>Ga0302157_10002938_pt1 | contig 19499 bp, 15 predicted proteins | sample I_Bog_N3_3_FD_193502 | JGI IMG/M metagenome (GOLD analysis project Ga0302157, IMG submission 193502) | Peat permafrost microbial communities from Stordalen Mire near Abisko, Sweden - I_Bog_N3_3 | ecosystem: Environmental > Terrestrial > Soil > Wetlands > Peat | place: Sweden: Abisko, Stordalen... | reverse complement strand
CGGCCCGCCCTGAACTCCCTGTGACCTCGATCGCGGTGTGACGCACGGGGCCGGCAGCGGCTGGCCCCGCCGTCGTGATTCGTGGCGACCGCCGGCCCGTCCGTCGGCTGGCGCCGCCGATTGCCACTGCCGCCCCAACGCGCAATGCTGGCCCCAACCGACACACGGGGGGACACACGATGCCATCCGATCTTCAGGACCTGGAACGCGCGCTGCAAACCTACTTCGACGGCCTGTACGAGGGCGACACCGGCAAGCTGGGCAGCGTGTTCCATGACGTCTCGCATTTGTTCAGCGTCACCGACGGCAAGCTGGCCGACCTGCCGCGGGCGCAGTGGTTCGAGTTCGTCCGCAACCGCAAATCCGCCCAATCCCAGGACCTGCCGCGTCGCGACTGGGTGGTGCAGATCGACCGCTCAGGCCCCGATACCGCCTTCGCCAAGGTGCAGTGCCAGATCCCGCCGCGGTACTTCACCGACTATCTGACTTTCGTGCGCCTGGCCGAGGGCTGGCGGATCGTGTCGAAAACCTTCCACACCGAGACCCGCTGATGAGCTTCGATTATATCATCTGCGGTGGCGGTTCGGCCGGGTCCGTGCTCGCCAACCGCCTGTCCGCGCGCAGTGCCAACAAGGTGCTGCTGCTGGAAGCCGGCCAGGACACGCCGCACGGCAAAGTGCCGGCGGCGGTGCTGGATTCCTATCCCGGCACCGCCTACCTGAACCCGGCCTATACCTGGAACCAGTTGAAGGTCACGACCGAGGTCATCTCGCACAACAACCCCGCCGAAAAGCCGCCGCCGCTGCGCACGTATGAGCAGGCGCGTATTCTGGGCGGCGGGTCGTCGATCAACGGACAGCTCGCGAACCGCGGCGCGCCCACCGACTATGACGAGTGGCACAGCCGCGGCGCCACCGGGTGGAACTGGGACAGCGTGCTGCCCTACTTCAAGAAGGTCGAGCGCGACATGGACTTCGACGGTCCATGGCACGGCCGCGAGGGCCGCATCCCCGTCCGCCGCATCTTCCCCGACCTGTGGCCGGAACACGCAAAGGCCGTGGCCGAGGCCTTCAAGCAAGCCGGCTACCCGTATCTGCTGGACCAGAACGGGCCGTGGGAGGACGGCTATTTCCCGATCACCATCTCCAACGCCTACGAACGGCGGGTGTCCGCGGCGATCGGCTATCTCGATCCTGGAACCCGGCTGCGGGAGAACCTGACGATCTCCACCCACACCCAGGTCGCCAGCCTGATCTTCGAGGGTGTGCGGTGCGCCGGCGTGCGCGCGATGGTCGATGGACGGGAACAGGAATTCCGCGGCCGGGAGATCATTCTGTCGTGCGGCGCCATCCACTCGCCGGCGCATCTGCTGCGGGCGGGCATCGGGCCGGTCGGGCACCTGCGCGACCATGGAATCGAGGTGCGGGCCGCGCTGCCGGGGGTCGGGCAGCGGTTGCAGGACCATCCCGCGGTGGCGGTGGCGGCCTTCCTGAAGCCGCATGCCCGGATCATCCAGGATTACACGCGGCGGCACATTTACACGGCGTTGCGCTACTCCTCGAACCTGCCGGGCATTCCGGCGGGGGACATGTTCACGGTCGTGACCAACAAGACGTCCTGGCACAAAATCGGCGAGCAGATCGGGTCTTTCATCGTGACGGTGTACAAGACCTACTCGGAAACCGGCGAGGTCAAGCTGCGCTCGCCGCGCTGGCAGGATGAACCGTCGGTGGATTTCAATCTGCTGTCCGACCAGCGCGACCTGGAGCGGATGATGGATGGGGTGCGGCGCTTCAGTGCCATGCACCTGACCGATATCATGCAGACCGTGACCTCCGATCCGTTCCCGGCCAGCTACAGCGACAAGGTCCGCCAGGTCGGGCTGCACAGCAAGAAGAACAAGCTGATCACGGATGCGCTGGGCAAGCTGCTGGACGGGCCGGCGGCGGTGCGGTCCTGGATCATCCGCAACCTGGTGATGGAGGGCTTTACCCTCGACATGATGCTGCACGACGACGAGCAACTGGAGGCCTTCGTGCGCAAGGCGGCGGTGGGCGTATGGCACGCGTCCTGCACGTGCCGGATGGGGGCGGACGACGATCCGATGGCGGTGACCGATCCGGCGGGACGGGTGCGCGGGGTGGCGGGGCTGCGGGTGGTGGATGCCTCGGTGTTTCCGGTGGTGCCCTGCGCGAACACCAACTTCCCGGTGCTGATGACGGCAGAGAAGATGTCGGATGCGATCCTGGCGGGGGCCTGAGGCGGAAGGGGTTGCATCCGGCGGTGGGGCTGCTAGAACCCGCGGCTGTTGGTGGTCGTGGCTCCCGGCGGTTTCGGGGGGCGCATAGCTCAGTTGGTAGAGCAGCTGACTCTTAATCAGCGGGTCCAAGGTTCGAGTCCTTGTGCGCCCACCAATTCAACCCCTTGATGCAACGTGCTAAATCTTGCCGTCGGCTTCGGCATGACCAGCACCCGGAACGGAAAGCAGACCGACCGGCCGCCCGCGGCACCAGACCATGCCCGGCAGTGAGGGAACAATCACGTCTCCAGGAACCCGAAGCCCGCACCCGAGACAGTCCCTGAACCGCACGCCCAGCCTGGCGCAGGCCTTGTCGAAGCCGGGGAAGGCGTCACGGCAATCCCGTCCGAACTCGGTGCGCGCGTCGGCGCTGATCTTCCGCCTGGTAACAGGAGAATTGATATGACGCGGCTTAGTGCTGCGATATCGCTTCGGGTCCGCCTCTAGGCAATCAATCGCCGCCGCAGCCGCGCGGAGACAGTGTCGATGGACGCGACCGTCACCAATAACAAAATGATGATAAACGATACCTCGTCCCAATAACGCACCTTGATCCGCTCGGCGATCTGCAACCCGATCCCACCCGCGCCCACCACACCCAGGATCGAGGCGCTGCGGGTGTTGCTTTCAAAGCTGTATAAAACCTGTGCAAGCAACACAGGAAACACCTGCGGCAGAAGACCGAAACGGATCACCGCCAGCCTTGTTCCGCCGACTGCGACAATTGACTCGGCCTGGTGGCGATCGGCATTCTCAATCGCCTCGGCGTACAGTTTGGCCAGCATCCAGATATCCGCGGCAACAATCGCGAGGACGCCCGCCAGCGGACCCAGGCCCACGGCCCGCACGAAGGCCAGCGCCCAGATCAACTGATCGACACCGCGAAATCCGTCGAACATCCGCCGTACCGAGAAATGCGCCATGGCGTTCACCACCACGTTCCGCGCGCCAAGGAACCCAAGCGGCAGAGCAATCACCGCGGCGACCGTGGTGCCCAGGAATGCCATTGCTACACTCTCCGCCAGGCCTTGCAGGATATCCAGCCACTGCGATCCCGGCCTTGGCGGTACCATCTGTCGCAGGATGACGAACAAGCCTGCGACCCCGTGGCTCAGCCGAGCGGGCGTGATCTCGAACCAAATGCACAATGCAACCAGCCAGCATCCGAACAGCAGCGCGCCAAGGGCATAGCCGCAACGACGCAGCAACGGCCGCGTGAAGACCGCCGGATACCGCGCCCGCAATGCGGCATCATCCATCACCGGATCACCGCCCGGCGCAGGCGCTCCGACATCATATCGATCACACTGACGACCAGCACGATCAGCACCACGATCGCGCCGATCTCCTGATAATAATTGAAGCTGATAACCGAATACAGTTCCTGGCCGATCCCGCCCGCGCCGACGAAGCCGATCACCGTCGCGCCGCGGACATTGAGTTCGAACCGCATCAGCACATAAGACAGAAAATTGGGCAGCACCTGAGGAAAGATCGCGAACCGCACGCTTTGGAGCCAGGTGGCACCCACCGCTTGCAACCCCTGCCAGGGACGCAGATCGGCGTTCTCGACCGCCTCGGCGAAGAGCTTTCCCAATGTTCCGGCTGTGTGCAGGGTGATCGCCAGGATGCCCGCCAAAGGCCCGACGCCAAAGGTCCACACCAGGATCAGCGCATAAACGATGTCCGGTACGGCCCGCAGCAATTCCAGCATGCGGCGGAACAGCCGATAAATGCCGCGTCTTGGCGCCAGGTTCGCCGCGGCGGGAAAGCACAGCGGCAGCGCGATCACGGCACCGGCCAAGGTCGCAAGCGCCGCCATCTGGCTGGTTTCAAACAGCAGCCAGGCCCACAGGTCAATCCGATACATCCAGTACGCAAGGGAACCTTGCGTCGCGGTACCGTCGAACAGCACCGGCAGGCGCAGGTCGGGAATTAACTTGGCAAAATACGTCAGCGCCCGCGGTGCACCATCGATCAGGGCGGCGGGAGAGGCCTCGGAAACGATCGCACTGACCAGCAGACAAGCCCCCAGTACGACCCCGCCACAAAGTCCGAGAACCCGGCGCTGGCGGCGGTGTGCGAGGAACGCGGCTTCCAGGGACGCAACGTTGTCGCTCACCGATGCCGCCGCTGCGCGGCTTCCTGTTGCAGCATGTCGATGAAAGGCTGGTAATCGGCATGCTGAACGGGAACCCAGGCTTTGCCGCTGCCCATATCGACCTGATGGTAGATGTCGGGATACGCCGTCGGCAAAGCCAGATGAAACGCGAGCATGTCGTCCTGGAAGGCCTGCGGGGTGCTTTTGCGCACGGTCAGCGGTCCGTTCAGGATCGGCCGGGATCGCCAGATGATTCGCAGATCTTTCATGTCCAGCATTTTCTTGTCGACCATCATTCGCAAGGTGCCGCGGGTATAGCCTGCCGCGACATCGCCAAGGCCCGAGGTCCAGGTGACGCCCGCGTCATATTGGTGGTTCAATACCGCAACGACCGTCTGCTCGTGCCCGCCGGCAAACCCGGTGCGGCTGAAATACTTCCCCGGTTCGGGATCGATCCCCATCGTCCGGAATTCCGCGCGCGGAATCAAATAGCCCGAGGCACTGTTCGGATCCGCCCAGGCCAGCGAGTGGCCTTTCATATCATCCAGGCTCTTGATGCCGCTATCGGCCCGCGTGTACAGCACAGCGACATAGGACGTTGCGCCATCAACCTCCTGGGAGACCGTCAACGGCACCACGTCGCCACCGCTTTCGATCCAGGCAGCGGCATAGGCGGCCGGGCTCATGTAGCAAATCTCCAGTTGCTTCGCGGCGAAGGCCTGGATGACCCCAGCATAGTCCGCCGCGACCAGCAGCTTCACCGGCACCTGGAAAGTGGTTTCCAGCAGTTTCTTATAATTATCGACCCGCGCCAGCCGGTCGGCATCATTCTCACCGCCCAGCAAGCCCATGCGGATGACCGGAACTTGCTCGGACCAGCTGCGTTTGCCGGGCGCTGGCATCTCGGTCGCCGCGGCTCCGCGTGCCAGCAGGAGCCCGGCTAGTCCCAACCCGGCGCGTCGTCGTGAGATCATGGTGTGCATCCCTTCGTGGCGATGGTAACGCATGGCGTGCTGGCGTGGTACGGGCGGATGACGGAACAGCCGAACCTGGCCGCGTGATGGGTCAGAGGGCGGATGATCCGGTTTCGTCCGCCAGCCGGTCATACCACGCGGTTTGCCCGGCCGGCGTTGCATGTGCATTGGCCGGGCTCGGATTTGGCACGACAAACAATCGTGTTTGGCCGATACGAACCAATTGCAGCCCCAACTCGGGTTTTGGCGCCGACGGCCAGTGCGCCGCATGGAACGGCCGGTAACCCATCATGCCATGGAAACACGCCACGCCGGGCCGCAATGCTTCCAATTTCGCCAGCAGGGCCGCGACCCCTGCGGCAAATTCCGGTGCGGACACCTCATCGGCACGGGCGGTAGCGCGTTTGACGACGTCGGTGAAGCCGATGCCGAATGCCAGCAACGCGGCATCGTGGACGGGTTCAAGCCGCTCCACCCGAAGCGCCCGGCGCGCCGGCGCGCTGAGGCGAGAGCGTGAGAACGCCGGCCAGAACCGATTGGTCCGGCGGGCGAAGTAGTGGCCCCGCTGCACCGAATACACCGACGGGTTGATGCCGATGAAAACGACATCGAGCCCGTCGCACAGCAGGTCTGGCAGGGTCTCTGTCAGCGTGGTTTGCTCGCCGCATCGATCTGCTGGATCGCCGCGGCATCCAGGGTGATGTCCGCCGCCTTCACCAATTCCGCCAACTGCTCCAGATTTGTCGCACTCGCGATCGGCGCCGTCACGCTCGGGCGCGCGATCAGCCAGGCCAGGGCGATCTGGCCGGGCTTCGCATTGCAGCGTGCCGCCACGTCGTCCAGCGCCTTCAGCACGCCAAAACCATAGTCGTTCAGATATTTTTCCACCCGGGCTCCGCGCGCCCGTCCCTCCATATCGGCGCGCGAGCGGTATTTCCCGGTCAGGAACCCGCTCGCAAGCGAATAGTAACCGATGACACCAACCTTCTCGGCCAGGCACAGGTCTTCCAGCGGTCCTTCGAACTCCCCGCGTTCCACCAGGCTGTATTGCGGTTGCAGGCTCTGGTACCGCGGCAGTCCCTTCTCGCTGCTGATCTTCAGCGATTCCGCAAGCCGAGCAGCAGAGAAATTAGAGGCGCCGATTTCGCGGATCTTTCCCTGTTTGATCAGATCGGCATAGGCCGACAATGTCTCCTCGATCGGCGTATCCGGATCGTCGCGGTGGGACTGGTAGAGATCGATATAATCGGTTTGCAGGCGGCGCAGCGAATCCTCCACCGCCTGCATCATGTAGCGGCGCGACAGTCCTTTTTTCCCCGGCGCCATCTCGATGCCCAGCTTGGTCGCGATCACCACCTTGTCGCGATTGCCGCGGGCCTTCAGCCACTTGCCGATGATCACCTCGGACTCGCCGCCTTTGTTGCCGGGATGCCAGCGGGAATACACGTCGGCGCTGTCGATGAAGTTGAAGCCGGCACCGGTGAAGGCGTCCAGCAGCGCGAATGACATTGTCTCGTCCGCGGTCCAGCCGAACACGTTGCCGCCGAACGTGATCGGGGTGACGTGCAAGGATGATTGCCCAAGCCGGCGCTTTTCCATCGTGATACTCCTGGATCGATAAAAAGTGGGGGCTCGGAGGCCCCCACCGTACTCATCAGCCCGCGCTGGCGCGGACCAGACGGCCCGGCGTCGCGCCAGTGTAAACGCCGTTCTCGAATGTCGAAACGCCCGACGAGAAGGTGTGGCGATAGCCGTCCACCCGTTGCACCAGGCGCCGGCCATTCATCGGCAGGTCGTAACGGACCTCGGGAATATGCAGGCGCATATTCTCGAAGTCGATCACATTGACATCGGCCTTCTTGCCAACCGCCAGCCGGCCGCGGTCCCGGAAACCGAAGAAGTCCGCTGTCTCGCTGGTTTGCCGCTTCACCACCATTTCCAGCGGCAATTTCTCACCGCGCGACCGGTCCCGCACCCAATGCATCAGCATCCAGCTCGGCACGCTGGCATCGACAATAGACGAGCAATGCGCGCCGCCATCCGACAGGCCCAGGATCGTCGCATCATCCGTCAACATCGTGCGGATGATGTCGTGGTTGTCTTCGTTGTAGCCGACGACGGGGAAAAACAGGAATTTGTCCGCGCCGGTCGCGAGGTAATCGTACGCCACCTCGTCCGGCGAATGGTTCGACCGCCGCGCGATCGCGCCGATGCTCTCATGTTCGGCCGGCTCGTAATTCGGCGGATCGCCCATCGGGAAGATGCGGTCCCAGCGGCTGGTGATGTGCTGGCGGAACTGCGACAGGCGCCGCAGCAAATCCGGTGACGGCGCCTCGCTGAGCACCTGCGCGCGGAACGCCGGGTCCTGCATCCGAGCGATCCGTTCCGCGACGGGCAGTTGCAGCAAGCCCTGATAGCTGGGGCGGATGGAAAACGGGTTCAGCGCCGTATCGATGCCGAGCATGACACCGACCGGGCGGCCGGCGATCTGTGCGGTCACCATTGCGCCAGCCTTGCGCGCCTTGTGCACGCCATCCATCAGCCGCCGCCAGCGCACTTTATCGGTCGGACGATCGGTCAGCAGGAACCACACCGGCCGCCCGGTGTCCTGGCCCAGCTTCGTCATCCAGGCCAGCTCGCCGGCCTCGTCGTCGAAGTCGCTGTTCACCCCGAAGGCGCCGTAGCCCAGGTTCTTGAAGGCCGACCCGATCCCCAGCAGTTCCTGCACTTCGGAATACCGGCCGGGGACCATCTCGCCCTGCGGCGTCTTGTGCGAGTTGGTGCGCGACGTGGTGAAGCCGAAAGCCCCGGCCTCCAGCCCCGCCCGCACCGCATCGCGCATTTGCTGGATGTCGGCCGCGGTGGCTGCCTCGCGGTTCACCGCCCGATCGCCCATCACATACACACGCAGCGGATGGTGCGGGATCTGCGCTGCGATATCGATCGAGCGCGGCATCTTCTCCAAAGCGTCGAGGTATTGCGGAAAGGTCTCCCAGTTCCACTTCAACCCGTCGGCGAGCGCGATGCCGGGGATTTCCTCGATCGATTCCATCATGCCGATCAGCGAACTGTGATCCTCGTTCCGCACCGGGGCGAAACCGACGCCGCAATTGCCGAACAGGATGGTGGTGACACCATGCCAGGACGACGGCGCCAGTTCGGGGTCCCAGGTCGCCTGACCGTCATAATGCGTATGAACATCGACCCAGCCGGGCGTGACCAGCAGCCCGTCCGCATCGATTTCGCGCTTGCCCGGCCCGGCCTTGCCGCCAACCGAGGCAATCTTGCCGTCCTCCAGCGCAATATCGCCCGTATACCTCTGGGATCCGGTCCCATCGACGATGGTTCCGCCACGTATCACCGTGTCGTGCATTGGCCTCGCTCCCGTGTTTCATCCAGCTTGCCGGCATTGCAGACCCGCTGCGCGGCGCGGTCAAGCGCCGCCTGTCGATGCGTCACGGAAATGCCATGCGATCCCGGCGTGACACAGCCCTCCGAGGCGGGCTAACAGGTCGCGTCCCCTAACCCGGCAGTTCAGCATGTCCGCCACGATCAACACCTCGCTGGCCGCCGGAAGGCGCCTGCCCAATCTCTGGGATGCGGCCGCGCTGCTGTGCGTCTTCGGCGCCCTGATCGCCGTGACCCATATCGCGCGCGGCACCATGATCCCGATCGACGCGCCAGGTGCCACCGAGGTCAGCCTCGACCCCTGGCACCTGCCGGAATACGCGGTGCGCACGACGATGCGGATGTTCGCGGCCCTGGTGTGTTCGTTGATCTTCACCTTCATCTATGCCGCGGCCGCGGCGAAATCGCGGCGGGCCGGCCTGGTGCTGATCCCGATCCTGGACGTCCTGCAGTCCGTCCCCATCCTGGGCTTCCTGACCTTCACCGTCGTCTTCTTCATGAACCTGTTCCCCGGCCAGGTGCTGGGGCTGGAGCTGGCGGCCATTTTCGCCATCTTCACCAGCCAGGCCTGGAACATGGCCTTCAGCCTCTACCAGTCGCTGAAGACCGTCCCGGCCGACCTGATGGAGGCCAGCCTCAGTTTTCACCAGACCGGCTGGCAGCGCTTCTGGCGGTTGGAGGTGCCCTTCGCCACACCGGGCCTGGTGTGGAACACCATGATGTCGATGTCCGGCGGCTGGTTTTTCGTCGTCGCGTCGGAGGCCGTGTCGGTCGGCGACAACACCTGGAAACTGCCCGGCATCGGCTCCTACGTCGCGATGGCGCTGGAGCAGAAGGACATCGCCGCGGTGGTCTATGCGATCATTGCGATGCTCGCGGTCATCCTGGCCTACGACCAGTTGCTGTTCCGGCCCCTGGTCGCCTGGTCGAGCAAGTTCCGCTTCGAGACGACCGCCGGCGCCACCGCCTCCGACCCCTGGGTGCTGCGCCTGATGCGGCGGACCCGCCTGCTGCAACTTGTCGGCGACGGGTTCGGCGACGCCGCGGCCAGGCTGGGCGGCCTGCGCCTGTCGCTGCCGTTGCCGCTGCGGCCGCGCGCGACCGCCGCCCGCCGGCCGTCGCGGGTGGTGGATGGCATCTGGCTGGCGGTGCTGGTCGGCGTGCTGGGCTGGGCCGGCTACAAGGTCGTCGGCTTCGCCGCGATCGAATTGCGCTGGTCGGACCTGGGCGAGGCGGTCCTCCTCGGCTTGATCACCCTGCTGCGCGTCGTGGTGCTGATGATCCTGGCCAGCCTGCTTTGGGTGCCGATCGGCGTCTGGCTGGGCCTGCGTCCGGTCTGGGCGCGGCGGGCCCAGCCGGTGGCGCAATTCCTCGCGGCCTTCCCCGCCAATCTGCTGTTTCCGCCCTTCGTGCTGTTCATCGTGTACTTCCATCTGAGTCCGGACATCTGGCTGACGCCGCTGATGGTGCTGGGCACGCAATGGTATATCCTGTTCAACGTCATCGCCGGTGCCGCCGCCTTCCCCGGCGACCTGCGGGAGGCCGCCAGCAACTTCCGCATCGGCGGTTGGCTGTGGTGGCGCAAGGTGATCCTGCCTGGGATTTTCACCTACTACATTACGGGTGCGATCACCGCCTCGGGCGGGTCCTGGAACGCGGCGATCGTAGCCGAGGTCGCATCCTGGGGCGACACGAAGCTGGTTGCGCACGGTCTGGGCGCCTATATCGCGGAGGCGACCGACAAGGGCGACATGGCGCGTGTCGTGCTGGGCGTCGCGGTCATGTCGTGTTTCGTGGTGCTGTTCAACCGGCTGCTGTGGCGCCCGATGTATGCGTACGCCCAGCGTCGCCTGACCCTGTAGGAGAGAACCGGGATGGATATCGCCGTCGCAACCAGGCCCTGCCTGATGGAGGTTCAGGCCTGCCGTCAGGCCTACCACAAGGACGCCTCCGCCGATCTTGTGGTGCTGGACGGCGTGAACCTGACGCTGCACGAAGGCGAGATCGTCGCGCTGCTGGGCCGGTCCGGATCGGGAAAATCAACCCTGCTGCGTATCGTGTCCGGCCTGCTGCGCCCCACCGCCGGCACCGTCCTGTGGCGCGGCGTCCCGATCCAGGGTCCGACCGAGGGCGTGGCGATGGTGTTCCAAAGCTTTGCGCTGTTCCCCTGGCTGACGGTGCAGGAAAATGTCGAACTCGGGCTGGAGGCCCGCGGCGTGCCGCGCGCCGAACGGGAGAATCTGGGCGAGGCCGCGATCGACCTGATCGGGCTTGGCGGCTTCGAAAGTGCCTACCCCAAGGAACTGTCCGGCGGCATGCGCCAGCGGGTCGGGTTGGCGCGTGCCCTGGTGGTGCATCCGGAGCTGCTGCTGATGGATGAGCCGTTCAGCGCGCTGGACGTGCTGACGGCGGAGACCTTGCGCACCGATCTGATCGATCTGTGGATGGACGGCAAACTGCCGGTGAAGTCGATCCTGATGGTGACGCATAATATCGAGGAAGCGGTGCTGATGTGCGACCGCATCCTGGTATTCTCCTCCAATCCCGGGCGGGTCGCCAGCGAGATGATCGTGCCCTTCCCGCATCCGCGCAACCGGCTGGACCCGGCCTTCCGGCAAATGGTGGACGACATCTACGCGGTGATGACCCGACGCTCGGTGCCGGAACCGCGCGCCGCCGCCGCCGCGCCGGCCTCGCCGCTGGCCCTGCCGTTGCAGCGGGTCGGCACCAACCTGATGTCGGGCCTGATGGAGACGCTCGCCGCCGCCCCCTATAACGGGCGCGCCGACCTGCCGGCTTTGGCTGCCTCGCTGCAATATGAGGTCGATGAGCTGCTGCCTCTGGGCGAGACCTTGCAATTGCTCGGCTTCGCGGTGCTGGAGGAAGGCGATATCCACCTGAAGGACGCCGGCCGCCAGTTCGTCGATGCCGACACCGACGAACGCAAACGCCTGTTCGCGACGGCGTTGCGCGCCCATGTGCCGCTGATCAACATGATCCGCCAGGTGCTGGACGAACGCTGGAACCATCGCGCCTCGGCGGTGCGGTTCCGCGATGAGCTGGAGGACCACATGTCGCCGGATTATGCGGAGGATACCTTGCGCACGGCGGTCAGTTGGGGACGCTACGCGGAGCTGTTCAGCTACGATGAGGAAGCAGAGCAGTTCAGTTTGGAGGATATCGGCTGACGTCGCCGCATGGCGAAGGCCTGCAAGCCTGCCCGCGCCGTCTTTCGCCGGCAACGTAAACCCTTTGTTAATCATTTTCGACTATAGCTGCCCCTGCGTTTGGTCGGGCGGAGTGACGCACGCCAGTCGGGCAGGACGTCGGCATGATCCGGGGCATAACAATTGTCGGCGACGTGATCCGTCCCGATGGCCAGGGCCGTCCCGGCGGTAACGACCGGCCAATCACCTGGCTGTTCAACGCGGTCAAGCGGCCGGTGCAGCACGCCAGCCGGTTGCCGGTTGACCTCATGACCGCCACCGGCACAGCCGGCATTGCCCTCATGCTGGACCAATCCCGCCCGCCGGAACTGGCCGCGCTGCACTGGGCCTCGGTCTATCAATCGCTGCCACAGGGCGACGCGATGGCCGAGACGCTGTTGCGCCGACTGGAAAACCAGTTCTGCATTGGCTACGAAATGCCCGGTTTTCTGATCGGCATGCTGGACCGCGCGGGCATTCCCTGGATCGACATCAGACTGCACCCGGTGCGCTTCCTCGACGACCTGCTGTTCGCCGTCCGAAGTGCCGACCCCGGGACACAAGCCGCCTTGCTGCCGATCGCCGTCGCGGAAAGCCAGGCGCTTGTCACCGCCGGCCTGCTGGAGGCGATGGGCCAACTCATCTCAGACGCCACCGTGCCGTCCGGCACGTTGATCGTGGCGGGCCAGCGGCCAATGGATTCCAGCCAGATCATCGAGGGGCGCTTTTTCGACGCCTTTGGCCACGCGGCCGAGGTCGCCGCTATCTGCGCCCGTTACAAGGCGGTTGTCCTGAAGCCGCATCCGCAACCCGATGAGCCGCACAGCCTGCTGCTGGTTGCCGCGTCACAACCGAATCTGCGAGGGGTCATCGGCGACAATCTGTATCGGATGCTGGCACTGCCACAGGTTTCTGCGGTGCTTTCGGTCAACTCCTCGATTGCGTACGAGGCCGGATACTTCGGCAAGACCGCGCATGTGCTGGCGCCGTTGCCCATGCGCCTGGCCTGGCGAGGCGATGCGTTGGATCCGGCGGCCTATGCGTCGCTGGATGACCGGGTGCTGACGCCCGACTTCTGGCGCCTGGTGCTGGCGCCCTATGCGGCGGTCACTCCGGCGGATGGCATGCGCCTGCCGCCGAAGCCGAACCGCTTGCGCATCGCGTTGGACAGTTTCTGGAACTTCCAGCAGGTCGATACCGACCGGGTTCCCCGCGGCGTTTGATCAGGCGGCGATTTTCTCCAGCTCCCGCAGGATCGACTCGCCCATCACGCCGGTGCCAACCCGAGCGGTGCCGGGTGCCATGATGTCCGCGGTGCGCAGGCCGCTGGCGAGCACACTCGTGCAGGCGCGCTCGATCAGTCGCGCATCTTCTTCCATGCCGAAGGAATAGCGCAGCAGCATGGCAAAGCTGAGGATCTGAGCCAGCGGATTCGCAATCCCTTTGCCGGCGATGTCGGGCGCGCTGCCGTGGATCGGCTCATACAGCGCGTGGCGTTTGCCGGACGGCTGCACCGCGCCCAGGGTCGCCGAGGGCAGCATGCCCAGGCTGCCGGTCAGCATCGATGCCAGGTCCGACAGCAGATCGCCGAAGATGTTGGACGTGACGATGACATCGAACTGCCGCGGGTTGCGCACCAGTTGCATGGCGCAGTTGTCGGCGTACATGTGGGATAGTTCGACATCGGCGTATTCGGCTTTGTGCAGGTCCGTCACGGTCTGCCGCCAGAACAGGCCCGACTGCATCACGTTGGCTTTTTCCACGCTGCACACGCGGTTTTTCCGTTTGCGCGCCAGGTCGAACGCGACGCGGGCCACACGCTCGATTTCACTGGTGGTATAGGTTTCGGTGTCGAATCCCCGCTGCTCGCCGCTGGGCAATGTTTCGACACCGCGCGGTTCGCCGAAATAGATGCCGCCGGTGCTTTCGCGCACGATCATGATGTCCAGGCCGCGGATCACGTCGGCCTTCAGGGTCGAGGCGTCGACCAGCGGGTCCAGCACGATCGCCGGCCGCAGATTGGCGAACAGGTCCAGTTCCTTGCGCAGCCGCAGGATCGCGATTTCCGGACGCAGGTTGAAGCCCAGCTTCTCCCATTTCGGTCCGCCAACGGACCCGAACAGGATGGCGTCGGCGGCTTTCGCCTTTTCCATCGTTTCGTCGGTCATCGGCAGGCCGCGCGCATCGATGGAGGCGCCGCCGACCAGGTCCTCGGTCAGGTCGAAGGTAACCAGGCGGCGGCGGTCCATCCAGTCGATGAGGCGGCGGACTTCGCGCATCACTTCGGGACCGATGCCGTCGCCCGGCAGGATCAGCAGTTTCTTATTGGCGGCCATGGCTCAGTCCTTGTGATCAGGCGGCGGTCGTGGTGGGCAGCCAGGGCTGGTTCGCACTGCGGGCGGTTTCGAACCCATCGATCGCGGTGGCGTGCTGCAGGGTCTGGCCGATGTCGTCCAGGCCGTTCAGCAGCAGATGCTTGCGGAATGGATCGATATCAAAGGGAATTTCCTCGCCGTTTGGCCGGACCACGACCTGGCGTTCCAGATCGACGGTGATGCGGGCATTGCCGCCCAGCCGGGAGTCGTCGATCAACTGGTCGCAGACCGCGCGTGGCAGGCGCAGCGGCAGGATGCCGTTCTTGAAGCTGTTGTTGAAGAAGATATCGGCGAAGTCGGGCGCGATGACGCAGCGGATGCCGAAATCCAGCAGCGCCCAGGGGGCGTGCTCCCGCGAGCTGCCGCAGCCGAAGTTTTCATGCGCGATGATGATCTGCGCTTTGCGGTACGGTTCCCGGTTGAGCACGAAGTCGGGGTTCTCGCTGCCGTCCTTGTTGAAGCGCAGCGGGTCGAACAGGTGCACGCCGAGGCCGGACCGCTTGATGGTCTTGAGGAAGCGCGCCGGGATGATCTTATCGGTGTCGATGTTCTGCATCGGCATCGGTGCGGCGACGGCGGTGAGTGTGGTGAAGCTGTCCATCGGTTTTCTCCCTGTCAGCCCGTACCGGGCGTGATTAGTCCGGCCGCCGGCGTCCGGGAAGACCAGATTGAGGGAGGCGGTTCCGGCACGCCGCCCAGCCGATCCAGTTCCCGGGTAAATGCCGCGCGCAGCGCGTCGCGTTCCTCTTCGGGCAGCCAGTTCGTCATGCCGTGGAACATTGCGGCATGGACCCTGGTCCGCTCGTCGTTCCAAGGCATGGTTTCGGCCTGCTGGGCCTGGGCCAGCAATGTGGCGATGCGCGGGCGCACGCGCTTTTCCATCGTCGCGCGATCGAGAGCGGGCGGCGTGACCAGGTCCACTGTGGTCGCGAAAAGGTCAGGCTGACGATTCAAGGTCATCCTCCGGCGTGGCAAAAGCGGCGTCCCCGGCTCGGCGTCCCGGTGAGGGCGGCGGCAGTCCGAGGTCGGTTCGGGTCAAGGGCGACGTTACGGCCTGGTCCAGCACGGAATCGGCCGAGTCGAACAAATGATACAGTTCGGTGATCCGCCAGACCAGATCGAGTGCGGCGCGCAGCAGCGCGGCATCCAGCGCCTCGCCATTGCGGGCCGCCAGCCAGCGGTACATCACCCGGTAACCGCTCACCTCGAACGTCCAGGTCCGTTCGGGCACGCCGGATATGCGCAGGGAGCCGTCGGCCTGCAGCAGCACCACCCCGGATCCGCTGCCATCGGCCAGATAGGCTCGGGCTGGGGTCGGGACGGCCAGGGTGACGCCGGTTGCGGTGCCCGTCAGCCTCGCACGCCGGTATGCGGTGGACGGCTCGTTGGAAAAACCCTCTAGTCCCCGGATCGCGGCGCCGAGCGCCGCGGCGTTCGCGAAGGTGGCGTAAACTCCGGGAAGCGGCACGTGCGGAAGGTCGTCCTCAAGGTCGGCTGCGAAGCGGGTTGTGTAGGACGTGGCCGAGAGGAGGGCAAGGATCGCGTCGAACACCTCCTGCGGTGGCGGCGATACTCCGTAGGTCCCCGCAAGGCCGGACAGTAGCGCTGGATGCAGGAAGCTTGCGTCGGGTCCGCCCGCGTGACGGCGCAGCGGAAACACCCAGCCTCCGTAGCTGCCTCTGAACGCGTGCTGATCCGGCTTTGCGCCGTGGCACCAGGCGGCGGGGCCCGTACCAGCACCGTCCTCAGGGGCGATTACACAGATATTTTCCGATCCCCATGCAGCCTGCAAGTCCGGCCTTGGCCGGTCGATGTAGCCAGTCTTGTTATAGAGCCAACGACGATCGAGTGGCCGGTAGGAGATCGGCTGTACTGCCGACGGATCAAAGGGGATCGACAACGCCGGCCCCACCTTCGAAGCGGCTGATTCTTTAAAGGCAGTCTTGGCTTGGTCGAGCGGTAATTTGAGAAAGGTCTTGATGCGGTCTTCCAGGGCAAGTTTCGTTGGAGCGTAGGAAAAATTGTCCCTGTACGTAACGATACCATTTGACCGAAACAGCATTAACTCATCCAGAGCCGGCCAGTCGCGGCCGGCGAAACCGGGCGGCTTCAACCGGTCCATGGCCTCACCCGGTAGTGTCCTGAATGGCACCATTGAGTGATTCGTGGACCAGGTATCCAGCAGTGCCAGCTTCTCGGCACGACGATAAGCTCCGGCGGCCCAGCAATCGGCGTAGCGCACTTCCGCGGGCGGCTTGTGTCCGTCGCGGCCGGTCGCCCAGGCCGTGGTGATGCAAACCCCGGTTTCGATATGAAATACGTTCTCGTCCGCTTCGGTTCCGGCCGGCAGGGCACCGCGGTTATCGCCGCGAAGGTCGACAACCTCAATGACGTCGAAGCAGGACCGCAACATCTGCCGCAGCCCGCCGAAAGCACGCCCAGCCAGGAAACCGCGGTTGGTGACAAACGACACCGTACCCCGCTTCGCGGCCCCTGGCGCTTCGAACAGCCGCCACAGCGCCCAGCGCCAGAACGCGACATACAAATCCGGAAACGGGTTCAGCGATCGTCCGAACCCGGCATCCCGCACGGGCTGTTTCAGGTCCTCCCACAGGGCGTTCATCCATGGCCCCACCAGCGCCTCGGCCTCCCCGCGCTTGAGACGGCGGTACGGCGGGTTCCCGAAAATTGCCAGGATCGGGCGGCCGGACTTGACCGCATCGGCGGCTCGGCGCTCTTCCTCGATCGGTGCCCCGATGAAATCCAGCCTGTTGGGGACCAGCGCCTGACCGGCCGAGGGAGACAGCGTATCAGTCAGAAAGATCGGCAACCGCTCAAGCGGGACAACGTGGTGGGACGCGATTTCCCGCAACATCCGGTAATGCGCGATGGTATAGGGACCGACCAGCAGCTCGAACGCAAACAGCCGGCGCGACAGATCGAGCACCCCGGCCGGCACCATGCCCTCGCCGTAACGCTCCGCGGTGAGGGCAGCAACCTTGTTGACGGTCGCGACGGGAAATGTGCCCGTGCCACAGGCAGGGTCCAGCAGCACGACCTCGCGATCAAGCAGGCCATCAACGCCGAGGCCATCCCGCAGCGCCCGGTCAACCGACGCAACGATATAGTGCACAACCGGAACCGGCGTGAAAAACACGCCGTATTGCATGCGCGCATGCTCGTCGAAGACCGCTAGAAAATCCTCGTAGAAATACAGGATCGGGTCGTATCCGCGCCGGCTGGTGAGCATCTCGGGCGCAAAGCGGTTGACCGCATCGCGGATAACGTCGAAGCCGACGCCGAGGGTCTCCAGCACCTGGTCGAGGGTCAGGGCCTGCAAAGTGGCGCGGAGAAGCGGATAGGTACCGTCCGAGAGCTGGCGATATGCGTCCTGGTCTACGTCGCGCCCGCTTGCCTCGCGCGCCAACAGCAGGCCGAAACACAGGGTCTGGGCGAATGCATTCGCGAACAGCTCGTCTTCGTTGGAGGTATCGTAGCCACCCGCGGCGGCATGGGCGAACAGGGTATCGCGAAACACGTCCCGGACCGCGTCAAGGGCCGGTGGTGCCCCTTCGGCACACTGGTCGGAGACAATGCGGCGCAGCAGCCGGGCGGCATGTGCGAGGGCCGCGGCAAACTCCTTGGCATTTCGTAACGGTTCCGGCTGGGCACGCGCCAGGATTTCCAGAATATCGAGAAAGCCGGTCAGGTCATGGCGTTCGACCAGCCGGTCCGCCGCTACATCGGTGGTTGCCGGATCCAGCACAATTGCCGGCAGCACAACGGCCTGTGTCTGAATAACCCCGCGCTGAAGCAACTGGATCGAATGGAAATTGCAGAGCCCCCACAACGGCAGCTCGCAAAACCGTAGATATTGGCTGGCGTCATGCCCACGCCACCGCTTGGTGTCCAAAGTCTTGCCCGGTTCCTTCAGTTCGATAAAAGACCGGGCGGGCTGGGCCGGTTGGGCAAAGGCGAGATCGGGCCGGCCGATGCCGCTTCTGCGGTATTCCGGAAGCACACGCGGAGGCACGCCCATACGTTGCCCGAGGAGTTTTTCGACCAGGCTCTGGAAGCGAGGCGCCAGAAGCAGCTCCAGGGCGGTCCCATCGCCTGCGATGGCGGGGTTGGCCCGGCGGTCAAGGCGAACCGATCGCGCGAAGGATACAACAGCCTCCCTGGCGGCCTGGTTCTCCATTGCAGCCTGCTATGCCTCTCTCTCCTGATTCACCCCAATTGCCGCACGTCGGCCAGATGGCCGGTCACCGCCGCCGCCGCCGCCATCGCCGGCGACACCAGATGCGTCCGCCCGTTCTGCCCCTGCCGGCCCTCGAAATTCCGGTTCGACGTGCTCGCACAGCGCTGATACGGCGTCAGCTTGTCCGGGTTCATCCCCAGGCACATCGAGCAGCACGGATCCCGCCACTCGAACCCCGCCTCCAGCAGGATGCGGTCAAGCCCCTCCTGCTCCGCCTGGCGCTTCACCAGCCCCGACCCCGGCACTACCAGCGCCTGCACACCGTCGGCCACGCGCCGCCCCTTGGCAACAGCGGCAGCCGCGCGGATGTCCTCGATCCGGCCGTTGGTGCAGGACCCGATGAAGATCACGTCCACCTTCAGGTCGGTCAGCTTCTGCCCCGGCGTCACGCCCATGTATTCACACATGCGCTGCAACTGCGCCCGCTTGCCCTCATCGGGTTCGTCCGCCGGGTTCGGCACCACACCGGTGACCGGCACCACCGCACCCGGCGTCGTGCCCCAGGTCACCATCGGCGCGATCTCAGCCGTCGTCATTGAGACCTTCGTGTCATAATGTGCCCCCGGATCCGACGGCAGCGTCTTCCAGTAGGCGACGGCCTGGTCCCACGCCGCGCCCTTCGGCGCGAAGTCGCGGCCCTTGACGTAGTCGAACGTCACCTGATCCGGCGCGATCAAACCAGCCCGAGCGCCAGCCTCGATCGTCATGTTCGACACAGTCATGCGTCCGGCCATGTCCAGCGCGCGGATCGTGTCGCCGGTGTATTCGATCACGTGCCCGGTGCCGCCCGCCGTAGTGATCTTACCGATGATCGCCAGCACCACGTCCTTGGCGGAGCAGCCAAAGCCCAGAGTCCCCGTGACCTCGATCTGCATGTT
>Ga0302157_10002937_pt1 | contig 19510 bp, 21 predicted proteins | sample I_Bog_N3_3_FD_193502 | JGI IMG/M metagenome (GOLD analysis project Ga0302157, IMG submission 193502) | Peat permafrost microbial communities from Stordalen Mire near Abisko, Sweden - I_Bog_N3_3 | ecosystem: Environmental > Terrestrial > Soil > Wetlands > Peat | place: Sweden: Abisko, Stordalen... | reverse complement strand
TGAGCGCGCCGCCGGCGGTCTGTGCCAGCGAAATGCCGTCGTTGGCATTGTTGACCGACTGGGTCATGCCGTTGATCTGCGACGTCATCGTGTTGGTGATCGCCAGGCCCGCCGCATTGTCGGCGGCGCTGTTGATCTTCATGCCGGTCGAAAGCTGTTCCATCGCTTTCGAGGTCATCGACTGCGCAGAGTTCGACGCGTTGGCCGCCTCCATCGCAGAAATGTTGGTGTTGATAACGGTCATCTTTGGTCTCCAGGATAGATTTTTCTACCAAATCGACGTCCGCCCCGGTTCGAAACAGGGCGGCTGCCATACGATAAAGCGGCAAATTATTGCCGCATTTAAGCGCTGGAGCGGCAAAATATTGCCTGACCGTTCGAATTAATTTCTTTGTATTTCAAATTTTTATAACGAAATCTTAGGTTTCGCCCGGCGCCCTTCGGCGCCAATCGCCGGGCAGGACCGACGCACGAAAAATGCCCTGTCGCCCGGTGGAGACGGGCGACAGGACAAGAAAGTACCCGATGTGCCGCTGCCCAGGTGGAGACTGGTCGCGGCGTGGTCTGGGCAAGGCCCGATCCTGCCCTGCGGTGGAGACGCAGGCACAGGACCGGATTATGGGGTTTAGCCCTTGAGCAGTGACAGCACGTTCTGCTGGCTCTGGTTGGCCTGGGCAAGCATCGCGGTAGAGGCCTGCGACAGGATCTGCGACTTGGCCAACTGGGTGGTGGACGCCGAATAGTCGGTGTCCTGGATCTGGCTGCGTGCCGACGACAGGTTGGTGATGTTGGTATTCAGGTTGTTCACCACCGAGGTCAGCCGGTTCTGTGCCGCCCCCAGTGACGCTTCGGTCGTGTTGACCTCGGCCACGGCGGAATCGACGTTGGTGATGGTCGTCGCCGCCTTGGCCTGTGTCGTCACGTCCAGCGACTGGGTCGCCCCCGATGCGCTGGAATAGTTGGTGTTGCCGGTGCCGCCGGTCGTGCCGAACAGCGTCGAGCCGTTGAACGCGTTCGAATCGATCACCACCGTATCGCCATTGTTGGCCCCGGTCTGGATGGTGAACTTGGCATCCTGCGTTCCGGTGGCCGCAGGCGCGCCCGAGGTTACCGCAAACACGTTCACGCCGTTGAACTGCGTGGTGTTGAGGATCTGCCCGATCTGCTGCGTCAGGTTCGACACTTCGGATTGCATCGAGGCGCGATCCGACGTCTGATACGTGCCCGAGCTGGACTGCACCGCCAGTTCGCGGATGCGCTGCAGCATGTTGGTCACTTCGTTCAGCGCGCCGCCGGCGGTCTGTGCCAGCGAAATGCCGTCGTTGGCATTGTTGACCGACTGGGTCATGCCGTTGATCTGCGACGTCATCGTGTTGGTGATCGCCAGGCCCGCCGCATTGTCGGCGGCGCTGTTGATCTTCATGCCGGTCGAAAGCTGTTCCATCGCCTGCGAGGTCATCGACTGCGCAGAATCGGACGCGTTGGCCGCCTCCATGGCAGAAATGTTGGTGTTGATAACGGTCATGGCAGTTCTCCATGTGAGTCGGGGTTCGGGTGAAACGCAATTGGCTTGGGAAGAAACGTGAAGGTCGGGGCCGGGCGAATTGGGGAATGCCAAGCTCTCACGGCAAAGACCGGCAAATCGCTGCCGGGTTTAAGTCCCCCCCCGGCGAGCGATTGCCGCATATGAGGGCTGCCCCTTAGGGCTGGCACGGGCCTTAAATTACCGGACCCTTTGTCGTTTTCGCGCGAAAACCTGCCCTGTGTGATGGTTAAGACGGGGCAGCAATTGTGATGAAGCGCGAACAGACCGGATTGCAGATTTCCGATGCCGCCCGCGCGGCGCATGGGGGCCTGGTTCAGCGTGCGGCCACCGTGATGGGCACACCGGGCACGCTGGTGCCGGTGTTCGTGCTCGATCAGGACGAAGTCACGCAGATCCCAATCCCGCTGGCCCGCTCGGTGCGGCTGGCCCGCGCCGGGGATACGCCGCCGCTGATCCGGCGCGGACCGGGCGACCGGTTCCGGCTGACCTATCGCGATGGCGCCAGCGAGGCTGCGCTCGCCGCGCTGATCGCCTGCGCCACCCCGACGGGCAGCGCGGTTGCCGCCGATCCGGAAAGCCTGTCGATCCTGGCTCTGGCCGAACGGATTGCCGCCAGCGACATTCCCGTGCTGATCAACGGCCCGACCGGCACCGGCAAGGAAGTGCTGAGCCGGTTTATCCATGACCGTTCGGCCCGCGCGGACAAGCCGTTCATCGCCATCAATTGCGCGGCCATGCCCGAAACCATGCTCGAAGCCATGCTGTTCGGCCACCAGAAGGGTGCGTTCACTGGGGCCAATTCGGCCAGCGAGGGATTTTTCCGCGCTGCCGATGGCGGCACGCTGCTGCTCGACGAAATTGCCGAAATGCCGCTGTCGCTCCAGGCCAAGCTGTTGCGCGCGTTGCAGGAACGCGAAGTCGTGCCGCTGGGCGCGACCCAGCCGGTCAAAATCGACGTGCGGGTGATTGCCTGCGCCAACCGCGATTTGCCGGCCGAAGTTGACGAAGGACGGTTCCGCGCAGACCTCTATTACCGGCTCAACGTGTTTCCGCTGCTGCTACGCCCGCTGTGCGAACGCCCCGACGATATCGCACCACTGGCCTTTGCGATGATGTTGCGCCATGTGCCCCAGGGTTTTGATGTGCCGTGGATCAGCGATGCGGCGCTGGGCATGCTGGCCAGCCACTCCTGGCCGGGCAATGTGCGCGAACTGGAAAATGTCGTGCGCCGCGCGCTGTTGCTGTGTGGCAACGTGCTGGGCAACGGGGCGACCGAAATCGGCCCCCAACATGTGGTGTTCGACCGCGCGGTGCGCGTGGCGGGGGAACCGGCGACCAGCGATCCGGTGATGACCATGGCGGGCGGCGGGCAAGGTGCGGGCGCGCGCCTGTCGAACATCGTGCAATTGTCCGAAGCGCGCGCGATCCTTGCCACGCTCGAAGCTTGCGGCGGCAGCCGCGTGGCCGCCGCGCGCCAGTTGGGCATCAGCGAACGCACCTTGCGCTATCGCCTTGCCTCGTTGCGCGAAGCCGGCATCAAAGTGGCAGGAGGCCGACGGTGAGTGGCGTATCCGGCATCGGATCCGGCGCCGGGCTGAACGAGATCATGGCGCTGCGCCAACAGATCATCGATCGCAGCCAGGTTCTCCAGCAAGTCCGCACCGGCGATACCAGCGCCACTGCCGGCCCGACACAGGGCGCCGGATCATCGTTTACCGGCGCGCTCAAGTCTGCGCTCGATCAGGTCAACCAGACCCAGAGCAATGCCGACACGGCGACCGCAGGCTATGAAACCGGCCAGGTCACCGACATCGCGCAAGTCATGCTGGCGCGTCAGCAATCAAGCGTTGCCTTCGAAGCCACGCTGCAAGTCCGCAACAAGCTGCTGTCCGCCTATCAGGACATCATGAAGCTGGGGATCTAACACCTCATGGCCGATCTGGTCCCCGCCGGGGGTGAACCCGGCCGATCGTTGCTTGCTCCGCTGACCGATGCCGCAGGCGGCTCGCTGCCCGCGCGGCTGGGCCAGTTCGTCAGCCAGGGCCCGGTGCGCCGCGCGCTGCCTTGGTTTGCCGGGGTGGCCGCCGCCGGGATGGCCGGGCTGTTGTGGCTGGAAATGGCGCCCGCACCACAGCGCATGCTCTATACCGATCTCAACGACAGCGAGCGCGCGCAAGTCAGCGCCGCGCTCGACAAGGCAGCGATCCGTTATACCATCGACAACCGCACCGGCGCGATCACCGTCGGCGAAGACGACTTGTACAAGGCGCGGATGCTGGCCGCGGCCGATGGCGCGCTGGCCACCCCCGAAACCGGCGAACAGATGATCGACAAGCTGCCGCTGGGCGCCAGCCGCACGGTCGAAGGGCAGCGGTTGCAGGCCGCGCGCGAGCGCGAGCTGGAACTGACGATCATGCAGATCGAAGGCGTCGAGGCGGTGCGCATCCATCTCGCCGAGCCGGAAAAGTCAGCCTTCGTGCGCGACAACGCACCGCCGACCGCGTCGGTCATGGTCAAACTGGCCAAAGGGCGGCAATTGTCGGCCGGCCAGGTGACCGCGATCATCAATCTGGTGGCGGGTTCGGTGCCGGGATTGACCGTCGATGCCATAAAGGTGATCGACCAGCAGGGCCATCTGCTGTCGAGCGGCCAGCCGGGCGATTCCGACCGGCTGGAGATGGAGGCGCGGCTGGAAGACAAGCTGCGCGACCAGGTCGAGGCCCTGCTGACACCGATGCTGGGCGCGGGCAACTTTTCGAGCGAGATCCAGGTCGATCTCGACATGGATCAGCAGACCAGCGCGCGCGAGTCCTATGACAAGCAGGGCGCGGTGCGGACCGAGACACAATCCGCCTCGCAGACCAGCGCGGGCAGTGCCACTGCCGGGGTGCCGGGGGTACTGTCCAACACCCCGCCGCCGCAGCCGACCCCCTCGCCCGGTGCCCCCACCGCCAACAGCTCGTCCGCCGCGCCCGCGCCCAGCCCGACCAACACCGACAGTTCCTCGACCAAGACCTATGAACTGGGCCGCGAAGTCGCGGTGACCAACGCCGGGCCGGGCAAGATCCGCCGCCTGTCGGTGGCCGTGGCCCTGAGCGCGGCGGCAATGGCCAAGGCCAAGCCGGGCGAGATCGACCAGATCAAGCAACTGGTCAGTGCCACGGTCGGCGCCGATACCACGCGTGGCGACCAGATCGCGGTGGTCGTGCGCAATTTTCAGCCGACCACCATCGAACAGCCCAAATTCTGGGAAACCCCGTGGTTTGCCATGGCCGTGCGCAATGGTGTGGCGCTGCTGGCGGTGCTCCTGACACTGTTGCTGGGGGTCAGGCCGCTGATCAAGGCGCTCAAGCGCGAACCGGTGGCGCCCGACGATGCCGGGGCCGACGCCGACGACACCGATGAAGACGGCGATGCCGCCAGCCCTGCCGCAATCACCGACAAATCCACGGCCCGCGAACCGGTCGATCCCGAAATGCTGGGCAAGCAGGTCGGCCTGGCCCAGCGGCTGGTCCGCGAAAAGCCCGACACTGCTGTCGCCGCCTTGCGACAGATGCTCACCGATCCCGAAACGGAGCCCGCGCGATGACCGAACTGTCCCACGAAGGCCTCGACACATCCGATGCCGAACGCGCCGCGGTGATGATCATGCTGCTGGAGGACGAACAGGCCTCCGCCCTGCTCGGCCAGCTCGACCCGACCGAATTGCGGCTGCTGGGCGAACGCATGTGCGCGCTCGGCGAAATCAGCCCGGCGGCGATCGAGGATGCCATCGCCCGGTTTGTCGAAAAGACCGAACGCATGGGGCTGATCGTGCCCGACCGCGTCGGCCAGGTGCGCGACATGATGACCCGCGCGATCGGCGAAGTGAAAACCGAAAGCCTGATGCAGCGGATCGCGCCCGAAGAGCGCACCAATTCGCTGGAACTGGCGCGCTGGCTGACCCCGCAAGTGCTGGTGCCGCTGGTGCGCGACGAACACCCGCAGGCGATCGCGGTGCTGCTGGTGCAGCTCGATCCCGAAGTGGCCGCCGGCGTGCTGCACGGCCTGCCCGAAACCAGCCAGACGCAAGTGGTGCATCGCGTCGCCACGCTCGGCCCGGTCTCGCCCGAAGCGATCGCCATGCTCGAAGACATGCTGGCGCGCAGGATTACCGAATCGCATGGCCGCGCCGCGCTGACGATGGGTGGCCCGCGCGAGGCGGCCGATATCATCAACGCCGCCGCGCGCACCGTCGAACGCCGGGTGATGCCCGAAATCGCCAAGCAGGACAAAGCGCTGGCGCGGGCGATCGAAAACGAGATGTTCAAGTTCGAACATCTGTTCGTGCTCGACGACAAGTCGATGGGCACGTTGCTGCGCGAAGTCGACAGCGACACGCTGATCGCCGCGCTGAAAGGCACGCCCGAAGCCAATCGCGAGGTGTTTTTCCGGGCCATGTCGTCGCGCGCCGCCGATGGTGTGCGCGACGAGATCGGCGCGCGCGGCCGCATGAAGATGGCCGAAGTGCTTGAAGCGCAAAAGGCCATGATCACCGCTGCGCGACGTCTGGCCGCCGAAGGGGTGATCGTGTTCGGCGCGGGCGACGACGACTATGTCTGACCGCGCACGCAGTGTGGCGCTGGTTGCGCTGTCGGGCCGGGACGGCGGGTTTGCCCGCGACACGCGCTATGTCCCCGCGGACGAACGCGCCCAGAGTGCCGACGACGCGCCGTTCGACCCGCTCGCCGATGCCTATGCGCGCGGCTATGCCGAAGGGGCCCAGGCCGGCGAAGCCGCCGCCCGCACGCAGGCCGCCGCCGACGATGCCGCGCGCCACCGCATCGAAACCGCGCTGACACGCATCGATCGCGATGAAACCGACCGTTTTGCCGCGCGGCTGAAGGACACCGTGCTGGCGCTGTGCGAAGCGGTGCTGGCCGAGGCCGCGCTGGCGCCCGATGCGCTCGCCCGCCGCGTTGCGGTTGCCGCCGCGATGTTTGCGCGGGCCAGCGACGAACGCGTGATCCGGCTGCATCCCGAAGACCTGGCGCTGGTGCAGGGCCGCCTGCCCGATGCCTGGCATTGCGAACCCGACGCCGCGCTGGAACGCGGCGCGGTGCGCGTCGAAACCGCCACTGGCGGGGTCGAGGACGGCCCGGCGCAATGGCGCGCCGCGCTGACCGAGGCGCTGAGATGACCCCTGCAGTGACCCCGGCGCTGTCCCTGCTCGACCGCATGGCCAATGCGCGGCCCGACCTGGCGCCGCGCCGCTATGGCGTGGTGACGGCCTGCGATGGCGGCTTGCTCGAAGTCAGCGGGTTGGCGCTGCCGATCGGCGCGCAGTGCCGTATCGCCCATGGGCGCGGCACGCTGTCGGCCGAAGCGATCGGATTTCGCAACGGGCATGCGCTGATGATGTTGCTGGGCGATCCGGTGCTGTTGCGCCCCGGCGCACGCGTGCGACCCGAAGGGCGCCCCGGCATGTTACCGGTCGGGCCCGCATTCCTGGGCCGCGCGGTCGATGGCGAAGGCCATCCGATCGATGGCGGGCCACCGATCGCATCGATCCATGACTGGCCAGCGGGCGGGGTCCGGGCCGGTGCGCTCGACCGCGCGCCGGTGCGCCATACGTTCGATGTGGGGGTGCGCGCGCTCAACGCGCTGACCACGTTCGGCGTGGGTCAGCGCATCGGCATCATGGCCGGATCGGGGGTGGGCAAATCGGTGCTGCTCGACATGATCGCGCATGGGGCCGAGGCCGAAGTGGTGGTGGTCGGCCTGATCGGCGAACGCGCTCGCGAAGTGTCGGATTTTGTCGAGCGCCACATGCAGGGCGCCAAGCGCGCGCGCAGCGTGATTGTCGCAGTGCCCGCCGACCACGCGCCCAATTTGCGCATTCGCGGCGCGATGCTGGCCACCGCGCTGGCCGAACAGTTCCGCGCCCAAGGCCGCCGCGTGCTGCTGATCATGGACAGCCTGACGCGGGTGGCGCATGCCGCGCGCGAAATCGGGCTGTTGCTGGGCGAACCCGGCGCGGCGCGCGGCTATCCCCCTTCGGCGCTGGCGACCGTGACCAAACTGGTCGAACGCGCGGGCAATTCGGCCGCCAGCGGCGGATCGATCACCGGGCTCTACACCGTGCTGGCCGATGGCGACAACCAGGACGATCCGGTGGTCGACACCGCGCGCGCGATCCTCGACGGGCATGTCGTGCTGTCGCGCGATCTGGCCCAGCGCGGGCAATATCCCGCGATCGATATCGCCGCCTCGCTCAGCCGGGTGATGAACGACATCGTCGATCCCGCCCATGCCGTGCTGGCCCGCAAGTTCCGCGCGCTGGTGGCCAATTACGAGGCCAACCGCGATCTGGTGCTGATGGGGGCCTATCGCCAGGGCACCGATGCGGTGCTCGACCGGGCGATCGCCATGCACGACCGGCTGGTCGCGTTCCTGACCCAGGCCCAGGCCGAGATCGTGCCTTTGCCCGAATGCGTCGCCCAACTGGCGCAGTTGCTGTCGCATGAAGGCTGAACGCGCGCGCCTGGTCAGGCTGAAACGACTGGAAAAGCTGCGCGCCATCGCGCGCCACAACGCGCTGGCCGAATCCGGCCGCGCCGAGGCACGACTGGCGCAGCTTGAACAATTGGGCGAACGCACCGCCGCGCTGATCGGCACCTATGCCGCGCGCACCGACGCGGCCTGCGGCGGCGATCTGACCAGCCAGCGCGTCTATATGGGCGAATTGCAACGCGTGGTCGGGCGCAACCAGGCGGATATCGCCCGTGCGCGCGAACAGGCCGATGCACGCGCGATCGAGGCCGCCGCCGCCGAACGGCGCCGCGCCGCGGTCGAAGACCGCGCCAGCGCCACGCAACAGCGCATCGATGCGCACAAATCCGCCGCCGCCGTTCCGCTCGGTGCACGCCCGCCGCGCCCGACCTGAGCCGGACGCCCCGATTTGGCACGATTTTCGCTTAACCATATCTGCCCACCCGCCAGGAGCTCCCAGCCGATGACCGTCGCCATTGCCGCCCACGCCTCTGCCCATGAGGCCCCTGCAGTGGCCACGCCTGCCTCGGCCAACCCCGGTCAGGCATCATTTGCGGGCGCTGCGGGCAACTTTGCCTCCGCGCTGGCGACGCAACAAGGCGCCCCCACGTCCGCCACGCCGACCGTCCCTCCGGCGGCAACACCCGGCAATACGTTGCCCCCGGTCAGCCTGTTGCTTGCCGCCCCTGCCGCTTCGACCGCCCCCTCGACCCCGGTGGCCAGCCCGACCGCGAACAATCCGGCGACGACCGGACCAACCACCGCGACCGTCGCGCGCGAAAAATCCGCCAAGACAGTCACCGACACGGCCTCGACCGAAACCGTGACGGCCCCCGACACCGTCGCGCCACCGCCGCCAATGCCGGAATGGAACACGTTGCAACCCGACATCAGGACTGCCGCCACACCGCAAGCGCCCACCGACGATCAGGACAGCGGGGCGGCCACGACCGCGCGCGCCGCCCGCACCGCAAGTGCCATCACGACAGGCCCGGCCACGACCGCGACGGTTGCCGCGCGCACTGCCGCACCCGCGCTCGGCATGCCGAACATCGCAGTGCAGGCCACATCCATCGCGGCGCCAACACCCGTTGCGGCCGGTCGCACCGCCCCCCCTGCCAACACCCGTAGTGGCAATGCCATTCCCGCGCAGGCCACCGCCGCCACGCCAGCCAGCGCCGCCACCCCACACACCAGCCAGCCTGCTGCACCGGCGACCCAACCGGCAACCGCAGCGCGCAGCACGGAGACCGCATCCGGGCAGGCCGGCGACACCCCCGAAGCATCCCCCGCAGCCGGGCTCGCACCGGCGGCCACGGCGATCCCGCTGATCGCCACGGCAACGCTGACCAACCCGGCGGTGCCCACCATCGCGGCAACCGCACCGCCCGAAACGCCGACCGATTTTGCCACGCTGGTCGATTCGATCGCCCGCGCGCGAACCGAGGCGAGCGACACGGCATCCGGCCCGGTCGGCGTCACGCTGAGCCATGCCGATTTCGGGCGCGTGTCGCTGCAATTCACCCAGCGCGACGAAGGCCTGTCGGTGACCATGCGCAGCGCCGACCCCGGCTTTGCCCCGGCAGTCGCCGCTGCCACCGCGGCCAGCCCCGGCGGCAACGCCGGACATCACGGCGACGCGCAATCGGGGCAACAACCGCCCGACACGCCGAACCCGTCCGCCACATCGCAGAACACTGGAACCGGCGGCGGTTCGGCCCACACCGCGCAAGGCGACCAGACCCGGCAGGGCACGCGACAGGGCGCGGCGGGCAACCCAGCAACCGCCCGGCAGGCCGCCGGCGATACCGCCGATGAAGACGACATCTTCGCCTGACCATGACACACAACAAGGGGGCGCATGACGCGCTATGAGCGACAAGAAAGACAAGGACGCCAAGACCGCCAAAAAGGGCCGCGGCGGCATGATCATCAAGATCGGCGCGGCGGTGGCCCTGCTCGGTGCGGGGGGCGGCGGTGTCTATGCCCTGGTCGCCACCGGCGTGATCGGCGGGGGGTCGAAACTCGCGATCAAGGAAGACAAGAACCCCAAACTGATCAGGAAGGGCCAGGCCGACCCCTTTGCCCCGGTCGCCAAGGAAGGCGACGGCGACGCCGGCAAAGCCGTCGATGGCGACGGCGGCAGCGAATATCGCACCTTGTACTTCAGCTTTTCCGAGGATTTCACATCGAACCTCAAGGGCTCGGGATCGCTCGTCCAGGTGTCGATCGCCTGTTCGACCCACCGCGATTACCGGGTGCTGTTGTGGCTGAAAAAGCATGAGCTGGCGATCCGTTCGGCGATGCTGGCGGTGCTGGCCGACACCGACGAAACCGAAGTGCAGACCCCCCAGGGCAAGGAAGCGCTGCAACGCCGCCTGACCCAGGCGATCAACAAAGTGCTGACCGATGCCGAAGGGTTTGGCGGGGTCGATGCGGTCTATTTCAAGAACTTCATCATCCAATGAAGCAGGATTTCGCCTTTGTCGCCGAACGCGCGCTGGCTTGTCATTCGCCCGCGCTGATGCGGCCCGGCCCGGCCGATACCGACCTGATCGAAGCGTTGCGCCAGGCCGCCGCGCGCCTGGCGCGCAGTCTGCGCGGCGGCCTGGCCCGGTTGTGCGGGGGCGATCCGCCCGATGTCGCGATCGCGGTGCCCTATGAACAGGCCTTTGCCGATTTCGCCCGCGAAGGGCTTTACGCCTACAGCCTCTATGGCGCCGCGCCCTCGGGCGCGCGCCTGCTCAGCGCGATCGATGCCGAGGCGGTGCTGCGGCTGGTCGATCGCGCGTTTGGCGGCCCCGGCGAGGCGCAGCATCCACTGCCGCGCGAACTGCCGCTGTCGGCCGATCTGATGGTGCAGCGGATCGAGGCCATTCTTGCGGTGCAACTCGGCCTGGCGCTGGGCAGCGCGAGTGCCGGGCGCCCGGTCATCGATGTGCTGCGCCGCGACAGCGACCTGGCCCAATTGCAACCGTTCGCCCCGGCCACGCGCATCGCGGTGCTCGACATCGCGGTGTCCGAAGGGGTGCGCGCGCCCTGGCCGATCCGCATCGCCCTGCCGCTGGCGGCACTGGCGGTGCTGACCGGGATGGCCCCCGCGCCCGGCCCGGGCCCGCGCGACCTGGCCCCCGCCGATCCCGCCAGCGAACCGTTTGCCGCGATGCCGCTGACGCTGACCGCCGTGCTGGTCGACGCCCGCCTGCCGCTGCAGGCGGTGTCCCGGCTGGAGGCGGGGCAAGTGCTCAATCTGCCGATTGCCCGACAAGTGCCGCTGGTGATCGGCAAGCGCACGATCGCCCACGGCACCATCGGCGCGGTCGATGACCGGGTGGCCATCCAGATCACCAAGCCCGCCTGACCCTGTTTCAATAGACCCGTTCAAGAGGCACCCATGACATTCACCACCCGCGGCTTTGACCTCATCAAGGATGTCGACGTGCGCCTGACCGTCGAACTCGGCCGCACCGACATGAAACTCAAGGACGTGCTCAACCTGGCCGCCGACAGCGTCGTCGTGCTCGACCGCATGACCGACGAACTGCTCGACGTGATGGTCAACGGCAAACTGATCGCGCGCGGCGAAGTGGTCACCCAGGGTGAACGCTTTGGCCTGCGCATCGTCGAACTGATCGGCCAGGAAGCCGCCGTCGAAGAGCCCCGCCGACGCACCAAGGGAGCCGACCAGTGATGATCTGGTATATTGCCAAGCTGGCGATTTTCCTGCCGCTGATCGGCCTGTTCGCGTGGGGCTCGCTGCGGCTGGCCAAACGCTTCGAGGGACGGTTTGCCGGCTCGCCGGGATCTTCGCGGTTGCGCATCGTCGAAACACGCATGCTGTCGCCGACACTGCGACTGGCGGTGATCGCGTTTCATGATCGCGAAATTCTGGTCTCTGCCTCGAAACAGGGGTTGGTCCGGCTGGCCGAAGCACCGGCCCGGCCCGGCGAGGACGCAGGCCAATGACGGCGGTGCCCGGTTTCCCGACGCGGCAGGTCGCTTGGATCGTGCTTGCCGTGATCATCGCATTGGTGCTGGCGATGCCCGCGCATGCCCAGGCCGCGCCCGCGTCGGGCGCGATCCCCGGCGCACTCGACCGCGCCTTTGGCGAACTGTCGGGCGCGCAAAGCAAGGGCAGCCTGGCGCTATCGCTGCAATTGCTGCTGATCATGGGTCTGTTGACGATCCTGCCCAGCCTGTTGTTGATGATGACCAGTTTCACCCGCATCCTGATCGTGCTGTCGCTGCTGCGTCAGGCGATGGGGTTGCAACAGAGCCCGCCCAACCCGGTGCTGATCGGCCTGTCGCTGTTCCTGTCGCTGTTCGTCATGGCACCGACGCTCGACCGCGTGAACGCCAACGCGATCCAGCCTTATTCGGCCGGGTCCATCAACGCCGAACAGGCATTTGTCGTAGGCGGGCGCGAATTCCATGGCTTCATGATCCGCCAGACCCGCCAGCACGATCTGCTGATGTTTGCCGACATGGCCCGTGCACCGCGCTTTGCCAGCCCCGCCGACGTGCCCTTTTCGATCCTGCTGCCGGCCTTTGTGACGAGCGAGCTGAAGACCGCGTTCGAGATCGGCTTCATGCTGTTTCTGCCGTTCCTGGTGATCGATATCGTGGTGTCGTCGGTGCTGATGTCGCTGGGCATGATGATGATGAGCCCGACCGTGGTGTCGCTGCCGTTCAAGATGCTGCTGTTCGTGCTGGTCGATGGCTGGTCGCTGCTGATGGGCAGCCTGGCCGCCAGTTTCAATTGAGGGACCTGCCACGATGGACGACACTGCAACGCTGCTCGCGCTCGCCGACCGCATGTTGTGGACCGCCGGGCTGGCCGCCGTGCCGGTGCTGCTGGCCAATCTGGCGGTAGGGCTGGTGGTCGGGATCATTCAGGCGGCCACTTCGGTCAACGAACAGACCCTGACGTTCGTGCCCAAACTGGCCACCACCGCGCTCGTGCTGGTGCTGCTGGGCGGGGCGATGATGGGGCTGGCAAGCGATTTTCTGAAGGACGTGATGGCCCAGATCGCGATAAGCGGGCGATGATCGGGCTCGATTTCGGGTTTGGCGCGCTGGAAGCCGAATTCTGGCGTTTTCTGTTCGTGATGACGCGGATCGGCGCCGCGCTGTTTGCCGCGCCGCTGTTCGGCGCCAGCGCGGTCGCCCCGCAAGTGCGCGTGATCGTGACCGGCGCGCTGGCGGTGTTCGTGTGCTGCTGGACCCAGGTCGCCGCGCCGCCCGCCATGATGTCACTGACCGGGCTGGTGATGCTGGCCGGTGAAGTGGTGATCGGGCTGGCCATCGGGTTTGTCATGCAGCTTGCCTTTGCCGCGCCGATGATCGGTGCCGAAATGATCGGTGCCGGCATGGGCATGGCAATCGCCGCCTCGGTCGATCCGATCAATGGCGCGCATTCGGCGATGTTCGGGCAATATTTCAACGTCGTGCTGACAGTGCTGTTCTTTGCGATCGGCGCCCATCTCGACTGGATCAGCCTGCTGGTCGAAAGTTATCGCACATTCCCGCCCGGCGCGGCGTGGCTGGCGCCGGACCGGTTGCACCTGATCGACCAGTTTGCAGGCGACATGTTCCTGGCCGGGCTGTCGATCGCGCTGCCGGTGGTCGTGCTGTTGCTGGTGGTGCATATCGTCACCGGGGTGATCGGACGGTCCGCGCCCGCGCTCAACCTGTTTGCGCTCGGCCTGCCCGCAGGCGTGCTGGCGGGACTTGCCGCGCTGATCGCCTCGGCCCCGCTGATCAGCGAACGGCTGGCCCAGGTCGCCCATACCGCCGTGGCGCAAAGCGCGGCGATCATGGCGCGATAAGGGGCATGGCGCGCTAACATGGCCGACGACAGCGGCGAAAAAACATTCGATCCAACCGCCAAGCGCAAGCGCGAGGCGGTGGAGGGCGGCGATGTCCTGCGCAGCCGCGAACTGACCATCGCCACCGGGACTGCCGTTGGCATCACCTGGATGATCGTGGCGGGGCCCTGGCTGATGCGCGGCCTGATGCGCGCGATGCGGCTGGGGTTCAGTTGGGATCGCGCCAGCCTTGACCGGTTCGAGCCCGGCGCGCTGCTGCGCGATGCGCTGGGCGCAGTGCTGCCGCCGGTGTTCCTGCTGGGCGTGCTGGTGCTGGCGGCATCGCTGTTTGTGCAACTGGGTCTGGGCGACGGCGCCTTCGTCGCGGCCAACCTGGCGCCAAAGCCATCGCGCCTCAACCCCGCCAAAGGGCTGTCGCGGATGTTCGGGGTGCACGGGCTGATCGAGATCGGCAAGGGCCTGGCCAAGCTTGCGCTGCTGGGCGGGCTGTCGTGGGGCTGGGCACGATCACGACTGGCGCCGCTGATCGGGCTGGGCGCAGGGCAATTGCACGCCCAGCTCGGCTTTGCTTGGAACGCGATCAGCATGTTGCTGGTCTATCTGGCGGTCGGGCTGATGCTGATCGCGATGAGCGATTATCCGATCCAGTGGGTGCGTCGCCGCAACCGCCTGCGCATGAGCCGCCAGGACGTTCGCGACGAACAGAAGCAGACCGACGGCAACCCGCAGAACAAGGCGGCGGTCCGTCGCCGCCAGCGCGCGATTGCCAGGGGTTCGGCGCGCAAGGCTGTGCAAAAGGCACAACTCGTGATCACCAACCCCACGCATTTCGCCATCGCCATGAGCTATGACCCCGACATCGCCCCGGCCCCGGTAGTCACTGCCAAGGGGCGCGGCGAAACCGCGCTGGCGATCCGCGAACTGGCGGCCGAATTCGGCGTGCCCGTGCTCGAATATCCGGCGCTCGCCCGCTCGGTCTATTATACCACGCGCGAAAATCAGGTGATCCGCGAAGAGCTCTATGTGGCGGTGGCGGCCGTGCTGGCCTTTGTGATGAGCCTGCGGCGTGGGGAAAGCCCGCCTGCGCCGCGCGTGGACGTGCCGTTGTCGGTGCGCTTCGATGCCGACGGCAACCCCGAAATCACCGCCGAAGATCGTACCGCGGCACCTTAACCGGCGCAAAAAACGGTCGTTCTTTGCGGTATGACCTCGATCTCTTCAACCAGCTCGTCCACCAGCACGGCCAGTTCGTCGACGTCTTCGGCGACGACAGCACAGGGCAGCGCCACCGAGGCGCTGCTGACCGAGCTGGGCGTGAGCGGCAATATCGACGCCAGCAGCCTGGCCGACGAATTGTCGGCGGCGCAATATTCGAACCAGGTCGATCAGCTCAATACGCAGACTTCGACGCTGACCACGCAGATCTCGGATTCGTCGACGCTGATGAACATGATGTCGTCGCTGTCCAGTTCGCTCGACACGCTGATCAGCAATGGCCAGCTTGCCGCGACCCCGGTGATCGCCAACACTTCGATCGCCACGGTCAGCGCAGGCACCACCACGGGCAGCGGCACCGCCACGCTCGAAGTCGATACGCTGGCACAGGCGCAGACGCTCGCCAGCCCGACCATCTCGTCAAGCGCCACCGATGTCGGATCGGGCAGCCTGACCATCACTTTCGGCACGATTTCGGGATCGACGTTCACGGCCGGCAGCAGCAGCCCGACCACGATCGCGATCGCTGCGGGATCGAGCCTGTCGGACGTGGCCACCGACATCAACAATGCCGGTTCCGGGGTGACTGCCTATGTCACCACCAATGCCACCGGCCAGCAACTCGTGCTGACCGGGCAGCAAGGCGCCGAAAACGCCTTTACGGTCAGCGCAACCCAGGATTCTTCCGACCCCGGCCTGTCCCAGTTCGCGTGGAGCCCGGGCAGCAGCAGTTCGAGCAGCAGTGGAGCAACGCTCGCCCAAGCGGCGACCAATGCCAGCTATGTCCTGAACGGTGTTGCGCGAACATCGACCACCAATTCGATCACCGATGCGGCGCCCGGTATCTCGCTCAATCTGACCGGGACCAACCAGGGCAATCCCACCACGATCAGCTTCAGCGACCCGACGCAGGCGATCACCACGGGCATGACCAATCTGGTCACTGCGCTGAATTCGATCGTCAGCACGCTCAACACCGATACCGCGATCGGCGGCCCTTTGGCCGACAGCCCGGGCGCGCAGGAACTGCAACGGGCGCTGTCATCGCTCAGTTCGACGACGGTCATGCCCGATGCCGCCTCGGGCCAGCCCGCGACGCTGGGAGATCTGGGGCTGACCACCAACAACGATGGCACCTTCACGCTCGACAACACGGTCCTCGCCAGCGCGCTGCAAAGCAACGCCTCGGCCGTGGCGGCAATGTTCACCACCGGAGCCAATGGTGTCTATGCCACGATCGACACGCTGTCGCTGAATGCCAACAACAGTTCAGACGGCAATTCGCTGGCCGGACAAGTGTCCGACATGCAAACCCAGCAGAGCACCATCGCCAGCCAGTTGAGCACGATCACGACCGAACAATCGACGCTCCGCACGCAGTTGCTCACGCAATATGCCGCGCTCAACGCCACAGTCACCGCCGACAAGTCCACCCAGTCGTTCCTGACACAACAGGTCGATCTGTGGACCAACAGCTCGTCGTCGAGTTGAGCCGATGCTGTTGAACCGCGATCCTTCGGAAGCCTATCGCCGCGTCGATTTCGACGCCCGGGTCAAAGGCGCGGATTCGCGCCAACTGGTCGATCTGTGCCTCGAACAAGTGGCCGGATCGCTCAGCCGTGCGATCCATGCCGCTGGAACCGGCGACAACGGCTCCAAAAGCCGGGCGCTGACGCGCGCGGTATCGGCGCTGACCGCGCTTGAAATGGGCGTCGACCCCAACGCACCGACCGGCACCGCGCTGATCCAGCTCTATCAGTCGGCACGCACGACGATCCTCGACAACGTCCTGACGTTCAATCCCACCCAATTGGCGCAGATCCGCGCCGATTTCATCGAGATCCGACAGGCGATGATGGGCGCACCACCACCCTGATCCGGGGCCGAGGCAAGCGCGGCCCACAAAAAGGGGCCCGGAGCATCGCGCTCCGGGCCCCTTTTTGTGTGTGGCAGGCAAACCCGGTCAGCCGATCGAACAGCCGCCCAGCAGCACCGTGCCAAGTTCGGCCAGCGGCACTTCGCGTGTCGCAGCATCGAGCGCGATCACCGCTTCGGGCGCTTCGCTTACCAGCGCAGTCTTGCGGTCCTGGACAAACGTCTCGCAACCGCCGTCGCGCAACAGTTTCAGTCCGCGTGCGCCATCGCTGCCCATGCCGGTCAGCACCGCGCCGACTGCCGGCATGGCCCCGCGCGCGATCGATCCGAACAGCAGGTTGGCCGAAGGCCGCGCGCCATCGATCGGATCGCGTTCCATCAGTCGCAGGCGTGGCGGCTGGCCCGGCTCTACGACGACGTGGCGTTCGGGATTGGCGGCGATATAGATCGTGCCCTGGGTCAGTGTGGCACCTTCGCTGGCAGCGCGGACATGGCATTTGAGCATGTCGTCAAGCCGTTTGATAAACGTGTCGACGACCATCGGTTCGGCCTGGAGACAGACCAGCGTGGGCGGGCAGTTGGCGGGAAACTGCGCCAGGATCGTGGTCAGCGCATCGATCCCGCCCATCGAGGCGCTGATCACCGCGAGATGGCCGTTCCATTGAAAGGCGACATCGCTGGCTTTGTGTTCGCTGCGGGGTTTGCGGTCGCGCACGTTGGAATTGGCGGCGGCCAGCACGATCTTGCCCAGTTTGCCGACCGATTTGGAAAACTGTTCGGGCGTCGCCTTGAGCGGTTTGGGAAAACATTCGACCGCGCCCAGTTCGAACGCACGCAGCGAGGTTTCGGTGCCCGCCTGGGTCAGCGATGACAGCATGACCACCGGCAGCGGATCGTTTTCCATGATTTCCTCAAGGAATTCGATCCCGCTCATGCCGGGCATTTCCACATCGAGCGTGATGACGTTGGGTTTGAGTTCGGCGATCTGTTCGCGGGCATCGTCGGCGCTGCGCGCAGTCCCGACGACGGTAACGTTCTTTGCCTGGTCCAGAATGTCAGAAAACAGAGCGCGCATCGCCGCAGAATCGTCGACAACCAGAACGCGTGCTTCGTGCATGGGACCCATACCTTGGTTGAACCGCGCCGCGCTTGCCGCGACGCCTCGTTCGCAAAGGGTTAACCCACAAGCCGCCAGCAAATCCTGAGGCGGAGGGTAGGTATCTCACCCTAAGCGCATGGCAAGCCGACCTTTGCCGCTTGGCGTCTAAGCCATGCCATCGGACCCGTGGCACCAGCCCGGCCCGACCGATCAGACGCCGACTGAATAGACGTCGACTGAATAGACGCAGACTGAATAGCCAAGGATGCCCGCTGCCATGTCCACGATCAGTCTGCCCCCCCGATGCGACCGGGCCGCGGCCGAAGCGCTGTTGCCGGAGATGATCGCTGCGCTCGGGGCCGGACCGCTGGCCATCGACGCGCGGGCCTGTAGCCAGATCGGCCAGGTCATGCTGCAGATCCTGGTCAGCGCGCGACGCACCGGCGAAGGCGCGGTGATCGACGCGTCGCCCGTGCTGCGCGACACCGCGCGGCGCCTGGGGCTTGAGGCAGAACTGTTTGACGATGCGCCGCTGGTCGGCTCGCAAGGGGCGCGCGCATGAACGCCGAAGAAATCCAGGCCATCTTCTTCGCCGAATGCGAAGAATCACTCGCCGCCGCCGAACAGGGGCTGGCCGCATGCAAGGAAGGAACCCAGGACGACGACACCGTCAACGCGGTGTTTCGCGGGGTCCATTCGATCAAGGGCGGCGCCGGGGCGTTCGGCTATATCGCGCTGCAAGGTTATACGCATACGTTCGAAACGCTGTTGTCGGATGTCCGCGACGGCACCGTGGCGATCACCGAAACGTTGATCGACCTGCTGCTGCGCGCGCTCGACACGCTGAGCGACCATGTCGCGGCCGCGCGCGGACTGGGCGAAACCCCCGACGATGCCGCGCTGCAGGCTGAAATGACCGCCTCCATGGCGGCCAATGCAGGCGCTGCGCCACCCCCGCCCGCCGCAGCGCCCCAGCCGGCCCAGGCCAGTGCCGCGCCGGTCGTGGTCGATGACGACGACGCGCCCGAGCTGAGCGATTTCGATTTCGCCGCCATGCTCGACGATATCACCGGCGCCATCGGCCAGGGCAGCGCGGACGCCGATGGCGACAAGACCTGGACCGTCAAAGTGCGTCCGCACGCCGACGCCATGCGCAATGGCAGCGAGCCGCTGCTGATGTTGCGCGAAATCATCGACCTGGGCGGGACTTGCGCCACCTGCGATGTCGCCCTGGTGCCGCCGCTCGATACGATCGATGCCGGTATCGGCTATCTCGGCTGGAGCTTTGCACTGCCCGCCGATGTGAACGAAGCGGCGGTCAGAGAGATTTTCGATTTCCTTGGCGACGAATGTGGCCTGGCCTTTGGCGACGACGCGGCCATGCCTCCGGCGCGGTTGGCTGCCGCGCCCGCCGCC
>Ga0302157_10002936_pt1 | contig 19511 bp, 20 predicted proteins | sample I_Bog_N3_3_FD_193502 | JGI IMG/M metagenome (GOLD analysis project Ga0302157, IMG submission 193502) | Peat permafrost microbial communities from Stordalen Mire near Abisko, Sweden - I_Bog_N3_3 | ecosystem: Environmental > Terrestrial > Soil > Wetlands > Peat | place: Sweden: Abisko, Stordalen... | reverse complement strand
ACACCCAGGCGGTCCAGGTCGGCGGCCCGTCAGGCAAGTGCCTGTCGGCGATGGAATTCGGTCGTTGCATCGCCTTCGAAGACGTGCCGTCGGCCGGTGCCTTCATGGTGTTCGATCGAACACGCGACATGTTCGAGGTGGCGCACAACTACGCAGGATTCTTCGCGGAAGAGAGCTGCGGCTTCTGCACGCCCTGCCGGGTCGGGACGGCGCTGGTTCTCAAGGGCATGGACAAGCTCGCCTCGGGACGCGGCTCGCGGCGCGATGTGGATCTGCTGTCCGGCATCGACACCCTGATGCACGGCACCACCCACTGCGGACTGGGCGGCTCCGCCTGCAACGCGCTGCACGACACGATCGTCAAGTTTCGTCCGGCCTACGAGCGACGGTTGAAGTCGCTGCACTTCGAGCCGGCTTTCGACCTCGATGCCGAACTTGCGACGTCGCGACGCGTGACCGGTCGCGACGATGCCGCGGCCCACCTGGAGCGTTCCGAATGACCCCCACCCAGGCCGAGGCGCCACCTGCCACGTTCACGCTCGACGGCGTCGACGTGCCGTTCGCGGAGGGCGACACCATTCTTCAGGCCTCCCGTCGCGCCGGCCGCTACATCCCCCACCTTTGCTGGCATCCGGACTTCCATCCGCAGGGCTCTTGCCGTGTCTGCACCGTCAAGGTCAAGGGCCGAGCCGGCGCGGCATGCACGCTGCAAGCGGCTTCCGGCGCGGCCGTGGAAAGCAACACCGACGAATTGAATGCACAACGCAAGATGTTGCTGCAGATGCTGTTCGTCGAGGGCAACCACTTCTGCCCCTCTTGCGAGAAGAGCGGCAATTGCCTGTTGCAGGCGACGGCCTACGAAATGGGCATGCAGGACGTTCTCTTCGAGGAGTTCTATCCGCGCCGCCCGATCGACGCGAGTCATCCCGACATCCTGCTCGACTTCAACCGCTGCATCCTGTGCGAACTGTGCGTGCGCGCGAGCGATGTCGTCGACGGCAAGAACATCTTCGCCATCGCCGGCCACGGGATCGGCACGCACCTCGTGGTCGACAGCGCCAGCGGCAAGCTCGGCGACACCGACATGGCGCTCGCGGATCGCGCGGCGAGCATCTGCCCCGTCGGCGTGATCCTGCCCAAGCGGCGCGGCTTCGTGATTCCGATTGGCGAGCGTCGCTACGACCCCCATACCGTGGCCGACGCGGCCACGCAGGAAGCGTCATGACGTCGCCGGCCGTGGATGCGGTGCACCAGCCCCGCAAGCTCAAGGTGGCGACCGTTTCGCTGGCCGGCTGCTTCGGCTGCCACACGTCGTTCCTCGACATCGACGAGCGCCTCCTGGAGCTGATCGAACACATCGAGTTCGATCGCTCGCCGTTGACCGACATCAAGGAGATCGGGGCCTGCGACATCGGCCTGATCGAAGGCGGACTTTGCAATTCCGAGAACGTCGTGGTGCTGCGTGCGTTCCGTGCCCATTGCAAGACGCTCGTGGCCATGGGCGCCTGCGCGATCAACGGCGGCCTGCCCGCGGAACGCAACCGGTTCGACGTGGCGGTGCTGCTCGAAGAGGTCTATCAGCATCGCGCCGGCCTGAGCGCCGACAGCGCGATCCCGAACGATCCGGAACTTCCCCTGCTGCTGCAACAGGTGCGGCCGATCCATGCGGTCGTGCACGTCGACTACTTCCTGCCGGGCTGCCCGCCGTCCGCCGACGCGTTCTGGAGCTTCCTGAACGACCTGATGGCCGGCCGCACGCCGCACCTGGGCCACGCCCTGATGCACTACGACTGAGCATCCGAAAGACATGAGCTTCGACCTCGAGACTGCCGCCGCCCCCCAGGGCCTGCGCCGCGTGGCCATCGACCCGGTATCCCGCGTCGAAGGGCACGGCAAGGTGACGATCCTGCTCGACGAGCACAACCGCGTGCAGCAGGTGCGGCTGCACATCGTCGAATTCCGCGGATTCGAGAAGTTCATCGAAGGTCGGCCCTACTGGGAAGTGCCGGTCATGGTGCAGCGCCTGTGCGGCATCTGCCCGGTGTCGCACCAGCTGGCGGCCTCGAAGGCGCTCGACCTCGTGGTCGGCGCGCGGCCGGTCACGCGCAGCGCCGAGAAGATCCGCCGGCTGATGCACTACGGCCAGGTCATGCAGTCGCACGCCCTGCACTTCTTCTATCTCGCGTCGCCCGACCTGCTGTTCGGCTTCGACTCGGACGTGAACCTGCGCAACATCGTCGGCGTCGCGCAGGCGCACCCGGACATCGCCAGGAAAGGCATCCTGCTGCGCAAGTTCGGGCAGGAACTGATCCGGGCCACGTCGGGCAAGCGCATCCACGGAACAGGCTCGGTGCCCGGCGGCATGAACAAGCACCTCAGCCGGGCCGATCGCGAATTGCTGCGCCCCCAGGCACGCCAGATGATCGAGTGGGCCCAGGAAGGCGTCGACATCGTCAAGAAGCTGCATGCCCAGAACCCGGCCGTCTATGACAGCTTCGGCAGCTTCCGTTCGAACATGCTGTCGCTGGTCCGGGCGGACGGCGCGATGGATCTCTACGACGGCGTGCTGAGGGCCCGCGACGCCGACGGCCGGATCATCCTCGATGGCGCCAGCGACCAGGACTACATGGCGCTGATCGAGGAAGAAGTGCGGCCGTGGACGTACATGAAATTTCCGCACCTGCGCAGCCTCGGCCGCGAGGCCGGGTGGTACCGCGTCGGGCCGTTGGCGCGCGTGCAGAACTGCGATTTCATTCCCAGTCCGCTGGCCGAGATCCAGCGCAAGGAATTCGTCGAATGGGGCAAGGGCGTGCCGGTGCACGCCACGTTGGCCTACCACTGGGCCCGGATGATCGAAGTCCTGCACACGACGGAGGTCATCGAGACCCTGCTCGACGACCCGGACCTCCTCGAAGGCGCGTTGATGGCCGAAGGCGAACGCCGGCAGTCGGGCGTCGGCGTCATCGAAGCCCCGCGCGGCACGCTGATCCACGACTACAGCGTCGGCGAGGACGACCTGGTCACCCGGTGCAACCTGATCGTCTCCACGACGCACAACAACCAGGCGATGAACGAAGCAGTGCGCTCGGTGGCGCGCGAGTACCTGGACGGCCGGGAACTGACCGAGCGCCTGCTGAACCGCATCGAAGTGGCCATCCGCGCCTTCGACCCCTGCTTGTCCTGCGCGACGCATGCGCTCGGCCAGATGCCGCTGGACGTCACGCTGCTCGGGTGTTCCGGCGAGCTGATCGACCACGTGCTCAAGTCGCAAGACGGCGAGATGCTGCGCAGCGAAGGCGTGCCGGGATGACCGCGCCGCTGCTCGTGTTCGGCTGGGGCAACCTGAGCCGCGGCGACGACGCGCTGGGCCCGCTGTTCGTCGAGCGCCTGCGCGTCAGGGCCGAAGAGGCCGGCCTCGCGGGACTCGAATTCCTCGAGGACTATCAACTGCAGGTCGAGCACGCGCTCGACCTGGCGGACCGGGCTCGCGTGCTGTTCGTCGACGCCAGCCTGACCTGCGCGGCGCCCTTCGAGACGACGTCGCTTCACGCGGCACGCGACGTCACCTTCACCACGCATGCCATCTCGCCTGCGTCGGTGATGCACGCCTATCGCGAACTGGCGGGTGTCGAGCCGCCGCCGTGCACGCTGCTGGCGATACGAGGACTGCGCTTCGAACTCGGCCAGCCGCCCGGGGTCGAGGCGCTCGACCACCTGGAACGGTCGTTGCGTTGGGGCATGTCCTGGCTGACGGCCGGCGCAGCACCGGACTCCCCCGTGCCGGAGGCCGCGCATGCATGAACTCAGCCTCGCTGCGGGCATCCTGCAGATGGTCGAGCAGGCCGCGGCCCGCGAGAACTTCCGGCGCGTGTCCCGGCTGCACCTCGAAGCCGGCGCGCTGGCCGGCGTCGAGCCGCAGGCGCTGCGCTTCGCGCTCGGCGCGCTGGCACCCGGCACCTGCCTGGAGGGCGCGGAGATCGCGATCGCGCAACCCGCCGGCACCGCACGGTGCGGCGGGTGTGACTGCGACGTGGAGATCTCCAGCCGCCTCGACCCCTGCCCGCGTTGCGGCTCAACCCGCTTGCGCGCGACGGGCGGCACGCAATTGCGGGTGCTCGACCTCGTCGTGTTCGACGACTGAACGTTGAAACGGAGATCGACATGTGCGTTGTCTGCGGTTGCGGTTCACCCTCGATGCGGCACGGCGAGAACGTCGCGGGAAGCAGTCCGGGCGGGTCTCGCGCTCCGGGCGGGAAGGCGCATGGCGTGCTGCACTACGGCGGCAATCCGGCCGGCATGTCGGTGCCGGGCATCAGTCCCACACGTGCCGTGCAGATCGAGGCGGACATCCTGGGCGAGAACAACCGGCTCGCGCGGCGCAACCGGGCCCATTTCCTGGCGCATGGCGTCACCGCGTTCAACCTGATGTCGAGTCCCGGGTCGGGCAAGACCACGCTGTTGTGCGCCAGCATCGCAGCCATCCGGTCGCGCCACCCCGGTCTCCCGCTCGCGGTGATCGAGGGCGACCAGCAGACCAGCGTCGACGCAGAGCGCATCCGCGCGACCGGCGCCGACGCCATCCAGGTCAACACGGGTCGAGGCTGCCATCTCGACGCGCAGATGGTGGGCGACGCGTTCGCGCGCTTCGACCTGCACGCCGCGGCACACCGGGCCGGTTCGACCGAGGCGCTCCTGTTCATCGAGAATGTCGGCAACCTCGTCTGCCCGGCGATGTGGGATCTCGGCGAAGCCGCCAAGGTCGTCGTCCTCTCGGTCACGGAAGGCGACGACAAGCCGCTGAAGTACCCGGACATGTTCGCCGCTTCCGCGCTGATGGTGATCAACAAGATCGACCTGCTGGCCCATGTGGACTTCGACGTCGAGCGGTGCATCGCGCATGCACGACGCGTCAATCCGGACATCGACGTCCTGCTGATGTCCGCGACGCGCGGCGACGGCATGGCGGCGTGGGTGAACTGGTTGATTCCGGAGCCTGTGGCTCGTGCAGGCGGGCGTTCATGACCACCGCCGGCGTCCTGCAGGCGACCGCGCCGGCGCGCGTGCTCGCCTGCGGCGCCTACCTCAAGAACACCGCCTGCCTGATCCAGGACCGCCGCGTGTTGTGGTCGGAGCCGCACGGCGACCTGACCGGCGCCGTCAATCGCGAGGCGCTCGAGGCCTCGGTGGAGGCGCTGGTGGCGCTCGCATCGGGCCCGATCGACGCGGTCGCGCACGACCTGCACCCCGACTTCCACAGCACGCACGTCGCGCAGGCCGTCGCGCACCGACTGGGCGTCCCGGCCATCGCGGTTCAGCACCATCACGCACATATCGCCGTCGTCCATGCCGAGCAGGCCGTCGACGCGCCGGTCATCGGCCTGGCGCTGGACGGCGTCGGCCTGGGTGACGACGGCACCGCCTGGGGCGGCGAGGTCTTGTGGGTCGATGGCGGCGTTGCCGCTCACCAGTGGTGCCGCGTGGACCATCTGGCACCGTTGGCCATGCCGGGAGGAGATGTCGCGGCCCGCGAGCCGTGGCGGATGGCGGCGTCCGTGTTGCACCGCATCGGCCGGACCGACGAGATCGAACAGCGATTCGGCCCCATGGTCGGTGCGATCGCGACAAGCCTCGTGCGACGTCAGATGGAACGTCAGTTCAACTGCCCCGACACGACCAGCGCGGGACGCTGGTTCGACGCCGCCGCGGGCGCGCTCGGGGTCTCGATTCGACAGAGTGCCGAAGCGGAAGCGGCAATCGCCCTGGAAGGACATGCGCGGGCTTTCCTGCGCGACCACCCTGCGTTCGAAGTGCCATGGACCTCGCTCGACCCGTCGGGGCTCGTGGCCGAACTGTTCGCGCTGTCGAGTGAAGGCGACGCGGCCCGCGGACGCGGCGCCGCGCTGTTCCACGTCGGCCTGGCGGCCGGGCTGGCATACAACGCCATCGAAGCTGCGCGCGGCCGAGGGGTCCGCACCGTCGTGCTGGGCGGCGGTTGCTTCGTGAACCAGGTATTGACGGGGCGATTGACCAGCGCGCTCGAAGATGCCGGGCTGACAGTGTTGCGACCGAAGAGTGTCGCTTGCGGAGACGCAGGCCTTGCCCTGGGGCAGGCATGGATTGCCGGCTGCCAGTTGAGCGCCAGCCGCGCCGAACGCGTCGCCAAGGCGAGCTGATCATGTGCCTCGCCCTCCCCGCCCGCGTCGTCGAACTGGTGGACATGGACCACGCCATCGTCGACCTCGGCGGCGTCCGAAAGCGGATCTCGATCGCACTGGTTCCGGAGGTGCGCGTCGGCGACTACGTGATCGTCCATGTCGGCTACGCCATCGGCATGCTCGACGCCGACGAGGCAGAAGCGACGCTGAAGCTGTTCGCAGAGATGTCGTCATGAAATACGTCGACGAATTCCGCGATGGGGCGCTGGCGCGCCGCATCGGCGACAACATCGCGACGGAGGTTGATCCGTCCCGCGACTACAGCTTCATGGAGTTCTGCGGCGGCCACACGCATGCGATCGCACGCTATGGCGTTGCCGACCTGCTGCCGCCCAACCTGCGCATGATCCACGGGCCCGGGTGCCCGGTGTGCGTGTTGCCGATCGGCCGCGTGGACATGGCCCTGCGCCTCGCTCTCGACCGCGGCGTGATGCTGTGCACCTACGGCGACGTGATGCGCGTACCGGCCTCGGACGGCCTGTCGCTGATACGCGCCAAGGCCCTCGGCGCCGACATCCGCATGGTCTATTCGCCGCTGGATGCATTGAAGCTCGCCGGCGCGAACCCCGGGCGCGACGTTGTCTTCTTCGCCATCGGCTTCGAGACCACGACGCCGCCGACCGCACTCGCGATACGGCAGGCGGAGCGCGACGGGCTGGAGAACTTCAGCGTGCTGTGCTCCCACGTCCTCACGCCGGCCGCCATCACGCACATCCTGGAGTCGCCGGAGGTGCACGACTTCCGGACGGTGCCGATCGACGGATTCGTCGGGCCCGCGCACGTCAGCATCGTCATCGGGTCGCGCCCCTACGAGGGCTTTGCGGCGACCTATCGCAAGCCCGTCGTCATCGCCGGCTTCGAGCCGCTGGACGTGATGCAAGCGATCCTCATGCTCGTGCGCCAGGTCAACGACGGCCGGGCTGAAGTCGAGAATGAATTCACGCGAGCCGTCACCCGCGACGGCAATGCACGCGCGCAAGCCATGACGGCCGACGTTCTCGAAGTGCGCGAGACCTTCGAATGGCGCGGCCTGGGCCAGGTGCCGGCGAGCGCGCTGATGATCCGGGAGCGATACGCCGCGTTCGATGCCGAGAAGCGCTTCGAGCTGAACTACCGCGCCGTCGCGGACCACAAGCAATGCGAATGCGGCGCGATCCTGCGCGGCGTCAAGCGTCCCACGGAGTGCAAGCTCTTCGGCAATGTGTGCACGCCGGACACCCCGATGGGCTCGTGCATGGTTTCGAGCGAGGGCGCGTGCGCCGCGCACTATTCCTACGGACGCTTCCGCGACATTCCGGTGGTGGCGGCGTGAGACCGCGCGGCACGGTTCGCCCACGTTGCCGATAGATCGAGCGCATCCATGGGCACGCCGAAGAGAGACTATGTCCGTCCGCTGGATCTGAAGACGGGTCGCATCGACATGAACCACGGTGCGGGCGGCCGGCTTTCCGCGCAACTGATCGACGAGGTCTTCGTCCGCGCGTTCGACAACGACTTCCTGCGCCAAGGCAACGACGGTGCGCTGCTGCCGATACCACCAGGCGAGCGATTGGTGATGGCCACCGACGCGCACGTGATCTTCCCGCTGTTCTTCCCCGGCGGCGACATCGGATGCCTGTCGGTGAATGGAACGATCAACGATGTGGCGATGCTCGGCGCCACGCCGCTCTACCTGAGCGCGAGCTTCATCCTCGAGGAAGGCCTGCCGCTGGCCGAGCTCCAGCGCGTCGTCGCGTCGATGGGAGATGCCGCGCGAGCGGCCGGCGTGCCCATCGTCACAGGCGACACCAAGGTCGTGGAGCGAGGCAAGGGCGACGGGATCTTCATCAGCACCACCTGCATCGGAACCGTGCGGCCCGGACTGGAGATCGGCGGCGCCCGGGCTCGCCCCGGCGACGCCATCTTGATCTCCGGCACGATCGGCGACCACGGCGTCGCGGTGCTTTCGCAGCGCGAGTCGCTCGAATTCGAGACGACGATCGAGTCCGACACCGCCGCGTTGCACACGCTGGTCGCAGCCCTGCTGGACGCCGTCCCGCTGGACGCCGTGCGCGTCCTGCGCGACCCGACGCGGGGCGGCCTGGCCACCACGTTGAACGAGATCGCGAAGCAGTCGCGGGTCGGAATGATGCTGGAGGAGGCTGCCATCCCCATCCTGCCGCAGGTCGACGCCGCGTGCGAGATGCTCGGGCTGGACCCGATGTACATCGCCAACGAGGGGAAGCTGGTCGCCATCGTCGACCCGGAATCGGCGAGTGCGGCATTGACGGCGATGCGCGCCCACCCGCTGGGTCGTGCCGCGGCGCTCATCGGCTTCGTCACGCACGACAGCCACCGATTCGTCCAGATGGCGTCGCGCATCGGTGGTCACCGGATCGTCGATTGGCTCAGTGGCGAGCCGTTGCCGCGGATCTGTTGAAGTTGTCGAGCGCGCGCCGACTCGACAGTCGGCCACACATCTTTGCAAGCCACGGGTGCCCTGCGTGCGACAACGAACAGACCCGCGATCGCCAGCCGCGCATCGTCGGTACATGAGGTGTGCCGCGCCACCATTCGCCCTCTTCAATTTCCATCGACACAGCGGCTGTCACAACTACCGACTGAACAAGGATCCTGCAATGACCTACCAAAGTGTGAACCCCAATGACGGCAAGGTTCTCAAGAGCTTCGAGCATCTGAACAGCGCCCAGCTCGAGACGTCCCTCGCCACGGCCGAGACCTGCTTCCAGACCTGGAAGCACACCAGCTATGCGGAGCGGGCCGTCATCTTGAACAAGGCGGCCGCGCTGATGCGCGCGCATGTCGACGATTTCGCCAAGCTGGCAACGCTCGAGATGGGCAAGCGCATCGACGAGGCGCGCGGCGAAGTGAAGTTCAGCGCGGACATCCTGGCCTACTACGCGAAGAACGCCGAGGAGTTCCTGGCGCCGACGAAGCTCAATCCCAAGGTCGGCCATGCGCACATGGAGAGCAGCCCGTTCGGCGTGCTGTTCTGCGTGGAGCCGTGGAACTTCCCGTACTACCAGCTGGCGCGCGTGGCGGGCCCGCAATTGATGGCCGGCAACGTGCTGGTCGTCAAGCACGCCGGTTGCGTACCGCAGTGCGCGATCGCCTTCGAGAAGCTGCTGCACGACGCCGGCGCCCCGAAAGGCGCCTACACCAACCTGCTGATCTCCCACGATCAATCCGACCTTGTGATCGACGATCCGCGCATCAAGGGCGTGGCGCTCACGGGCAGCGTCGCTGCCGGTCGCTCGGTCGCGGCCCGCGCCGGCAAGAACCTGAAGAAGACCTCGATGGAGCTCGGCGGCAGCGACGCGTTCATCGTGCTCGACGACGCCGACCTCGACAAGACCATTCCGTGGGCCGTCTGGGGCCGCATGTACAACGGCGGCCAGACCTGCTGCGCGGCGAAGCGGTTCATCGTGCTCGATTCGATCGCCGACAAGTTTCTCGCGCAGTTCCGGACGGCGCTGGAGGCGCAGACGGCGGGTGATCCGATGGACGAGAAGACGACGCATGGTCCGCTGTCCACCGAGGCCGCGCTGGTGCAATTGCTGGCGCAGGTCGACAGCGCGGTCAAGCATGGCGCCAAGCTCTTGATGGGCGGCAAGCGCATCGCCCGCGCCGGATCCTTCATGGAGACGACGATCCTCACCGATATCCAGCCCGGCAACCCGGCCTTCCGCGACGAGTTCTTCGGCCCGGTGGTGTCCTTCTTCCGCGTGAAGGACGAGGCCGCCGCGATCGCATTGGCCAACGACTCCGACTTCGGGCTCGGCGGCTCCGTCTGGACGAAGGACGTCGCGCGCGGCAAGCGCGTGGCCAGCGCCGTCGACACCGGGATGATGTTCATCAACAACATCGACTGGTCGGACGCCGAGCTGCCGTTCGGCGGCATCAAGTATTCCGGCTACGGGCGCGAGCTCGGGAACATGGGCATCCAGGAGTTCGTCAACAAGAAACTGGTTCGCACCGCGCATCTCGACGCACCGGCCTGAGCGCCGTTCGCCGCTCTACCGAGCCGGGCTTCGCTGCAAGCGAACTCCCGGCTCGGGCAGCAGCGACAAGACACCGAAGCCGTGCACCCCGACTGCAAGCTCCAACCCGAGAACCTTTCCATGTATGTCAATGTTGCCGTCCTGAAGGAGACGCAAGCGCACGAGTGCCGCGTCGCGCTCATGCCCTCCGTGATTCCCAAGCTGGTCAAACTCGGCGCCAGGCTGCACATGCAATCGGGCGCCGCGGCAGCCATCCACCTCGACGATGCCGCCTTCGCGGATGTCGCTTTCATCGCCAACCGCGCGGCTCTGGTGAAGGATGCCGACGTGGTGCTGTGCGTGCAGCCGCCTGCGCTCGACGTGATCGACTCGATGAAGGAAGGCGCCATCCTCGTGTCGTTCGTCTACGCGAACAACGAACCGGCGCTGGTCGAGCGCCTCGTCGAACGGAAGATCACGTGTTTCGCCATGGAGCGCGTCCCGCGCATCTCGCGTGCGCAAGCGATGGACGCACTGTCCAGCCAATCGGCGCTCGCCGGGTACTACGCCGTGCAGATCGGGTCGACCCACCTCGCGCGCGTGGTGCCCAAGATTACGTCCGCCGCCGGCTCGATCGGCCCGGCGCACGTCCTGGTGATGGGCCTGGGCGTGGCCGGCCTCGAGGCGATCGCCACGGCGCATCGGCTCGGTGCCGTCGTCGAAGGCTATGACGTCCGGCCCGAGACCCGGGAGCAGGCGCTATCGCTCGGTGCGACCTTCGTCGACACCGGCGTGGACGCGACCGGGCAAGGCGGCTATGCGCGCGAGCTCACCGCCGAGGAGAAGGCCAAGGTCGCCGCCGTGTTGACGCAACACATCCAGAAGGCCGACCTGGTCATCACGACCGCTGCGATCCCGGGCAAGCCGTCGCCCAAGCTGGTCAGCCACGCCCAGGTGGCCGGCATGAAATCCGGGTCGGTGATCGTCGACCTCTCCGCCGAAGGCGGCGGCAACTGTGAGGACACGCAACCCGGGCAGACCACTCAGGTCGGCCACGTGACGATCGTGGCGCCCCTCAACGTGCCCTCGCTGCTCGGCGAGGACGCGAGCGAGCTGTATGCCAAGAACGTCTACAACCTGCTCGCGCTGATGATGAAGGACAACGTCGTCGAGATCGACTGGAGCGACGAGATCCTCGCGAAGACCGTCCTCACGCATGCGGGCGAGAACAAGGCGACTGCAACGGACAAGGCGGCCAAAGCCGCCGCGCCGGCGCCGTCGACCAATGCGTCCACGCATGCCAAATCCGCAGCATCGGCCAAGCCGGCCGCGCCCACATCGACAGCGGCGTGAGCCGACAAGGGAACGACTCATGACTTTCCAGATCGCCATCAGCGGCTTCGTCGCCCTCTACATCTTCATGCTCGCCGGCTTCGCCGGCTGGGTGATCATCGGCCGCGTGCCGGCGATCCTGCACACGCCGTTGATGTCCGGCTCGAACTTCGTGCACGGCATCGTCGTCGTCGGAGGCATCTACGCGCTGCTGAACGCGAGCACGGTGCAGGAGCAGGTCATCGGCTTCTTCGCGGTGCTGCTCGGCGCGGGCAACGCCGCGGGGGGATACGCCGTCACCGACCGCATGCTGGCGATGTTCAAGACCAGCGCACATCCGGCAGGGCACGCGGCGCACGGCAAGTCCGCCAAGGTGAAATCCATCCACGCCAAGAAGAAGGGTTGAGGCATCCACCATGCTCGCACTCCTTCCCCAACTCGGCATCGCCGCCGCCGACCTCGCGGCGGCCTTCCTCTTCATGTACGGACTGCACCGGATGTCCTCGCCGGTGACCGCACCCTCGGGCATCTTCGTAGCCGGTATCGGCATGGCGGTGGCCGTGCTCGCGAGCTTCCTCTACGCGTTCGGCGTGGACAGCGCGGCGCGACCCGACTTGATGGTCAACATCGCACTGGCCGTCGTCGCGCTCGCCTTGGGCGGCGGTGTCGCCTGGTGGAGCGGACGAACCGTCGCGATGACCGCGATGCCGCAGATGGTCGCGATCTACAACGGCATGGGCGGCGGCGCGGCCGGCGCCATCGCCGCAGTGGAGCTGTACGGCGACAAGGCCCAAGGCATGACGGCGCTGGTCGTCACGCTCATCGGCGCGGTCATCGGCGCCGTCTCGCTGTCGGGGTCGCTGATCGCGTGGGCCAAGCTCGACGGGGTCATCAACAAGCCGGTACGGGTGAAGGGGCAGCAGCTCTTCAACGGCCTGGTGCTGCTGGCCACGCTCGTCGTTGGCGGGGTCATCGTTGCCGGCACGTCGGACAGTTCGTCGCTGCTGCTCTTGCTGACCAAGCCGGGCTGGATCACCGTGTTCTTCGTTTGCGCGCTGGCGCTCGGCATCCTGATGACGCTGCCGATCGGCGGCGCGGACATGCCTGTCGTGATCTCCATCTTCAATGCGTTCACGGGCCTGGCGGTCGGACTGGAAGGTTTCGTGTTGCAGAACCCCGCGCTGATGATCGCCGGCATGGTGGTGGGGGCGGCCGGCATGCTGCTGACACTGCTGATGGCCAAGGCGATGAACCGCTCGGTGAGCAACGTCGTCTTCACCAACTTCGGCGATGCGCCCAAGCACAAGCAAGGCGCGATCAAGGGCAGCCTGAAGCCGATGGCGGCGGGCGATGCAGGCATCGCCATGCGCTACGCGGCTTCCGTGATCATCGTGCCGGGCTACGGCCTCGCGGTGGCGCAGGGCCAGGGCAAGCTGTTCGAGTTCGTCAAGCTGCTGCAGGCCGGCGGCGTCTCGGTGAAGTTCGCCGTGCACCCGGTGGCTGGGCGCATGCCCGGCCAGATGGATGTGCTTCTGGCCGAAGCCGGGGTGCCCTACGACATGATCTTCCAGCTCGAAGACATCAACGACCAATTCGCCAGCACCGATGTCGCGTTGGTGATCGGTGCCAACGACGTCGTCAATCCGGCCGCGCGCACCGACAAGTCCTCGCCGATCTTCGGCATGCCGATCCTCAACGCCGACCAGGCCAAGAAGGTCTTCGTCGTCAAGCGCGGTGAAGGCAAGGGCTACGCCGGCATCGTCAACGCGCTGTTCTACGGCGACAACTGCAGCATGGTCTACGGCGATGCCCAGGCCGTGCTGATTTCGATGATCGAAGCGGTGCGCGGCCTCGGGCTGCCTGCCGCCGCGTGACCATCACGCAACCCAGGAGACTTTCATGACCGCCAAGATGCACGCTGCCGTCGTCGAACACTTCGGCAAGCCACTCGTCCTCAAGGAACTCGACATCCCCACGCCAGGCCCGGGCCAGATCCTGGTCAAGACCGAAGCTTGCGGTGTTTGCCACACCGACCTGCATGCCGCCAACGGCGACTGGCCGCTGAAGCCCACCCTGCCCTTCACCCCCGGGCATGAAGGCATCGGCATCGTCACCGCGCTCGGCGCGGGCGTGACCGCGGTGAAGGAGGGCGAGCGCGTCGGCGTGCCCTGGCTCTATTCGGCCTGCGGCCATTGCGAGTTCTGCCTCGCGGCACGCGAGCCGGTATGCGCCAGCGCGCAGTTCGGCGGCTACACGAGGAACGGTGGCTTCGCGGAGTACATCGTCGCGGATCCGAACTACGTCGCCCATGTCCCGGCGCACCTGGCAGCTCGCGAAGCCGCGCCCCTCATCTGCGCGGGAATAACGTCCTACAAAGGGCTCAAGGAAACGCAGGCACGGCCCGGCGAATGGGTCGTCATCTCGGGCATCGGCGGCCTCGGTCATCTGGGCGTTCAGTACGCGAAGGCGATGGGCCTGCACGTCTGCGCCGTCGACATCGACGACGGCAAGCTCGAGCACGCCAAGCGGCTCGGCGCCGATGCGGTCGTGAATGCAAAGAACGGCGATGCAATCGAGGCAGTGAAAAAGGCCACCGGCGGCGGCGCGCATGGCGTACTGATCACCGCGCCCTCCCTCGCTGCCTTCAAGCAGGGCGTGGGCATGACGCGCAAGTGCGGCACCTGCGTGCTCGTCGGGCTGCCGCCGGGCGAGTTCCCGACGCCGTTGTTCGACGTCGTGGCCAACTGCATCACCATTCGCGGCTCCTTCGTCGGCAACCGGCGCGACATGGCGGAAGCTCTCGCATTTGCCGCTGACGGCAAGGTCAAGGCCGACATCGAACTGCAGCCGCTGTCGGCGATCAACAACGTGTTCTCGCGGCTGGCGCACGGCGACGTGCCGTCGCGCGTGGTGCTCGACTTCGCGCCGCATTGATCGCCACCGCGGCCCTTTCCAGCGCATGCTCCCCCGCGGCGACCGGAATCGAACCAGGTCGACAACCTGCTATCCGATACCGCAACCACGCGATGCAAGCCTGGAGGGCAACCCATGCGGAACTACGCCTTGCCGGTCTTGGACACGGTAGCGGCGTTCTGACGTGTGGGCCCGATATTGCGCCGCGCCCGCCAGCAGGCGGCAAAGCCGCCCGTTGGCATCAGCGATTCGTCGCGCGACTTTCGCTTTGCTTCAGCAGCAAGGCGAGCTCTGCAAAATCGAGCGGCTTGACCGCATGCGCATCGAAACCGGCTTCAACCGAGAGACGCCTGTCTTCAGGCTGGCCCCACCCTTCGCACGCGCCATTCAGGCCAGGGCGCGCAGAATGCGGGCCGCGGCGTCGGTCGACGACGCCGGGTTCTGACCCGTGATGAGGTTGCCGTCCGTGACGACATGGGCATGCCAGTCGGGCGCGCTGGTGTATTGGCCGCCGAGCGATCGCAGGTCGGTCTCGATCAGGAAGGGCACGACGCCTTCGCCGTGGGCCGCCTTTTCCTCGCTGTTGGAGAAGCCGGTGACGTTGCGCCCCTTGACGAGCGGATCGCCATCGGCCGTCTTGGCGCCGCGCAGCGCGGCGACGCCATGGCACACGGCCGCCACGGGCTTGCCGGCGCGGTGCAGTGATTCGATCAACGCGATGGACGTCGGGTCGCTCGCCAGGTCGAATACCGGACCCATGCCGCCGCTGTAGAAGACGGCGTCGAAGTCCTCGGGGCGAAGCTCGGGCAGCTTGCGCGTCGACGCGAGCGCGGCCTGCGCGACTGCGTCGGCGGTGAATCGACGCGTGGCCTCGGTCTGGGCATCCGGGCCTTCGCTCCAGGGATCGATCGGCGCGGCGCCACCGGCCACCGACGCCAGCGTGACGGCGGCACCCTGGTCGCGGAACACGTAATACGGCGCGGCCAGTTCCTCGAGCCAGGTGCCGGTCTTGCGGTCGGACTCCGGCACTTGCGCGGTCGAGCTGAGAACGATGAGGATCTTCTTCATGGGGTACTCCATTTGCGGTTCAACGCGTTGCGTCCTCGTTCAGTTCGAGGACAGTCGTGAGAGCACGGCGTTCAGCGTGGTGGCGCCGTGCGGGGTCTTGGTGGCGGACTGTTCGTAGTCGATCCAGCCGATGTTGAAGGCGGCGAGCGTCTCGGACGTCGCCGCAGCGGATCGGTCAATGTGGACATGATTTGCGTGATGGCGGGGACGGATGCGAAGTCTATTTATTCGATGCTGCTGGATAAACACCTGATAGATTGATAGTTCATCAATCAGGAGTGATCAATGGATCGCCTCTCCAGCATGGAAGTCTTCGTGCGCGTCGTCGACGCCGGCGGCTTTGCAGCGGCCGCCAAGGCCGGCGGCATCTCGCCTGCAATGGTCAGCAACCACATCCAGGCGCTGGAGAAGCACCTGGGGGCGCGCCTGCTCAATCGCACGACGCGCCGCCACAGCCTGACGGAGATCGGCTCGGCGTTCTACGATCAGTGCGTCGACGTACTCGCTCGAATCGCCGGCGCGGAGACGGCTGCGCGCGAAATGCGCTTGCGCCCGACCGGCCGCCTGCGCGTGAGTGCGCCCATCACCTTGGGCACGCACCTGCTGATGCCCGCGCTCGCGGACTACCTGCGCGAGTACCCCGACGTCACGCTCGACCTGCAATTGAACGATCGAACCGTCGATCTTGCCGATGAAGGCTTCGACGCGGCGTTTCGTTTCGGCGTGCTGCCGGACAGCGGCCTGGTCGCACGCCCCCTGCAACAGCTGAGGCGCGTGATGTGTGCCGCGCCCGCCTACCTCCGGCAACGCGGCCTCCCGGAATCGCCCTCCGATCTGGCCACGCACAACTGCCTGGCCTTCTTCAACGTGAAGCCCGAGCGCGAGTGGCAGTTTCACGGCGGGGATCACGGCGCCGAGACGATTCGCACTGCCGGGCAGCTGGCCGTCAACAATGGCCCGGCGCTCCTGCAAGCAGCGCTCAGCGGCCTGGGCATCGTGCTGCTCCCGGACTATCTGGTCGCCGCGGAGCTGGCTTCCGGCAAGCTCGTCCGGCTGTTTCCCGGCGCCGACTTCTCGAGTGCGCCGTTGCAACTCGTCTATCTGCCGGATCGCCACATGACACCGAAGCTGCGTTCGTTCATCGAACACATCCTCGTGCGCTTCGCAGCCGAGCCGGCGACGTGATCTGTCGGGAACGCAGTCTTTGCCCGCATGGGCCCCGCCTGCCGGTGCGCCGCTGCGCTGTGGATCACATTCGAGCAGCGCCGATCCACCAGGATGTACGTCTTCGTCCCGAAGCGGCGCGGGACGCGGCCATGTCACCGCCTTGCCCTTGGACCGGTCGCAAGGCCGGCGCCGCCAGCGACTCGTTCTCCTTCGGGGTGGCTTCGACCAGGGCCAGCAGTGCGGCGGCCTGCGCCTGCAACATCCGAAGCACGCGTTGCCCCATCCGCGATGTGCCGTCCTGCAGCAGAAGTTCCAGGGCACCGGCGACCGAACCGACCAGGGCGCGCACTTCATGCGCCAGGTGAGCGGCCGACTGACGATCGCCGGACGGCGTCGCGGCGCAAGAGCAGAGCGTGGACGTCATGACGGAAGCTCTACAGCGTCTGCTCGAAGAACGCAGCGAGCCTGTCGACCGCCGGACCGACATACTCGGGCTTGTCGTACAGATCGATGTGCGACGCGCCTTCGATGACGAACAGTTCGGCCGCCGGGCCGGCCTTCGAGCACGCCAGCTCGCTGAAGTACAGCGTGTCCGCCTTGCTGCCGGCGATCATCAGGAGCGGCCGCGGGGCGATCAGGTCGACATGGTCGAAGGATGAATAGCCGACGATGCGGTCGATGCTGGTGAACAGGTACTTGTTGGGCGAATTCGGGTGCTGGGCGCGCGGCGTGCGGTAGTAGTCGGTGCCTTCGGCGTAGAGCGCCGGCGTCTCCTCGGTCACGTCCCGCGGCGTGTGCGGGACGATCGGGTCCAGCCGCGCGGGTTCGCCCATGGCTTCGCGCGTGCGCTGGCGTCCGACTTCCGCGAGCAGGTCGCGCAAGGCCTGCGGGCTGTTGCCGCCACCGAGCCCTTCCCGGAACAGCGCACCCATGTCGGCGCCGCTGACCGTCGCGACGGCGCGGATGCGGCTCTCGGTCTGGGCTGCGTAGGGGACGTAGCCGCCGGACGCGCAGATGCCCAGCGCGCCGATGCGCCCGGCGTCGACCTGGTCCTGTGTCGACAGGAAGGTCACGGCGCTGCGGATGTCCTCGGCGCGTTGCGCGGGATCCTCCAGGAAGCGCGGCAGGCCTTCGCTGACGCCTTGATGCGCGGCGTCGAAGGTCAGCGCGACCAGGCCTCGTTCGGCCAGACGCGCGGCATACAGGCCCGCGGTCTGTTCCTTCACGCCACCGAAAGGATGGCTCACGACGAGCGCGCGACGGCGCTCGCCGGTCTTGTAGTCCGCCGGCAGATGGAGTTCGGCGGCGATCTTGATGCCGTTGCTGAGGAAGCTGGCTGCGATTTTCATGTCAAAGGTCCTTGGCTTGAGGGGAGAAGTCCGAGCCGCTCGTCGGCTGGGTGAGTCAAGCCTAGGCCGGGTCATCCGATGCAGCCAGTTCAGCCGTATCCTGGGAAAATCCTTCCCTGGATACGTCGCTCCTGTCCGAACGCGCGCCGAGCTGGGAAGATCTGGAACATGGACCGCAATCTCCCCCTGACCGAGAACGCCCTGGGCGAATTCCTGCGCTCGCGCCGAGCCGAGCTGGGCCCGCGCGAGGTCGGACTGCCTGAAGGCGGCCATGCGCGCCGCGTACCCGGCTTGCGGCGCGAAGAGGTCGCGCAGTTGGCGGGCATCAGCATCGACTACTACAACCGGCTCGAGCAGGGGCGCCTCAACCCCTCGCGCCCGGTGCTGGCCGCCATCGCGCGCAGCCTGCGGCTCAACGAGGATCAACTGAGCTACTTGCAGCAGCTGGTGCATCAGGGCGCCGGCAGGCGATCACGCCGCGCGGCGCAGACCGTCGGGCCGCAGACGTTGCGCCTGCTGGACAACCTGCAGCACTCCGCGACGCTGGTGCTCGGCCGCTACATGGACATCCTCGCATGGAACCCGCTGGCCGCGGCCCTGTACTGCGACTTCGCCGCACTGCCATTGGAGCGCCGCAACTTCATCCTGCTTTCGTTTCTGGAACCGGAAGTGCGCGACCGATACGCGGACTGGGACACCACCGGCCGCTTGTGCGTCGCCTACTTGCGCATGGATGCCGCACGCTTTCCGGGCGACGATCGGCTGAACTCCCTCATCGGCGAGCTGTCGGTGCAGGACGAGGACTTCAGGCGATGGTGGGCCGCGCATCAGGTGGCCCTGCCCACCTTCGGCGAGAAGCGCTTCCGTCATCCGAAGGCCGGCACGCTGATGCTGGACTGGCAGATGCTGGGCTGCGCCGAAGACCGGGAGCAGTCGCTGTTCGTCCTGGGCGCCGCCGCCGGCAGCGACGCGCTGGCCGCATTGCTGCGGCTATGACGGTGCGGCCTTGCCAGCCTTCCATGAAGTAGCAAGTCACGAGAGCAACGCGTCGACGCGTTCACGGCCACCGCTCGAGACGTTCAAGCTGCAAGTTCATCTGCCCGTATTCGGCGTCAACATGTCCCACACGGCGACCGCGAGAATGACGGCGGACGCGGCGATCAGCAGTGCGAGTTGCGACCAGGCGAATGGAACGGCGACCAGGACGGCCAATGCGCCGAGCCCTGCCAGCCGATGCGTCGGCGTCTTGCCGTCGACGGCCCATCCGTACAAGGCGCTTCCGCCGAGGAACAAGGCGGGCCCGCCGACGATCAGCGCCAGCGACGTCGCGGCTGCGGCATCCAGCGGATGCGTGATCGTCGATTCGTCGCCCGCGGCAATCACGACGATCCCGGCCAGGATGGGAACATGGAAGTAGCTGAAGGCCGAAACGCCCAGCTTGCCGGGATCGGCGGCCTGCACGATCGCGAGCCGACCGGCTTGCGCAT
>Ga0302157_10002930_pt1 | contig 19548 bp, 16 predicted proteins | sample I_Bog_N3_3_FD_193502 | JGI IMG/M metagenome (GOLD analysis project Ga0302157, IMG submission 193502) | Peat permafrost microbial communities from Stordalen Mire near Abisko, Sweden - I_Bog_N3_3 | ecosystem: Environmental > Terrestrial > Soil > Wetlands > Peat | place: Sweden: Abisko, Stordalen... | reverse complement strand
TCGCTTTCGGCATCCAGCGCCGACGTCGCCTCGTCGAGCAGCAGGATCCGGGGATTGCGCAGCAGCGCGCGGGCCAGCGACACGCGCTGGCGTTGGCCACCGGAGAGCCGTCCGCCGTTGGTGCCCACCTCGGTCTGGTAGCCCTGCGGTAGCGCCTGGATGAAGTCCGCAGCCGCGGCGGCCCGGGCGGCGGCCTCGACCTCCGTATCGCTGGCATCCGGCCGCCCCATGCGGATGTTGGCGGCGATGGTGTCATCAAACAGCAGCGTATCCTGCCCGACATAGGCGATCGCGCCTCGCAAGCTTTCCAGCGTGACGTCGCGTATGTCCGCACCGTCCAGCGTGATATGGCCGGTGGTGGCGTCATGCAGCCGAGGGATGAGCGACAGCGCCGTCGATTTGCCGGCACCCGACGGGCCGACCAGCGCCACCGTCAGCCCCGGCTCGGCCACGAAATCCAGCCCGCGCAAGCCGGCGCGACCATCTGGATAGTCAAAGCCGACATCCTCGAACACCAGCCGGCCCTCGCCTTCCGGCAGCGGCTGGGCATCGAGCGCATTGGTGATGCCGGCGGGCTCGTCGATGATGCTGAACACACGGGTCAGGCCGGCCAGGCCCTCCTGCACCGCGGAATTGAGGTTGCCGAGCGCGCGCAACGGCTGCGAGGTCAGGCCCAGGGCGGTCACGAAGCCGACGAAATCGCCGAGCGTGCCGTTGCCGTGCGCGGCCCGCCAGCCGGCGAACCCGAGCACCGCGCCGAACGCCGCACCGCCGATCATTTCCAGCAGCGGGTCAATCCGGCTGCGGCTGCGGATGATCGACATCACCGCGCGATACATCCGCTCGAACGCCATGTTGGCGCGCACCGTCTCGGTGGCCTCCAGGCCGTAGGCGCGCACGGTGCGGGCCTGCGAGAAGCTCTCGGTGAGCATCGCCGCGGTCTCGCCCATGCGTTCCTGCATGCCGCCGGAGGCTCGGCGGATGCGCTGGCCGATGCGCTGGATCGGGATCGCCGCGATCGGAAACAGGCAGGCGGCGATGAGGCACAGCACCCAGTCGGTGTAGATCATCCAGCCGACCAGGCCGATCACCTTCAGCCCGTCGCCGAGGCTGTTGACGGCACGCACGAGCGCCTCGCGGATCATCGTGGCGTCGGTGGTGAACCGTGCCGCCAAGGCTGCCGGCGCCTCGCGCTCGACGCGCGAGAGGTCGGCGCGCATCAGATGGGCGAACATCCGCCCCTGCAGGCCGCGCACCGCCATCAGCACGGTCTTTTGCATGGTGATGGCCTGGAAATACTGCGCCACCGATTTCAGCACCGTGACCACCAGCACCAGGATTGGCACCTGGTAGAGGATGCGCGGATCCCGGCGTTCGAACAGGTTCAGCGCCTGGCTGACCACGGCGGGATACAGCGCCTGCAGCCCGGCCATGGCGATCGTCAGCAGCAGCACCAGCAACAGCAGTCCCCAATGCTGGGACACGTGTTCGCGCCAGAGGCGGCGCAGCAGCGGGCGGCTTTCAGGCAAAGAGGCTTTCATGGTTGCGCGTTTATCAGGGTGTGCCGCGCTCGACCAGTTGCGCCAGCAGGGCGGCGCGGTCGGCGACGCAGCCGCCGTCCAGCCACGCCGCGCGCAAGTCGCGCAAGATCTGCCCCATCATCGGGCCCGGCGCGATGCCGAGGTCCTTGAGGTCGCGGCCCTGGACGGGGAATACCGGCACCGGGATTCCGGCCAGCCGCGCCCGCACCGCATCGGGGTAGCCCGCCAGCCTGGTACGGCCGATCAGGACCTCCGGCGGGGTGTCGGCCAGCAGCCGGCGCAGCGCGACCTCGTCGGCATCGGACGGCGGTGGCGGTCCCTGCAGCGCGAACAGCCGTTCGACCTCCTCGTTGGACAGCTTCAGCGCCGGCACTCCCGGCCGGTGCAGTGCCGCCAGCCGCAGCAGCGGGTCCGCCGGGAGATGATCGAGCGGCGTCGGCGCGGCGCCCGGCAGGATCGCCTGCAGGACACCCAGATCGTGCATCAGTGCCACGGCCGCCGAGGGCGCCGGCGCCGCCAGGATGCGCTTCAGTTCGCTCCACACCCGTTCGCCCGACAGCATCGCCAGCCCGGGCACGCCGGCTGCGATCGCAGCGGTCGCCTCGGCATCGGGCGGCCCCTTGGCGTAGCGGGCGGTGAAGCGAAAGAACCGCAGGATGCGCAGGTAATCTTCGGCAATCCGCGTTGCGGCGTCGCCGACGAAGCGCACGCGTCCGGACTCGAGGTCGGCTCGGCCGCCGAAATAGTCGAACACCGTGCCATCAGGGGTCATCGACATCGCATTGATGGTGAAGTCGCGCCGCGCCGCGTCCGCGCGCCAGTCATCGGTGAAGGCCACCACGGCATGCCGCCCGTCGGTCTCGACGTCCCGGCGCAGCGTGGTGATCTCGTAGCTGTGGCCATCCGCCAGCGCCGTCACGGTGCCGTGCGCGATGCCGGTGGGAATCGCCCGCACGCCGGCCGCCTCCAGCGCCGCGATCGCCGCCGCAGGCTGGTCCGGCGTGGCGAGATCGATATCGGCGCCGTCACGATCGGCGAGATGATCGCGCACGCAGCCACCCACCAGCCTGGCCGCCGGCAAAGCCGCCAGAACCATTTGCAAACCAGGCTGTTGCAGGAAATTCGGGGGAGCTTGTTCAGTCAAACGGGGTGCCTCGACGCGGTGCAGATGTCGCCATAGACTCCCGCCATGCCCATCATGCCAAACGACTCTCTGCTTGTTATGCCATCAGCGACACACGCACGCTCCTATCAGGCAGCCGTGGCTGAAGGCTACCTGCCTGACCATGGCGCTCCCAGGCTCGACGGCACGCCCACGGCACTCGACGCCCATCTCGCCTGGCTCAACGCCCAGGGCGGCACGGTCCGCCTGCCGGATGGGCGGGAGGTGCAGCGCACCAAGCACGTGCAGCTTTGGCTGATCCATGCCTACACCTTCATTGGCCGGCTGAATATCCGGTTCCGGCTCACGCCGGATTTGGAACGCTGGGGTGGCCATATCGGGTATGCCATCCGCCCGTCGTTTCAACGCCGCGGTTTCGGCACCCATCTGCTCGGCCTCGGCATCACCACGGCCCGCGCGTCCGGGCTGGGCGGGCTGTTGCTGACGTGCACGGCCACCAACCTCGCCTCGATCCGCGTCATCGAGGCCAATGGCGGCAAGCTTATCGGTTCCGAGCCGCACCCCTGGGAACCCGATGCGGTGGCGCGCCGCTACTGGATCGACCAGCAGCCTGGCGTCGATTGATGCGATCTGTAACAGATCTTATGCCTCGTTGCGGCATCGGCCGACCAGCTTGTATGTTCCGGTGCGTTTTCCATTTCGCTGTTCGATCCGGACCAGTTCAGGTGAGATTGATTTAAGTGACCGCGTCGCTGCTCGTGATCGTTCTTGAGGGTGCCGACGGTCGCCTGCTCGATACTGCATCCACCGACGGATCGCTGCCCAACCTCACCGCACTGCGCCAGCGTGGCCACGGCTGGCGGTTGCAGGGCGTGCCGGGTTCCACCGACGATGCACTGTGGGCCAGCTTCCAATATGGCGCCGACCTCGGCGAGCACGGCCGCTATTCGGTGATCCTGCAGGACGACCGTGGCCAGCGCCGCCTCGCCATCGACGACGAGCGGGATCGCGAGGCGTTTTGGGTCGACCTGTCCCGCCAGGGCCGCCGCGTGGCGGTGCTGGACATTCCCAAGGTCGCCAGGACCACGCCGATCAACGGCATCCATTTGGCTGACTGGCTGGTGCACGGCCGCTACCACCAGACGCCGATTTCCTACCCGGCCGCGCTCGCCGGTGACATCACCGCCCAGTTCGGCCCCGCCCCGCCCAGCCGCTGCGGCTACACCCACAAGGAGGGCTCCGACGATGCCAAGCTCGCCGCGATGGCCGGCCACATGCTGCAATCCGTGCAGCAGAAGCGCGGCGCCGGCCTGCATTTCCTGGCGGCCGAGCATTGGGACCTGTTTTTGCTCGGCTTCAAGGAGTCGCATTGCAGCTCGCACATGCTGTGGGACCTGCATGACCCCGCCAGCCCCGGCTACGACGCCGCCCGCACCGAACGCCTCGGCGATCCCGTCTGGGACGTGCTGCTGGCCCAGGACGACGCCGTTGGCGCGGTGGTCGCGCAGGCCGGTGCGGACTGCGACGTCGTGGTGTTCACCACGTCGGATTTCGAGCCCAACGGCACGATGTCGCATCTGATGATCGAGCTCGAGCACCGCGTCAGCCATTACCTCGGCCATCACCTCGAACGCCGGCCCTACCCCTGGCTGCGCGCCAAGCTCGGCCGCCCGATCCCGTACTGCCGGGCGGTTCGCTGCAGCGACGACTTCGGCACCTTGCGCGTGCTGCGCCAGCGCGGCGACACCGACGCCAGCTTCCGCGCCCGCGTGGATCTGATCACCGACCTCGTATGCGAGCTGGTTGATCCCGCCGACGGGCTGCCGGTGGTAAGGTCCGCGGCGCATCCGGCCTTCGAACGCCCGGGCAGCCGCGCCCACATGCTGCCGCATATCGTGTTTTACTACCGCCGCAACATCTGTCCGACGACCGTGCACTCGGACCGGCTCGGCACTCTCTCGGGCAAACCGCCGTTGATGCGCCCCGGCAACCATGAGCCGGGTGGTTTCGCGATCGCCGCCGGTCCCAGCGCCGATATCGCCGCGCGCGAGGTCCACACGATGGCGGATTTCGCCGGGTTTGCCGGCGCGGCGCTGTCGCGCGCCGCCGCCTTCGCCTGACAAGGTCCGGTTCTCCAGCCGCTACTGCGACACGCCCCGGCCCGGCACGATCTGGCCGTTCTGCATATGCGCCGGCTCATAGCGTGAATACGGGTCCATGCGGTTGTGCAGGCCGTAGCCCACCACCATCCCGATCACCCCCACGACAATCACCGTGCCGATCCACAGCACCGCCGGCCGCACCCGAGGCTCGACCACGCGCCAAACCAGGAACAGCCCGAACGGCAGCAGGAACAGCCCGATTTCGGCGAGCCGCAGCATCAGGCGGCCTGCCGCAATCGGTGCGACAGCCCGACCAGGATGGCGGCGGTGGCACCCCAGATGTGGTGCTCGGCGTGCGGCCACTCCCAGTATTCCCGCATCCGGCCGCGCCAGAACGCCGAGGTGCGGCGGGGGGCATCGGGATCGAGCAGCACCGCCAGCGGCAGCTCAAACACTTCGTCCACCTCATCAGGCGACGGTATCAGGCCAAGCCCCGCCAAGCCCAGGCCCGACGGCAGCAGGCCGAGGATCGGCGTGATGCGATAGCCGGTGCCGGTGACGTGGTCGGGCAGCCTGCCGGCCAGTTCGACCTGCGCGGGATCCAGGCCAATCTCCTCCTCAGCCTCGCGCAAGGCGGCGGCTTCGGGGCTGGCATCCTCGGGATCGATGCGACCGCCGGGAAAACTGATTTGGCCGGCGTGCTTCTTCAGGTGCGCCGTGCGCTTGGTCAGCAGCACGCCGGGATTTGCGCCGAACACGAACGGCACCAGCACCGCCGCCGGCACGAATGGGCCAAGATCGAGATCGGCGGTGTCGTCGCCGGTGTGCTGTGGGCTTGCGTCGCCGAACCCGGCCCGCAACCGGGCCCGCAACTCGCTTGCGGTCACGAGAGCGGGATCACGATCACTTGCTGCAGCTTTCCTCGCCGGTCGGCACCTCGCCCAGCGGAAAGAACCGGCGCTCGCTCCAGACGCCCAGCATGCGTCGGCCGTTGACGATCTCGACCTCGGCCAGCGCCACCAGCTCATAATACACCGACCGGCTGATGCGCGCCTCGATTGGCCAGCGCCCGGCGCCGGGGCGCACCAGCAGGTACGGCGTCGGCTCGCAGGTCAGCAGGTCGTGCGAGATCCGGATCGGATGCTCCGGCCCGGCGGTGACGATCTGGTCGACATTGGTGCGAAACGTTAGCACCTGGTCGCGCCCCAAGCCGCTCCAATCCAGTTCGACCGCCAGGAACGGCGCGTCCTCAACCTCGATCGGGCCGCGTTCGGCGGGGGTTTCGAGCCAGTAGCCGCCATCCTCGGCGCGCTTCAGCACCGACGCGAACAGACACACCAGTTCCTTTCGGCCGATCGGACTGCCGCGATAGAGCCAGCTGGCGTCACGCTTGATGATGAACGGCAGCGGCCCGCATTCCCGCGGGGCGCGCGAGATCTTGGTCTCCCGCTCATCGCTGGGGGAATGGGTCAGGAAACCATGTCCGCTACTGCCGTCATTCACGTCTGCATCCTCGGAACGCGATCATGCTTTCGTCCCTCGCACGGATATAGGTAGCATCCCCCCCCGGGGGGAAGTGGCGGAACGGACACGCCACCCAATCTATTGTTCGTGGACGGATCAACGATGGAGTGTACGGTGGCACCGAGCTTCGCCATCGTCCTGCATTATCTGCGCTGCTTTCAGGTTTCAGGGATTCCCCCTCATGTCTTCGACCAGCTCGCCTTTCAGCCCGATGACCGCCCCCGCCTCCGACGCCCTGCTCGGCGACATCGAGGCGCTCGGCACCCGGATCGCCCGGGTGCGTACCGAAATCGGCCGCGCCATCTACGGCCAGACGGAGGTGATCGACCAAACCTTGATCACCCTGCTGTCCGGCGGCCATGTGCTGCTGGTCGGTGTTCCCGGCCTTGGCAAGTCGCGCCTGGTGGAAACCCTGGCGACCGTGCTCGGGCTGAACTCCAAGCGCGTGCAGTTCACGCCCGACCTGATGCCGGCCGACATCCTCGGCAGCGAGGTGCTCGATGAGGACGAGACCGGCCGGCGCAGCTTCCGCTTCGTGCCGGGCCCGGTGTTCTGCCAGTTGCTGATGGCCGACGAGATCAACCGCGCCAGCCCGCGCACACAGTCGGCTCTGCTGCAGGCGATGCAGGAAGGCCGCGTCGCCGTCGCCGGCGTCGAACACCCGCTACCGCGGCCGTTCCACGTGTTGGCGACGCAGAACCCGATCGAGCAGGAAGGCACCTACCCGCTGCCGGAAGCCCAGCTCGACCGATTTCTGCTGGAGGTCGAGGTGCGCTACCCCGATCTCGCCGCCGAGCGCGCCATGCTGGTGGCGACCACCGGGGCGGAGGAAACCCGCCCGATGCCGGCGCTGGAGGCTGGCGACTTGCTCGAGGCGCAGTCGCTGATCCGCCGCGTGCCGGTTGGCGACAGCGTGGTCGACGCCATCTTGGCGCTGGTGCGCGGGGCACGGCCGGAAACCGCCGAGGACGAGCTCATCACCCGGCAGGTCGCCTGGGGCCCCGGCCCGCGCGCGGCGCAGGCGCTGATGCTGGCGACGCGCGCCCGTGCTTTGCTCGATGGACGTCTTGCCCCGAGCCTGGAAGACGTCGCGGCCTTGGCGCATCCTGTGCTCAGGCATCGCATGGCCTTGAATTTCTCGGCCCGGGCCGACGGTGTGGCGTTGGCCGAGATCATCGACCGGCTGATCGGCCGCATCGGATGAGCCAACCGGCGCTGTCGCCGCAGACCCAGGCTCTGCGCGCCGAAGCGTTCGGCGGGCGCCTGCCGCCGCTGCTGGTGGCAGCCGAGCGGGTGGCGGCGACGGTGGCGCAAGGCGTGCACGGCCGAAGGCGTGTCGGCCAGGGCGACTCGTTCTGGCAGTTCCGGCCGTTTGTCGCGGGTGATTCGCCGGGCCGCATCGACTGGCGCCAATCCGCCCGCGCCGACCGCGTGTTCATTCGCGAGACCGAATGGGAAGCCGCGCAAACCGTCTGCCTGTGGCGCGACGGCGGCTCCACCATGCGCTGGAAGTCGAAATCCGCCACCACCGACAAATGCGAGCGCGCCGAACTGCTGCTGCTGGCGCTGGCCTCGCTGTTGCTGCGCGGCGGCGAGAGGGTGCGGCTGATCGCGCCCGGTCTCGCCGCCGTGTCCGGGCGCACCGGCCTCGAAGCCCTTGCCGGGCAACTCACCACGCAGCAGGCCGAAGGCGGCGTGCCGCCTGATGCGCCGCTGCCGCGCCACGCCCGCGCCGTGCTGATCGGCGACATGCTCGGCCCGCTCGACGCCATCCACACCGCCGTCGGACGGCTGTCCAGCCTGCCGATCCGCGGCCACATCGTCCAGGTGCTCGACCCCGCCGAGGTGGGCCTGCCGTATACCGGCCGCGTCCGCTTCGAGGGCATGGGCGAGCAGCGCCATATGCTGGTGCCACGCGTCGAGGGCGTGCGCGACGCCTATGCGGCGCGATTGCTGGAGCAGCAGGACGGCCTCGCTGCGATCTGCGCCGCCGCCGGCTGGGGCTTCTCGGTGCACCGCACCGATCATCCGCCGGAACAGGCCCTGCTGTCGCTGTATGGCGCGCTGTCGCAGCCGACCGGGCGGTACCGATGATCGCATCGGTGCTGGCCACCAGCTTCGTGGCACCCTGGGTCCTGCTGGCCCTGCCGGCGCTGCCGTTGCTGTGGTGGCTGCTGCGCGTCACCCCGCCGGCGCCGCAACGCGAGGTGTTTCCGGCGATCCGCCTGCTGTTCGGCCTCAACGCCACCGCCGAAACCCCGGCGCACACCCCGCTCTGGCTGCTGATGCTGCGGATGCTGGCGGCAGCTTTGGTCATCCTCGGCCTGGCCCAACCCGTGCTCGACGCCGGCCACACCTTGCCCGGCAGCGGGCCATTGCTGCTGGTGATCGACGACGGCTGGGCCTCGGCGGGCACCTGGACCGAACGCCTCGCCGCCGCGCAGTCCGCGCTGGACCGCGCCGAGCGCGATGGCCGCAAGGCGGCGCTGCTCACCACCGCCGACGGCGAGGACGGCAGCGCGCCCACCGTCTCGCCGGTCATGCCGGTGGCCGACCTGCGTTCGCGCGTCGCGGCACTCCGGCCGAAGCCGTGGCCAACCAACCGTGACGCCGCAACCAAGGCGCTGGCCAGCTTCCCCGGCGGCACCGTGGTCGACATCGCCGACGGCGTCGGCGCCGGCACAGCGTTCGGCACCGAGATGGCGACGTTGGGCCCGGTCGACGAACTCCGCGACCCCAACCCGCCTGTGCTGCTGACGCCGCCACAATCCCTGGCCGACCGCCTGGTCGCCCACGTGCTGACCTTGCCCGGCCATGTCGCCCGCGAAATTCCCATCCTCGCGCAGTCCGGCGACGGCCGGACCCTGGCTCGCGTTGTGGCACAACTGCCACCCGGCGCCGATCACGCCGACGCCGCCATCGTATTGCCGCCGGAACTGCGCAACCAGCTTTCCCGGTTGGTGGTGGAGGGCGGCGCCTCCGCGGGGTCGGTCACGCTGCTGGACGAGCGCTGGCGGCGCCGGCCCGTCGGCCTGCTCGCGGGCAAAACGATCTCGGCGAACGCCCCGCTGACCGGGCCGCTCTACTACGTCACCCGCGCTTTGGCGCCGTATGCCGAACTGCGCGAGGGCGACCTCGCGACCCTGTTGTCGCGCGACCTGTCCGTGTTGATCCTGGCTGACGCGGTCATCCCTGATGGCCCCGAAGAGACCAAGCTCGCTGACTGGGTGAACAAAGGCGGCACCCTGATCCGCTTCGCCGGCCCGGCCACCGCCGAACATCCCGACAGCCTGCTGCCGGTGCCGCTGCTGGACGGCGACCGTCAGCTCGGCGGCTCGATGTCCTGGACCCAGCCGCCCGGCCTGGCGCCGTTTGACGCCGACTCACCGTTCGAAGGCCTGGCGGTGCCTGCGGAGGTGCGCGTTACCCGGCAAGTGCTGGCCGCCCCGGTTGCCGTGCAATCCACCGGCCGCGGCCGCAACCCGGTCTGGGCGCGGCTGGCCGACGGCACGCCTTTGGTGACCCAGGCGCCGCGCGGCGCGGGACGCATCGTGCTGTTTCACGTCACCGCCAACGCCGACTGGTCGGACCTGCCGCTCTCCGGCCTGTTCGTCGAGATGCTGCGCCGGCTGGTGGCGGAGGCGGCCGGCGTGTCCGGCGCGTCCGACGCCGACCAGACCCCGCTGGCTCCGGCGGAGACCCTGGACGGCTTCGGCCAACCCACGGTGCCCTCGGCGATCGCGGTGTCGATCGCCGCCAACGCGATGTCCACCACCGCCGTCTCGCCGCGGCATCCGCCCGGGCTGTATGGCCCGGAAGCCGGCAGGCGGGCGCTGAACCTCGGTGCCGGCGTCACCCAGCTGAACGCCGAGCCGGCGGTGCCCGGCGCCGCCCAAAGCACGCTCGGCGAGGTCGCTCCGGAGCGCCCGCTGGCGCCGCTGCTGATGGCGGCCGCACTGGCGTTGCTGGCGATAGACCTGCTGCTATCGCTGCGCCTGCGCGGCCTGTGGCGGGCCCCGGCGATGATCCTGCTGCTGGCGCTCGCCGCCGGCCACGCCCACGCCGTCGAAACCAACCCGGCGCTGGTCACCAGGCTGGCGTATTTCGTCACCGACGACACCCAGGTGGACGGGGTTTCCAAGGCCGGCCTCACTGGCCTCAGCGACTATGTCAACCGCCGCACCAATGCCGAGCTCGGCCCGCCCGCGCCGGTTCGGCCTGGGATCGACGATCTCAGCTTCTACCCGCTGCTGTATTGGCCGATCACCGGTGACGCCGCGCCGTTGTCCAATGCCGCGGTAATCGCCTTGAACGACTACATGTCGCATGGCGGCATCATCCTGATCGACACCCGCGACGGCGGCAGCGGCGAGGGCTTCGCCCCCGGGGCCGACGACGCGTTGAAGCGGGTGGCGGTTGGCCTCGCGATCCCGGCGCTGACCCCGCTGACCAGCTCGCATGTGCTCGCCCGGGCGTTCTATCTGCTGCAGGATTTTCCCGGGCGCTATGATGGCGAGACCGTGTGGGTCCAGCGCGACGAGGATCGCACCAACGACAGCGTATCCCCGGTGATCATCGGCGGCCATGACTGGGCGGCCGCCTGGGCCATCGACGCCGATGGCCGCAATCCCTACGCCACCCTGCCCGGCGGCGCCCGGCAACGGGTTCTCGCCTACCGCTTCGGCGTCAATCTGGTGATGTACGCGCTGACCGGAAATTACAAAGGCGATCAGGTCCACGTGCCCGCATTGCTGGAGCGGCTGGGACAATGAGACAGGCATTTCACCATGCAGCTTGATCGCGCTATCGCGGCCCTGCGCTTCGATCCGGCGGTTCCCGGCTGGCTGCTGATCGTCCTGGCGGTGCTGTGCGCGCTGGCGCTGGCCGCGGCGCTGTGGCGCCGGGCCCGCGGCGTGGTGTGGCGCGGGCTCGGGTTCGCTGTGGTGCTGCTGTGGCTCACCGGCCCCCGGCTGGTCGAGGAAACCCGGCAGACCCGGCCGGATATCGCCCTGCTGGCCATCGACCAGACTGCGTCAATGTCGATCGGCGACCGCACCAAGCTTGCCGAGCAGGCCCGCGCGGCCATCGAGGCACAGGTCCATGGCCCTGACGCCCAGGACCTCGCCGGCCTGGAACTGCGAGAAATCACCGTGCCCGAAGGCAGCGCTGGAGGCACCAGGCTGTTTGCCTCGATCGACAGGGCGCTGGCCGACATTCCTTCGGCGCGCCTCGCCGGCGTGATCGCGATCACCGACGGCCAGGTTCACGATATTCCGAGCCCTGGCAGTGCCGGCGCATCCGGTGGGAACTGGGCCGGCGGCGCGCCGTTGCACGTGCTGATCCCCGCCAAGGGCGAGGAAACCGACCGCCGGGTGCGCATCGTGTCGGCCCCAGGCTATGGCATCGTCGGCAAATCCGTCGATCTCAAGGTGATGGTGGAAGACCTCGGCACCAGGCCTGGCCTGCTGTCGCAGCCAGGCTCAGCCACACTGACCATCCGCCACGACGGCGAACCCGCCCGCACCCTCAGCGTGCCGGTTGGCCGCGAGCAGAGCATCGAGGTGCCGATCACCCGCGCCGGGCCGACGGTGGTCGAACTCGCCGCCGACCCGCTGCCCGGCGAGGTCAGCCAGCTCAACAACCGCGCCGTCGTCACCATCAACGGTGTGCGCGACCGGCTGCGCGTGCTGCTGGTGTCCGGCGAGCCGCACCCCGGCGAGCGCACCTGGCGCCGCCTGCTGAAGGCCGACCCCGCCGTCGACCTCGTGCATTTCACCATCCTGCGCCCGCCGGAAAAGGACGACCTGACGCCGCTGAACGAGCTGGCCTTGATCGCCTTCCCGGTGCGCGAACTGTTCCAGATCAAGATCCGTGAATTCGACCTGATCATCCTCGACCGCTTCAACAATCGCGGCCTGCTGCCGCCGGTGTATCTGCGCAACATCGCCGAATACGTCCGCGAAGGCGGCGCCTTGCTGATGAGCGTCGGTCCGGAATTCGCCGGCATGGGCACCCTCGCTGGCAGCCCGCTGTCGGCGATCCTGCCGGCGCGGCCGGCCGGGATGAATTCCGACGGCGTCACCAACGGCGCATTTCGCCCGGAGGTGACCTCGCTCGGCACCCGCCATCCGATCACCGAGGACCTGCCGGGCTGGAAGGCCACCGGCGAGCCGAACTGGGGCGAGTGGTATCGGGCCATCCGCCCGGCGCCGGACGTGCAGGGCGACGTGCTGATGAGCAAGCCGGACGGCCAGCCGCTGCTGATCGTCAATCACGTCGGCGAAGGCCGGGTGGCGCTGCTGCTGTCCGACCAGATCTGGCTGTGGTCACGCGGCCATGACGGCGGCGGCCCACAGGCCGAGTTGCTGCGCCGGGTCGCGCATTGGCTGATGAAGGAGCCGGAACTCGACGAGCAGGCGCTGGTGGCGCATGTCGAGGCCGGCAGCCTGTCGGTTGAACGCCGCAGCACGTCGGACGCACCGCCCGGCAGCGTGACGGTGACCAGCCCGGACGGCACGCAGAGCAAACTTGCCTTGACGGCGGCCAGCCCCGGGCGCGGCACCGGCAAAATTGCCGCCACGTTGCCCGGCGTCTGGCAGGTCACCGACGGCACGCGCACCGCCTATGCCGCCGCGGGGGCCGCCAATCCACTCGAATTGGCAGATTTACGGGCCACGGGCACGTTATTGTCACCTTTGGTTAAACGTTCCGGTGGCAGTATCCACTGGCTCGACCCGGATGGAGCCCCCATACTGCGGCGCGTGGATGCAGGGCGGGAAACCAGTGGCGCACGTTGGATCGGTCTGCCGCGGCGGAACGATCACATCGTCACCGGCATTGCCGCTTTGCCACTGCTGCCGCCCTGGATCGCATTGCCCCTGATCCTCGGGCTGGCTGTACTGGCTTGGCGGCGGGAAGGAGCCTGAGTGTATGCGTGAATACGCGTTCCAGAAGAGCGCTCGCCCGGGACGCAGACGCGGCCCTTCGAGCCCGCGCGGCGAAATGCCGGAGGGCGAGGGCTCACCGTGGCCGGCGCTGGTCGGATTCATCGGGCTGTGCCTGCTGGTTGGCGCCACCGCCGCCGCGTTCAACGCACCGGCGATGGAAGGCTGGTATCCATCGTTGACGCAACCGCCCGGCAATCCGCCGAACTGGTTGTTTCCGGTGGTGTGGACCACGCTGTTCGTGATGATCGGCACCAGCGCCTGGCTGGTCTGGTGGCGGGCGCCGCAAGGCCGCCGGCAAACTGCCGCATTGACGCTGTGGGGCTGGCAGCTGCTGCTCAACGCCGCGTGGTCGCCAGCGTTCTTCGGCATGAAAAGCCCGGCGCTGGGGCTCATGGTGATCGTGCCGATGCTGCTGCTGATCGGCATGACGGTGGCGAGCTTCGCGCGGCTGAACCGCACCGCGGCGCTGCTGCTGGTGCCGTATCTCTGCTGGACCAGCTACGCCACATACCTCAACGCCGGCTTCTGGTGGCTCAACCGCTGACGCGTTTGGGCCACAGCCTGGGTGTGTCGCATTAACGGAATTCACGTTTGCGGCAAAATGCACTAAGCATCCGGCGAACACTGCTGGATTGCGACGTCATGAAGCCCGGTTTCGCTCCCTTGGTTGCCCTATGCCTGATCGGCATCGGTTCAAGCCTGCTCCCTGGCCACGCCAGCGCGCAGAGCATCGCGGACGAGTCTGTCAAAGGCCCGACGGTGCAAGGCAAGCCCGATGCACGGCCGGCGCCGCTGGCCCCGGCGTCGGCGATTCCCGGCGCATCGAACGCCGAGAAGGCAGCTCCGGTGCAACACGGCGCCACCGACCTCGCCCCCAACGACGCGCTGTTCGACGCCATCAACCGCGGCGACATCGCTTCCGCCCGCGACGCCATCAACCGTGGCGCCGACTTCAACGCCCGCAACGTTCTGGGCCTGACGCCGCTCGACCAGTCGATCGACCTGAGCCGCAACGACATCACCTTCCTGCTGCTGTCGCTGCGCGGCGCCACCCCGGGCGTTGGCGCCTATGGCCCGCTGACCCCGTCCCAGGCGGCCAAGTTGAACGGCAAGCAGGGCGCCCCGGCGTCGGCCCCGCAGCCGACCCGGACCGCATCGTCAACGCCGGCTCCACGGCAGGTGGCACCCGCCCCGGCGCCGCGCCCGGTTTCCAACGCCTCGCTCAGCGCATCAGCCCCGGCGGTTGCGCAATACCCGGCCCCCCGCCCCGGCAACGGCGGCACGCCGAGCCCGCAGAACGGCTTCCTGGGGTTTGGCGGCTAGAGCGGGATCGGCTGACGCCGATCCCGCTCTAGCCATATTCAATCAGGCATCTCTATCCGACGGGTGATTCCATCTGGTCGGTTGATGCTCTAGCGTTTTGTCTGAGCGATCATTTTTATGAGTCTGGATGAAGAATCCAAACTCCTGATGATCTAGACGACGTGATCGGGTCGCAGGCGGCAGATCTCGGCTGACGCCGGGGTTTCCAGTTGCACCGTCACGTGGTTGATGCCGAAGCGGCGCTGCATTTCGCCGTTCACCTGGGCGATCAGAAACTGGCCGTCGGTGGCCTCGTGCACCAGATGCGCCGTCAGCGCCGTCTCGGTGGTGGACAGGCCCCAGACGTGCAGGTCATGCACTTCGACCACTCCGGGCAAATGCCGGAGGCAGGCCAACACGTCGGCATGCGCGATGCCATCCGGCACGCCGTCCACCGAGAGATTGACCGCGGCGCGCAGCACGCCCCAGGTACCGGCTGCAATCAGCACGACGATGCCAAGGCTGGTCAGCGGGTCGATCCAGTTCAGGCCGGTCAGCCCGATCAGCAGCGCCGACAGCACCACGCCGGCTGACACCGCGGCATCTCCGGCCATGTGCAGGAAGGCGGCGCGGATGTTCAGGTCGGCGTGGCCGCGCATGAACATCAGCGCGGTTACCCCATTGATGACGATCCCGGCGGCCGCGACCCAGACCACAGTGGTTTCCGCCACCGGCAGCGGATCGGCGAAGCGGCGGATCGCCTCGACCGCGATGGCGCCGACGCTCACGAGCAGCACTGCGGCATTGATCAGCGCCGCCAGGATGGTGGTGCGGCCCCAGCCATAGGTGCGCACCTGCGATGGCGTCCGGCGGCCGAGCGTGGCGGCTCCCCATGACAGCAGAAGCCCGAGCACGTCGGCCAGGTTGTGGGCGGCATCGGCGATCAGCGCCATCGAGTTCGCCGCACTGCCGTAGACGAACTCGGCCACCACAAAGCCGGTGTTCAGCGCCGCGCCGACGGCAAACGCCACGCCGAAGCTGGCCGGCGCATGGTGGTGGCCATGGCCATGCGAATGGTCATGGCCATCATGATCCCCATGGTTATGCGCATGGTGATCATGATGCTCATGCCCGTGATCGTCCGTCGCCATATCGGCTGCCCCCTCTGGCTGGTGTGGCACAGACACCATACACCGCCAAACAACGTCATCGGCAGCCCCACCACGCGTGCAATTGTGCCGTGCGCACCACACTGGTGGTGTTCGCAGATGCGAAAAACCTATAAGAATATCTGTCTGGGGACTTTTTCTTCCAGCGGCAACATCGCATCTACACACTGAATGATTGCGCTGACCAAAGGCATTGACCAAATGACGTCGCTGCATCGTCGTGGATTTCTGGCACTGGCAATGACGGCGGCAGCGTCGGCGCGCGATGCGTCGGGGGCGGCTGCCGAGACGCCGCCGGCCATCGATCCGCGTGCGGGCATGCAGCGCCTGGTGATGCCGGGCGCCACCGCGCAGGCGCTCCCGGCAGCCACCGTTCCGGTCATCCTGGACCCGGCGGCACCGGGCACGCCTGACGCGACAGCCCCCGCAGCGAACGGTCCCGCCACCAGCGTTCCCGCCACGCCAGCGCCGCCGCGCTGGCAGCGCTATGCCGTGGCCCGGCCAACCAACGTCGATCGCCCGGCGATCACCATTGTCGTTGACGACCTCGGCGTGGTGCATCCGGCGACCGAGCGCGTGCTGGCCATGCCCGGCCCGCTGACGCTGTCGTGGTTCCCGTTCGCCCGCAACCTCGAAGCCCAGGTTGCCGCCGGCGTCGCCCGCGGCCATGAGATGACGCTGCATATGCCGATGCAGTCCTTCGGCCTCAGCACCGCGTGGACCGGGCCCGACCCGCTGCGAATCGACCTGCCGCCCGAGGTCAATATGGCCCGCCTGCGCGCCGCGATCGAGGCGGTGCCATCTACCGTCGGCCTCAACAACCACATGGGCTCGGTCGCCACCCGCGACCTGCCGCTGATGCAGCTCGTGGCACAGGCGTGCAAGGCGCATGACATGCTGTTCCTCGACAGCGTCGTCGTCACCCACTCGGTCGCCTACAGCGCCGCCCACGACATCGGCGTGCCAGCCGCCTCGCGCGACGTTTTCATCGACCACAGCCCGAAGCCGGACGACATCCGCGAGCAGCTCGCCCAGATCGAGCACCATGCCCGCAAGTTCGGCGACGTCATCGCCATCGGCCACCCCTGGCTGCACACCGTCGCGGCCCTCGAAGAGTGGCTGCCGACGCTGGAGGCCAAGGGCTTCACGCTGTGGCCGTTGTCGTCGATGGTCGCTCGACGCAACGACATTAAGATGCAGGCCGTCATTCGCGCCTAGATTCTGACAGGCCTGGAAACATTGAAGACAATAAGTCTTCTTTTTCTGAAGAAAAAGAAGCAAAAAGACTTTTATTCTTGCTGCCGCTGCTTGCCGCAGAAACGCTCTGGAGCACGTGGCGGCGGCAAGAATGAAAGTTCTTTGGTTCTTTCTTTCAAGAAAGAACTTCTTGCCTTCAACTCGCCTCGAGATCCGCCACCGCGAACGGCTGTGCCACTTCGATCGCCCGCGCCGCCCGCAGCACGAGATCGTCGCGATACAAGGCCGCCGCCAGCTGCACGCTGCGCGGCAGGCCGTTTTCGCCAAACCCCATCGGCACTGTGATCGCCGGCTGTCGGGTCAGATTGAAGGCGAATGTCCACGGCGCCCAGTTTGTCCACAGCGCGTTCATCGGATCCGTGGTCGGCAGGTCCGCCAATGGTGGTGGGTTCGGCACCGTCGGACACAGCACCAGGTCATAGCGCAGATGGAACTTCGCCATGGCGTTGGCCGCGGCAATGCGCTGCGCATCCGCCTCCATATAGTCCAGCGCCGACACGCCGGCGCATTGGGCGGCCACCTCGAGAATGCCGTGATCGAGCATCTGCCGGCGCTGCTCTGGGAAGGTTGACGCGAGACGCGCCAGCGCCACGCCCCAGATCCGCCCGAAGATCTCGCGCACGTCCGGCATCGATACCTCGGCCTCCTCGACCTCGGCGCCGGCATCGACCAGAAGCTGAGCCGCCTGCTCGACGGCGGCGATCCCCTGCCAATCCACCGGCGCCTCGAACCCAGGCCGGCGCAGCACCGCCACGCGCAGCCCGGCCACGCCATCCTCGATGCCATCGAGCCAGTTGCGCGGCTCGTCCGGCAGGCAGAACGGGTCGCGGATATCCTGGCGCGCCATCGCCCCCAGCATCAGCGCCGCGTCACGCACGGTGCGGGTGATCGGGCCGGCCACGGCAACGTTGGCGAAGGTGCCGAGCGGCCATTGCGGCACGCGGCCAAAGCTCGGCTTCAACCCCACCACCCCGCACCAGGCGGCGGGAATCCGGACCGAGCCGCCGGCGTCGGTGCCGATGTGCAGCGGGCCAAAACTCGCCGCACAGGCGGCGCCGGCGCCGGAGCTGGAGCCGCCGGTGGTGTAGTTGGGGTTCCAAGGATTGCGGCTGATGCCATGCAGCGGGCAATCGCCTGGGGACTTCCAGCCGAACTCGGTGGTGGTGGTCTTGCCGATGATCACCGCACCCTCGGCCTTCAGTCCGAGCACGCTGGGGGCATCCTCGGTGACAGCAGCTGAATCGGTCAGCCGCGAGCCACGCCGGGTCGGCAGCCCCGCGACATCGACGAGGTCCTTGACCGTCACCGGCACGCCGTCGAGTGAGCCGACAGGGCGCCCGGCGCGCCACCGCATGGCGCTTTCGCCGGCGGCTTGCAGCGCCTGCGGGTTCATCACGGCAAAGGCATTGTAGCGGGGATTGAGCCGCGCGATCCGTTCGGTTACCGCTTGCAGCACATCCACCGGCGTCAGCGTGCCGCGGCTGTATTGGGTGAGCATGTCTTCGGCGGTCATCAAGGCGGGGTCGGTCATCATCTCATCCCAAGGCTAAGATCCGGCCGCCACCATGGCCGCATCTTGCCAGCGATGAAACCCATCGCGGCGCAAATCGTACCCCGCGCGGGATCGAGACCGCCGCCCGACGTCCCGGCGGGACGCGCGGCAATGCCCATCCGAGAGCGTCACACAAACCGACAGAATCGGAAAAACAAAAATCAATTTTATCCGCATCATTTCGAATATATTTGAGCTAGTTTACAAATATGTTATTTTTATTATTTTTAATGAGTATTTTATTTTTGGATCACTCCTCTATTAATATTGTAAAAAATGTTTTTCTGAATGACAGTTAATATTTTTCTGTTTTCTGGAGGCCCAATACACGATTGATAGTATGGAATGCCCAGAAACACTTCACGACTGAACAGCGGATACCTCATGCGTAAGATATTGATTATGGGGCTGCCTGGCGCCGGCAAAACCGCGTTGGCGGTGGCTCTCCACCGGCGCCTCAAAGCGGTCCATTTCAACGCCGATGCTGTTCGCAGCGAGATCAGTCGGGATCTCGGATTTTCCCACACCGGCCGGATCGAGCATGCGAGGTGCATGGGCTGGCTGTGCGACCGCGTGGTTGAGGCCGGCGGCTACGCTGTGGCCGACTTCATCTGCCCGACACCGGAAACCCGCGGCGCGTTTCAGGCCGAGGGACCGGCCTTCGTGGTCTGGGTCGACCGCATCACCGCCGGCCGCTTTGAGGACACCAACCGGATGTTCGTAGCCCCCGAGGCGCAGGACCTGCGGGTACACCCGCGCGGCAGCGTCGAATACTGGGCCGAGCAGATCGTCGGCAAACTCCGCCCGGTGTTCGATCCGCAACGCCCGACGGCACTGTTCATCGGCCGCTACCAGCCATTCCACGACGGCCATCGCGCCTTGATCGAGGAGGGCCTTCGGCGGGCCGGCCAAGGTTTGCATCGCTGTGCGCAACACCACCGGCCTCGACGTTCGATCAGAACTACGCCGACCGCCCACTCGCCGTGATGAAGAATCCGCGGATCTGCCGGCTGCTGCCGCTGTGGGCCGAG
>Ga0302157_10002928_pt1 | contig 19561 bp, 19 predicted proteins | sample I_Bog_N3_3_FD_193502 | JGI IMG/M metagenome (GOLD analysis project Ga0302157, IMG submission 193502) | Peat permafrost microbial communities from Stordalen Mire near Abisko, Sweden - I_Bog_N3_3 | ecosystem: Environmental > Terrestrial > Soil > Wetlands > Peat | place: Sweden: Abisko, Stordalen... | reverse complement strand
CGTACTTGATCAGGCCCTCGTACTCGGCCGGGAGGTACTTGGTGAAGGCGTCCGGCGTCTCGTACATGTGGTTGTCGGCGTCGAACACCGGGAATGCGAGTGTGCGTGTGGGCATCGAGGACTCCCCCTACTCGTCCGGCGCGCTGCCCGCCCGGGTCCGGATTCCGCCCGGCCCGTGACTCCAGCCCACCAGTCAACAGTTGTTTTCGCAACTGTACCAGCGGCCCGGCGGGGGTCAAAGCCGGCCACGGGCCGTGCACCGCCACCGCCGCCAGCGGCGGGCGGGTCGGCGGCACGCTCAGCCCGGGGGTGGGACGGGCGCGGCCCGGAGCAGGCCGTCGACGTGCCGGAGGGAGCGCAGGAGTGCCGAGGGGTAGCCCTCGTCCTCGATGGCCTGCCCGATGAGCTCGAGCTCGAAGGGGCCCGCGTACCCGGCGTCGACCAGGCCGCCCACGAGGGCCCCGAGCGTCGACCCGCCGTCCCCGGGCACCACCCGCTCGAGAACCGGGCCCGAGAGGTCCAGGTCGGCCACCTGCACCATGGCGAACAGGGGCACCCCGGCGGCCAGCTGGCCGGCCAGTCCGGGCTCCCACCACAGATGGGCGGTGTCGGGGACCAGCCCCAGGCCCAACCGGCGGGCCACGGTCAGGCCGTCGCGCAGGGTGTGCACGAGGGCCACGTGGGCGAACTGGGGCCGCGTCGGCTCGAGGGCGACCCGCACCCCGTAGCGGCGGCCCGCCTCCACCACCGGCCCGAGGGCCGTGGACAGCTGGTCGACGGCCCACTCGAAGGGCCGCCCTCCGGCCGAGCCGCCGGTGGTCTGGAGCGTGGTGGCCCCCAGCCGGTGACCGCACTCGATCGAGGTCACCATGGCATCGCTCACCCGGTCCCACGACGACGGGTCGGCCAGGTCGAAGGCGCACCCGGGATAGATCCCGTCGACCCGCAGGCCCTGGTCGAGGATCCTGCCCACCGAGGCGTCGATACCGGCCTCGACCAGCTTGGGCAGTGAGAGGCTGATCCGGCGCACACCCAGGCGCTCGTAGAGCTCGAGGTCGCGGTCGAGGGGCCATCGGCGGGTGGAGAGGGCGTGCACCGACAGACGGTCGTCCCATTCCGCATCCGGCACCCCGGCGACCGGCTGCCGGCTCACGGGTGCGCCGCCGGAGGGCCTGTCCGGCCGCACCCCCGCCACGACCAGCGTTTTCGATACACTCGTGGACCGTGAGTGCGAAGAGTTCCGCCGTGCCGGTCCTCACCGCGGATCCGCTCGTCGATGATCGCTCCGACGACGGCCCGGAGGTCGAGCTGTTGATCAACGCCACGTGGGCCGTGGCCGCCCGCACCGGCAGCATCGAGCCCGGTGTGCGCGAGATCCTGCAGGAGGCCGGCCTGTCCACCAAGGCCTTCTACCGGCATTTCCGTTCCAAGGACGAGCTGCTGCTGGTGGCGCTGGACCGGGCCTCCAACGTGCTGGTCGAGTACCTCGAGTACCGCATGGCCCGCGCCCCCGACCCGCTGGCCAAGATCACCGAGTGGATCGACGGATGCCTGCGCCAGGCCGTCAACCCCTCGGCCGCCAGGCGGATCCTGCCCTGGACGCTGGGCTTCGGCCGGATCGCCTCGCTCTTCCCCGAGCAGCTCGAGCGCAACAAGGACGCCATCCGGGCGCTGCTGGCACGCGAGATCCAGGCGGCCGTCGACTGCGGCCTGGGCCATAGCCCCGACCCGGCCGGTGACGCCGAGATCATCTTCGCCTTCACCGCCCACACCACGCACCACTGCCTCCTGAACGGGATCGCCCCGGACGAGGAGACCACCCGTCAGCTGGCCACCTTCGCCCACCGAGCCCTCGGAGCCGGCACCAGGCCCTGAGACCCGGAACCGGAGTGGGTCCTCAGACGTCGAGGGACCGCCCGATGATCTCCTTCATGATCTCGGTGGTGCCTCCGTAGATCGAGGTGACCCGGGCATCGGCGAAGGCCCGGGCGATGGGGAACTCGCTCATGTACCCGTAGCCGCCGTGCAGCTGCAGGCCGCGGTCGGCCACCCGCTGCTGGAGCTCCGTGCACCACCACTTGGCCATGGCGGCACGTTCGGGGGGCAGCTCCCCCCGCAGGAACTCCTCGATGCAGGCGTCGACGAAGGCCCCGCCCACCTCCACCTCGGTGGCCAGCTCGGCCAGGACGAAGCGGCTGTTCTGGAACGAGCCGATCGACTGCCCGAACGCCGTCCGTTGCCGGCAGTACTCGAGGGTGAGCCCCAGCGCGTACCGGGCCGAGGCGATCCCCGACACCGCCATGGACAGGCGCTCCTGGGGAAGGTTGCTCACGAGGTGGACGAACCCCTGGCCCTCGTGGCCGAGCAGGTTCTCCACCGGGACGACCACGTCGTCGAAGAACAGCTCGGACGTGTCCTGCGAGTGAAGGCCGAGCTTGTCGAGGTTCCGGCCGCGCTCGAACCCCTCCATGCCGCGCTCCAGCACCACGAGGCTGATGCCCTTGTGCCTGAGGCTGGGGTCGGTCTTGACCGCGGTGACCACCAGGTCGGCGTTGATGCCGTTGGTGATGAACGTCTTCGTGCCGTTGACCACGTAGGCGTCGCCGTGCCGGATGGCGGTGGAGGTCATCGACGCCAGGTCGCTGCCGATGCCGGGCTCGGTCATGGCCACGGCCGTGATCAGCTCTCCCGAGGCGATGCCGGGCAGCCATCGCTCCCGCTGCTCGTCGGTGCAGTAGGCCAGGAAGTAGGGCAGCACGATGTCGTTGTGCAGGGTCACCCCGAGCCCCACACCGTTGCAGCCCGCGCCGTAGAGCTCCTCGTTGACGATGGCGTTGTAGCGGAAGTCGTCGACCCCGCCCCCGCCCAGGTGCTCGGGGATGGCCATGCCCAGCAGGCCGAGCTCGCCGGCCTTGGTGAACAGCTCCCGGGCGATGATGCCGTCCTGTTCCCACTTCTCGAACTCCGGCAGCACCTCATGGGCCACGAAGCGCTTGACGGTCGCCCGGAACTGCTCGTGCTCCTCGGTGAACAGGCGCCGGGTCATCGTGACACCGGCGCGCCGTGCTTCGGTGCTGTGGTGACCATGGCGCCTCCTCGATGACGATGCTGCTGACCGGTGCTAGGCGGCCGCGTCGCCCGTGGTGGTGCCGGGGCGAGCGCAGACCCCGGTGCGCCCCACTCCCCTCGGCCACTGCCGTCGAGTAGCTTGACCCACCGGTATGGACAAGGTAGTGGATCTCGACACCGCCGTGGCACACGTGCGCCCCGGCGACGCGGTCCACGTGGTCACCAACCACTCGCGTTGGACGGCCGGCGCCCGGCACCTGGTCCGCCAGTGGTGGGGACGCGACCCCGGGTTCACGCTGGTGATGCTGAGCCTGTCCAGTCTCGGGACGCTCTTCTTCAGGGGCGGCCTGGTGCGCAAGGTGGTGACCGGCTACTCGGGCGACGTGTTCCCGAACTTCACGCCCAACCCCTGGTTCTCGGACGCCTACCTGCGGGGCGAGGTGGAGGTGGAGCACTGGTCGTTCCTCACCTTCCTCCAACGGCTGGAGGCGGCGGCGCGCGGGCTCCCGGCCACGGTGACCGGATCGCTGGCCGGCTCGAGCATGGCCGGCAATCCCGGCTTTGCCGAGGTGGCGTCCCCCTTCGGCGGGACCGTGGGGCTGCTCGCCCCCTACGCGCCGGACATCGCCCTTTTGCACGCGCCGGTGGCCGACCGCCAGGGGAACGTGGCCTTCAACGCGCCGGTCCTCGAGGGCGTCTGGGGCGCCCTGGCCGCCAGGCGGGGTGCGGTGGTCACCGTGGAGCAGGTCGTCGACGACATCCGGCCGTGGTCCCATCTGGTCCGCATCCCCGCCCACCGGGTCCTGGCCGTCACCGAGGCGCCCATGGGGGCCCATCCGGGCGGCCTGTTCACCCGCGACACCCCGGCCGCCCCCTACGGCGAGGACCTCGAGTTCTGGTCCGACGTCTCCCGCATCAGCCGGACCGACGAGTTCGATGCCTGGATCGGCCACTGGGTCCTGGAGCCCGCCGATCAGCAGGACTACCTGCAGCGCCTGGGCTCCGAGCGCATCGACGCCCTGGTGGCCCGGGCCGACCCCGGGTCGTGGCGCGCCGACGAGGCGGCCTATCCGCCCGACCTGGACGCACCCGTCGGCGCCTGGGAGCAGGCGGCGGTGTTCGGGGCGCGGTACCTGGCCGAGCGCATCGTGGCCCGGGGTGCCGACGCCGTGCTGGCCGGAGCGGGTGTGGCCAACCTGGCCAGCTGGCTGGCCGTCCACTTGGCCCGCGACCGGGGGGCCGAGGTGGAGCTCACCGCCGAACTGGGGCTGTGGGGCTACGAACCGACGCCGGCCGACCCGTTCGTCTTCAACCACCGCAGCTTCCCCACCGCCACCATGCTGTCCGACAGCGAGCAGATCCTCGGGATGATGGCCGGCTCGCCCGGCACCACGCTGCTCGCCTGCCTGGGCGCGGCGCAGATCGACCGGTCCGGCAACATCAACTCGACGGTGATCCCCGGTCGCGCCTTTCTGGTCGGGTCGGGCGGGGGGAACGACGTCGCCTCCCGGGCCGACGAGGTGGTGGTGATGGCCACCCTGACGTCCCGGCGCACCGTCGAAGAGGTCCCCTACGTCACCTCGCCCGGGGGGAGGGTGGGCGCCTTCGTCTCCGACCTGGGCATCTTCGAGAAGGGCGACGCCGGGACCTTCGTCCTCACGGCGGTGGCTCCCGGACCGGAGCCGGTGGAGGAGCGGGTGGCGAAGATCGGATCACTGTGCGGGTGGCACCTGGACGTGGCCCCCCACCTGGTCGAGCTGGCACCGGCCGAGGAGGCCCACGTCCAGGCCCTCCGCCGGTGGGACCCCCGGGGCCACTTCCTCCGCCCTGACGCCTGAACGGTCGGGCTCACCGGGCGGGAGGGCGCCGCGAGGGGGGAGGGCCCGACCGGGGCGGGTTCAGTCGGCCAGTGGGTTCATCCACCCCGGCGACGCCGATCGGGCGCCGCGGGACACGCTCCCACCGATGTAGTTGCGCTGGGCCTCGATGGTCCCCGCGCCGATGCACAGTCCCCGGATGTCCCGGTAGGCGCGTTCCAGCGGGTACTCGCGGCTGTAGCCGTAGCCACCGTGGATCTGGATGGCCTCGTCGCAGACCAGCTTGGCCGCCAGATTGGCCGCGGTCTTGGCCATCGCCGTCTCCAGGGCCGGCGGTGTGCCACCCGGACCGGCCAGGCGGACGGCCCGGGCCAGCAGGAGCCGCGCCGACTCGAGGGCGACGGCCATGTCGGCCAGCTTCCACTGCAGTCCCTGCAGGCCGGCGATCGGGCCGCCCCCGACCTCCCGCTCGCTCATGTAGCGGACGGCGTGCTCGAGGGCCCCCTGGGCGGCCCCGACGCACATCGACGCGTTCCCGCACCGTTCGTGGTTGAGGTGGGCCAGCAGCACCTTGAAGGCCTCGGTCGAGGACGGGTCGCCGGCGAGGAGCACGTCGTCGTCGGTGACCTCGACGCCGTCGAAGGCGATCTCCGACTCGGTGGCGGCGTGGATGCCCATACCCCGGTGCCGGCCGGTCAGTGAGACACCGTCACGGTCCATCGGCACGATGACGGCGCCGATGCCCTTGGCGCCGTCCCCGCCGGGCCAGCGGCACCACACGAGGACGCCGGCCGCCACGTGGGCGAGGGTCGAATAGTTCTTGTAGCCGTTCAGCCGCCAGCGCCCCGGTCCGTCGGCGGTGAGGGCGGTGCGCATGGCCTGGACGGCGGAGCCGGCGTCGGGCTCGGTGATCCCGATGCTCAGGATGGCGTCGCCGTCGGCCACGGCGGGGAGCCACCGCTCCTGCAGCACCGGGCTCCCGAGGTGTTCGATCCCCCGGGGGGGTCCGTTGAAGGCCAGCTGCAGGCAGATGGCCGTCGAGACATCGTGGCGCGCCACTTCCTCGAGCACGATGGAGGCCTCGACGTCGCCGAACCCGAGGCCCCCCCACTGCTCGCCGATGGTCACCCGGAACAGGTCGGCGGCGGCCAGGGCCTTGACGGCGGCGAAGGGGAACTCGCCGGTCTCGTCTCCGGCGGCGGCCCGGGGGGCCACTTCGCGGGCCGCCACGTCGCGCGCCAGCTGCCGGAGTGCCGACTGGTCCTCGGTCTCCGCCATCGGGTCGACTCCGTGGGCTCCGGCCATGGTCACCACCTTCGGGCGCTGCACCTCAACGGGCGTTGGGGTTGGGCACCCAATAGTATCGGCAGCCGGCCGCCTGACCCCAGGTGGCGACGGTGATCGGAGTGAAGATGTTGCTGGAGGGACGAGTTGCGGTGGTCACGGGTGCAGGGCGCGGCATCGGCCGCGAGTTCGCTCTGGCCCTGGCCCACGAGGGTGCAGCCGTGGTCGTCAACGACATCGGCGTCGGCCTCCGCGGCGACGAGACCGGCGAGGATCCGGCCAGCGACGTGTGTGCAGAGATCACGGCCTTCGGCGGACGGGCCGTGCCCGCCCACGATTCGGTGGCCGACTACGACGCCGCCGGGCGCATCGTGGGGACCGCCCTCGAGGAGTTCGGCCGGATCGACATCCTGGTCAACAACGCCGGCATCGTGCGGGACCGCACACTGGTGAAAATGGGGCCCGAGGACTTCGATGCCGTCATCGCCACCCACCTGAAGGGGGCGTTCAACTGCACCCGGCACGCCGTCGGTCCCATGAAGGAGGCCGGGTACGGGCGCATCATCAACATCACCTCCTCAGCCGGGCTCCGGGGCAACTTCGGCCAGACCAACTACGCCGCGGCCAAGGCGGGCCTCATGGGGATGACGTTCGTCTGGGCGCTGGAGCTGGGCCGGTCCGGCATCACGGTCAACGCCATGGCTCCCGCTGGGGCCACCCGGATGACCGCGAACCTCTACGCCGAGGGCGAGGAGCCACCGGCCACCCTTGACCCCGCCCTGAACGCCCCGATCGTCGTCTACCTGGCATCGGAGCGGGCCGCCGGGGTGAACGGGCAGCTCTTCGGTCGGACCGACTGGGCGTACACGCTCTTCCAGCATCCCAAGCAGATCGCCTGGATGGACCGCCCCGGCGGCTGGGACGTGGAGAGCCTGGCGGAGCACTTCGACTCCATGCTCGGCCAACATCTGCAGACCGTGGGCATGGTCATGCCCGGAGGCCTCAGCCAGGACACGGCCCGGTCCTGAGCGGGGCACAGCGTCGCGGCCGGCCCTGAGCCGCATCGTCGCCTTGGACGGGCGGCTCGGCTGGTGCGGTTCCGCTGGTGCGGTTCCGCTGGTGCGGTTCCGCTGGTGCGGCTCCGCTGGTCAATTGGTTTTCAGAATAACGTGAGATCGGTACGTTGTTTTGAAAACCAATTGGCCGAGACAGACCTCCCGGGATGCGCCCTCCGAGACAGACCCCCACGCCCGGGCCCCACGGAGCGACTCAGGCCGAAGGCTCCGAGCCCACCACGCTGACGAAGCTCACGCACTCGCCGGGCCCGCCCCCCAGGTTGTGGGTGAGGCCGAGCGTCCGGCCACCCTCGGTGACGCTCCGGATCTGGCGGTCCTCGGGTGCCTGGCCACGCAGCTGCAGCCAGCATTCGAACATCATGCGGAGCCCGGAGGCGCCGATGGGATGGCCGAAGCTCTTGAGCCCGCCGTCGGGGTTGACCGGGAGCTCACCGTCGAGATCGAAGGTCCCGGCCAGTACTTCCTTCCATCCGGTGCCCCGCTCCGCGAACCCGAGGTCCTCCATCAGGACCAGCTCGGTCGGGGTGAAGCAGTCGTGGACCTCGGCCATGGCCAGCTGGGAGCGGGGGTCGGTCACGCCGGCCTGGCGGTAGGCGTCCTCGGCGGACCGGATCACCTCCTCGAAGGTGGTGTAGTCGTAGTCGGGATCGATCGGCCCGGCCGCCGGTCCCGCCACCATGCTCAGCCCCTTCACGTAGAGCGGCGCATCGGTGTAGCGGTGGGCGTCCTCGGCCCGGCAGACGATGGCGGCGGCGGATCCGTCGGCCACACCACTGCAGTCGAAGACACCGAGCTCGCCGGCGACCCTCGGGGACTTGGAGATGGTCTCGAGGGACACCTCCTTGCGGAACTGGGCCCGGGGGTTGCGGGCGCCGTTGTAGTGGTTCTTCCAGGCGATGCGGGTCAGCACCTCCTTCAGCTCCTCGGGGTCGACCCCGTACTTGTGCGCGTAGGACGGCGCCAGGAACGAGAAGGCGGCGGGTGAGGTCAGCGAGGTACCGGTGCCGTCACCGACCTGGTGGATGCCGGTGAGACCCGAGAAGCCCGAGTCCTTGAGCTTCTCCACCCCAACGGCCATGGCCAGGTCGTAGGCGCCCGAGGCCACGGCGTAGCAGGCATTGCGCAGGGACTCGGACCCCGTGGCACAGAAGTTCTCGACCCGGGTGACCGGCCGGTAATCGATCTTGAGGGGACGCGACAGGGTGAGCCCGCTGTTGCCCGAGCCCAGTGTGCCGAGCCAGAAGGCGTCGATGTCGTCCAGGGCCACTCCGGCCGAGTTGATGGCGTCCTGGGTGGCGTCCACCAACAGGTCGTCGGCGCCCTTGTCCCACAGCTCACCGAACGGCGTGCAGCCCATGCCGACGATGGCCACCCGGTCACGAATTCCGTTGCTCGCCACGGCTATGCCTCCTTGCCCGACACGGGCACCGTCGATCCGTCCGACACCATTGTTGCATCCCCGGCCGACGCGTCCCCAACGGGGGTGTCCCCGACGGGCCGCGCCTTCCAGAAGTAATTGTGCATCCCGTCGGCCGAGTACAGCCGGCGGAAGGTCATCTGCACCCGGGTCCCGATCCTCACGGCATCGGGATCGCAGTCGGTCAGCTCGCAGCGGAACCGGCCCCCGCCGTCGAAGTCGACGACCACACCCACCGTGGGCGGGGCCAGGCTGTAGGCCAGGTAGTCGATGGTGAAGGTGGCCACCGTGCCCTCGACGTCGGCCAGGCGGTCCGGCTCCATCTGGTCGACGGACTTGCAACGCAGGCAGACACGGGTCGGGGGCAGGTGCCGGAAGCCACAGGCCAGGCACCGGCTGGCGCTGAAGCCGAACTTCCACTCCTCGGTGCGGAGCATGTTGGGCGCCCCGGGCCGACTCGGCTCGGGGCGACGGGGCGGCTCCCGGTGGAGCTGGTCGCGCCAGGTCAGGAAGGAGGCGTAGGACAGATCGGAGCGTCCCGCCTCCGCCTGCTCGGCCACGGTGGCCAGTCCGGCCTGGGCCCTGGCCTGCTGCACGGCGGGCAGCGCATCGGTGGTCCGCCACACCAGTGCGTCGGCACCATCGGCCAGCTGCAGGGTGACCACCACCTGTCCGGGCGTGGCCCGCTCGAGCACGTCGGCCAGGCCCACTCCCAGTTGGGCGGCCCCCAGGTTGCCGATGGTGGCGGTGCGGTCGGGGGCGGCCACGCCGGCCTGGACCCCGAGCGACCCCGACACGGCGCGGACGGCGCGGGCGTGCAGGCCGGCCACCACCAGGTGGTCGATGTCGTCGACGCCGATGCCGGCCGCCTTCAGCGCATCGGCGAACGCGTCCTTGGCCAGCGGCACGTAGGCCTGCTCCCCGAAGCGCTCCTCCCACTGGTGCGAGTACGGCTCACCCGGCACCCGCCAGCGGTCCAGGAATTCGTCGCTGGCCGACGCCCGACCGATGAGCTCGGCCACCGCGCCGTCACTGACGCAGGCGAAGGCCACGGCGCCGTCCCCCGAGTCGCGCTCGTCGGCCCCCCCGGCCAGCCCGGTGCGGATCTCCGCCAGGACCGCCAGCGTCGGGACGGTGGGGGCGGCGCTGACCGCGGCGACCAGCGTGCCCACCGCCGAGCGGACCGATCCCACCATGTCGAAGGCGGCCACCCGCTGGGCCAGGCCGAGGGCGGCGTGGACCGTGGTGGCATTGGTCTTGTCCTGGTACGCAGGCACGGGGCTCGAGAACAGCAGCTGGTCCGGGGACCAGCCACCGGGGACCTCGAGCGCCCGTCGCCCGGCCTCCACCCCCAGGGTGGTGGTGTCCTCGTCGTAGGAGGCGACCGTCCGGGTCCCCCGGCCCGACGGCCCGCCCAGTGCGGCGCCGATGGCCTTGCGCTCCAACCTCCAGAACGGGAGGTAGACCCCCCATGCGCCGATTCCCGATGTCATGCCCTCACCCTTCGTGGTCCTGCAGCGCCCGATCTCGTGTCACGGCAGCGCCGTCGCCCCGCATGTTACGGGCCGCGCCGCGCACCCGACAGCGGGACCGGCCGCGCACCCGACGGTGGAGCCGGCCACGCCCGCCACACGGGACCGGCCGGCGTCGTCAGAACTTGGACCGCTCCCCGCCGCCGGGGGCATGGCCGTCGGCGAAGCCACGGACCATGTTGTCCTGGACGAACGACCCGACCAGGCGGCCGTCGGACGTGAAGATGTTGGCCCTCCCGTAGGTCCTCCCCCGGCCGGCATAGGGACTCTCGTGGGCCAACAAGTGCCACTCACCCGCGTCGACCGGCTCGTGGAACGTCAGAGTGTGGCTGAGCACACTGGTCGAGATGGAGACGTGGGCCATCGACTGGCCGATGCCGGCATGGGGCCGCATGGCCGTCCCGATGAGAAACCCGTCGGTGGCGTAGGCCAGCAGGGCCTGGCCGAGGACGCCGTGGGCGACCGCCCCCGGAAAGCGGACCCAGGCGGCCAGCTCGGGCGGACCCACGGCGTCGGGATCCGAGATGTCCACACCGCCGACCACCCGGATCTCCCAGAACCCGCCCTCGGCGCCGCTCGGTTGGGCATCCTCTGGTGTCCCCACGTCCGGAGCGTCGGCGGCGTGGCGGATGAGATCGGGCTCCACGGCACTCAGCAGCACCAGCGAGCGCGTGCACAGGCGCTCACCCTGGCGGACGGTCACCGTGGCGCTGGCCAGGGCCCGCCCGACGTGCATGGTGTCGACGTCGATGTCCAGGGGCTGGTCGGGCGCCCCACCCCGGGCAAAGACCGTGTGGATGGACTTCACCTCCTTGGTCGGGTCCACGGTGGCGGCGGCCACGATGGACTGGGCAAGGAGCTGGCCGCCGAAGACCACGCCCCCCAGCCCTGACACGAAGTTCTGGCCCCGGAACCGGCCCTCGGCCACCGTCTCGAGATCGAGTACCTTCACCAGCTCATCGAGGTCGGTCATCGTGCGCTCCCTCCGGGGACGGGCCATGGACGGCGGACCGGATCGGGTCCACCACAGCCGGGATCATGGCACAACCCCCGCGGGGACGGCAGGCCTCAGACCGCCGCGGGGCCGTCCCCCCCGACGGTGGCCCCGCCGGCCCTCGGGAGCTCGCCGACCAGGGCACCGACGTCGGCCAGCGAGCGGAGCATGTCGTTCAGATGGGTGCAGGTCGAGGTCCCCTTGAACTCGCGTCGCACGTGCGAACGAAGCCCATCGATCGGCATGCCGACCAGACGCCCGGCGCTGGCCAGGGCACCGGGGCACTCCATCCACGGGAGTACGTGGGCACGGGCCGCCATCGTCACGACGGTGCCTCGGCTGGCGTCGACGGACCCGCCCAGCGAGTACTCGTGCACCACGGTCTCCTCCCCCTCGGCGTCCATGTGACTGTCCCGGAAGTGGGCTTCGAGCCGATGGGTGGCACCGGTGCCGTGGTCGGAGGTCACGTCGAGCCGGCGCCGCCTGCGCATGGCGAAGGGGCCGAGCGGCTCCATGGCGTGCCAACCGTCGGGATCGTCGGACCGCTCCAGTGTCGGGGCCACCGGTCCCATCGGTGTGGGGATGACACCGGTGGCGCGGATGGCATCCATCATGGCCGAGTCGCTCGCCCACCCGGCACAGAGGTCGACCGACGGCAGCTGGGCCGCGGTCAGGGTGATCCGCCCCCGGCCCGACGCAGACGCTGCCGGCGGGCCGGTGTCGGCCGGGCCGGTGTCGGCCGGGTCGGTCGCCGCCGGTCCGATCCGGGCCTCGAAGAACCCCGAACGCTGCAGCGCGTACCCGGACACCAATGCCGCCCCGGGGAGGTCGTCGAGCAGGAGGTACAGGAGCGAACCGGAGAACTCCTCCTCAGGGAGGGCCTCGTTCACCCGGGACCGGAACCCGGGCCCCACCGCCAGGCCGACCAGTGCGTCGATCCCGTCGAGCGCGGGGGTGGACTGCACCGAGAGGATGGCGCGGGTCCGGCCCTCCAAGCGGAGGCGCAGCTCGGCGTGGGCCAGCACCGTCGCCGATCCGGTCGTGTCGGTCCGGAGGTCCCGGGCGCGACCGACGACCACCAGGTCGCCACCCAGGCCGTCGGGTCGGGAACTGTCGATGCTCGACGTCCGGCGGACCGATCCCGCCGAGCGGGTGGGGGTGGTCGGTGCCGGGTCGTGGGGTCCGGCGGCCTCGGGGAGGAGCATCACCGTTGCCTGACGTGTCCGTCGGCGTCGACGATCGGCAGTCTCACGGCAGTTTCACCCCTCATCCGTCCGGCCGTCCCGGGACCGCCGACGGCAGTCCGGATGGCCGGAGCCCGGTCACAGTCACGCTAGCCGTCGGCATTCCGGACGCATCCATGCCGGACGCGCCCGGGCCGGCTACTCGGTGAAATCCCCGATCTCCAGGCGCAATTTCCTGATGATCCCCATCAGGTCCCGGAGGTCGTCGCCACTGAGCCCGTCCAGTCCGAAGTGGACGGCGTTGACCGCAGCGGTGGCCCGGACGGCCAGACGCCGGCCGTTGTCGGTGAGCTCGGCCAGAGTGGTCCGACGATCGGTCGGGTGGGGGAGCCGCCGGACCAGGCCCTGCTCCTCGAGACGGTCGATGATGTTGGTCACGCTGGTGGGATGGATCATCAGGCGCTGGCCCATCTTCCCCAGTGGCAGCACGCCGCGCCGGCTGAAGTGGAGGAGCACCAGTCCCTCGTAGCGGGCGAAGGTCAGGCCCAGCGGACGCAGCGCGCCGTCCACCGCGGCCAGGACCACCTGCTGGGCCCGCATGATCGAGGTGGCCGCCGCCATGGCGTCACCGGTGTCCGGCTCCCACCGCGTCGACCACTGCTCCCTCGCCTCTTCGATGGGATCGAAGTCCAGCGGTCGGGCGGCCATCGCCCGGAGGCTACTCCGTCCGTTGCTCCGCCCGTCAGTGCTCCAGCCCCGGGCGACGCCTCCCCGGCAGCGGCGTCACCGCGGTTCGGCGAACACTCGATGACGCCGGACAACTGCCGAGGCGGGCCCGGCCGCCGCCCCCGGTGGAGAGGGCCCATACTGGTGGTGTGCTGATCCGCATCGAGGCGCACGACCTGCCCGGACGATCCTGTGGGCCATCCCCTCAGCGTCCGGAGGGCCACCACGGGATCGAGGTGGGTGTCCAGCGCAAGAACCGGCCGGACGAATTGCTGGGTCAGGTGCGCGCCGATGCGGACTCGGTGACCTGGGAGGTGGACGCCACCCCCGTCACGTCCGCCGGTGCCGACTTCCGGGGCCCGTACATCTCGGGGCCGCCCGGTGGCCGGTTCATCTACCTGTCCTGGGGCGTCGTCGAGCGACCGGGGAGCTTCGAGATGTTCAGGCGGGCCAAGCTCATGTTCGACGGCATACCCGCCGACGTGATGGCCGCCGCCCGGGCCTCGGGCGTGCTCATCGGCCGGTTGGGCCTCACCGATCCCCGGGGGAACCCGACGTGCGCTGCCGTGAGACCACCGCTGATCGAATGGACGAGTGGGGTGGCGTAGGGGCGAGCCACGGGCATGATGCCGGGGAGCTGCCTACAATTCCCACTGGCGACGAGGCAGGGTGGTTAGACGGCGATGGCAACTGGGGGCCGGGCGACTGATGCGACGCTGGCGGAGTCGTGGCCACCCGTGGCCGCTCCCCTGCCGTCCGACGGAGTGGCTCCATCGGGGCACCCGATCACCGAAGGCCACGGTGCGCTGACGTGGCTCGGAGCGACGGCTGCCTATCTCGCCCTCTCGGTGGGGGTGTGGTGGAACATCTGGTCCGGCCATCCGACCACCACGGCGACATGCGGCTGCGGCGACAGCTCGCTCTTCACCTGGTTCATCGAATGGCCCGCCCACGCGCTGGCGCACGGTCTTGACCCACTCCACTCCACGGCCATGGGCTATCCCGGCGGAGTGAACCTGCTGTCCAACACCAGCGAGCTGGCCGTGGGTGTGGTCCTCGCCCCGGTCACCTGGCTCTTCGGCCCGGTGGCGAGCCTCAATGTGGCGGTGACCCTTGCCCCGGTCCTGTCGGCGCTGGCCATGTTCTTCCTCCTTCGCCGTTGGATCGCCTGGGCACCCGCCGCCTTCGTCGGTGGCCTGCTGTACGGGTTCTCGCCGTTCGTCCTCGGTGCGCTCAGCGGTTCGTACCTGATGGTGGGCGTGGCGGTCGTGCCGCCCCTGGTGGTGGCCGGTCTCGACGAACTGATGGTCCGACAACGACGCTCGGCGGTCGTGACCGGGGTCGGCCTCGGGCTCGTACTGGTGGTGCAGTTCTTCATCGGCACCGAAGCCCTGGCCATCCTGGTGATGACGACGGCACTGGGCGTCCTGGTGGTCGTGGCCTATGCCGCCCTGCGCCTCCCGGAGGTCCTCCGCTCCAAGGCCCATCACGCCGGGGTCGGGCTGGCGTCCGCCGGGGTGACCTCGGTGGTCCTGCTCGCCTACCCGGCGTGGTACGCCTTCGCCGGACCGAGTCATCTGTCCGAACCCATCTGGCCCGGGACCACCCTGCGCTACTCGGGGGCGGTGTTCGCGGACTTCTTCGACCCGGCACCTGCAGCCACCGGCCAGACCGCCCTGAACAGGATCGTGGGCGGCTATCAGGGGCCCGCCCTCTCCCACCAGTACTTCGGATGGGGGACGGTCGCCGTCCTCGTGGTCGGCCTGGTGCTCTGGCGGCGGGACCTCCGGCTGTGGCTGTTCGGTGCCCTGTCGGTGGTCACCGGGGTGCTCGCACTCGGGCAGGAGCACGGCACGTGGTTGCCGTGGCAGGCGCTGAGCACGTTGCCCCTGTTCGAGAACATCATCCCCAGCCGGTACCTCGTCGAGACCTACCTGACCGTGGCGATCATGGTGGCGATCATCGTCGACCATGCCCACCGTGCCGCCTCCGAGTCGCTCCACGCACGACAGAAGGGACGGGGGAGCGCGTGGTGGTCCGGCGCGGTCGGCATCGCCGTCGCCGCTGTGGCCATCGTGCCCATCGCCGACTACCTGGCCCCGGGCCTGCCACTCACCGTGCAGCCGATCACCCTTCCCACCTGGTTTCGCGCTGTGGCCCCTCACCTCACCGCCCATCAGGTCGTGCTGGTGTTCCCGGCGCCGTTCAGTCTCAGCCAGAGTGCCCTGACCTGGCAGGCCGTCGATCACGACGCCTTCTCCCTGGCCGGCCAGGGCGGTCCTGGGGGACAGGCGTCCCGCGCCGGGGTCGAGGCCGCCGGCGTGACCGTCCTCAGCGACGCATCGGTCGATTTCGGAGCGGAGCCGACCGGGCCCGGGCCGATCGCCGCCGCCCGCCGGGCCCTCGACGGGTGGGGGGTCACCACGGTCGTCATCCCGGATCAGCCGGGCTTGCCGACCTACGACCAGATCGTGTCGGTGCCCCGTGCGGCCGCGCTGATCACCGCCGCCACCGGCAGGCGTCCCGAGCACCGTTCGGACGCCTGGGTCTGGTCAGGGGTGCAGCACGCGGGGCCGCCGGTGCTGACCAGCGCTGACCGATTCACCGAGTGCACCGAGTTCCTCCCCTCCCACGGGGCTCCGGCCGTCGATCGGGCCACCTCCTGCGTACTGGCGGGTTGACGTCGTCCACACGCCACGACGTTGCTGCTCCTGCACCGCCCGCACCCCCGGCGGGCTACGACAGGCGCTGGGCGTGGAGCACCACGTCGTGGGTGTGTCCTGCGCCGGCGCCCGCGTGGACGTGGCGTGGCCTCCGCTCATCCACGGTGACCCGCCAGCCCCCGTCCAGCACCGTTGCGACATCATCGGGTGAGACGTAGAGGTCCGGGTCGAATCCGTGGGCCTTGGCCTCCTCGATGTCGATGTCGGCGTGGTGGACGACCAGGAGGTGTCCCCCCGGCGCCACCGCTGCCAGCAGCGCGAGCTCGGCCTGGCGGCCCGGGGTGTGCGCCAGCGCGGGATAGAAGACGGACACCAGGGCGAAGTCACGGTCGGTGAGCGGGGCATCGAGCAGAGCGGCCTGCATCCACTCCACCTCCACGCCGGCCCGGTCGGCGGCTGCCGCGGCACGTCGCAGGGCGACGCCTGACACATCGATCGCCGTCACGCGCCAACCCCGGCCGGCCAGCCAGATGGCGTCGGCCCCTTCGCCGCACCCGACGTCCAGGGCACGGCCCGGTTCGAGGTCGCCCACCTCGGCCACCAGTGCGCCGTTGGGTTCTCCACTCCACACCTGCTCCGCCCCGGCGTACCGCTCGTCCCACTGTTCGGCGCCCTGCTCCACCCGTCCGTGCTCCGATCCACGGTGGTCGTGTGCGGTGCCCCCGTCGGGGGCGGGCTGAGGGGGCGCCGGCGTCATCGTCACCGAGTCTCCCTCACCGAGGGCACGACCGGCGACAGCGGTCAGGCCCCGATGACGCCCCCGTAGGAGCCCACCACGGTCGCGGTGGCGGGAAACGGCCCCTCGTCGAGGCGCGCACCGATGTCGGCTTGGAACGCAGCGAAGGCCGGCGACGAGTCGAGCGGGTTGTCGTCACCGTCGAATGTGGCGATGTGGACGAATGTGACGCCGTCGTCGAGTCGGAGGGCCGTGTAGCGCATGCCGACGACTGTGCGCTCGCTCAGCTCGTCGAAGACGGCCTCGATCAGGTTGGCATTGTCCGCGGCACACTCGGGCCGTGTCCGGTATCGGATGACGCGGATATCCGTCACGGCAGCGCACGCATGCTGTTGGCGCGGGGGTCGTGGGTGACCTCGGCCAGTCCGAGGGCCTCGAGCAGGGGGGGCAGGTACATCCCGAACCGTCCGCGGTAGCCCTTGCGGAGCCCGTACCAGCCGCCGACCGGATTGTCGGCTGACCGTCCCCACGCCTCAACCGTGCCGGCGGCCGGCTCCTTCTTCTCGTCCGTGGCGCCCAGCGGCACCCACCCACCCTCGGCGACCAGCCAGTCATGGAGGTCGTCCACGGCGCGCCACAGATAGATCAGCCTGGTGGAGCCCACCTGGCACACCAACTGCTCGGGATCGGACTCGGCGTCCCGGTACATCTCGTAGGCCGAGGTGCCCGGTGGGGTCGTGAGCTTCCAGGGGTCGTCCCGGGTGCCGGTGGTCATGGTCGGTCCTCCTTGGTGTCCTCGTTGCGTTGCGATGCGGTCGCGCCCCTGGCCACTGTGTCGCGGGGTCCGTCGAGGGCGACGGCCGCCACGAAGTGGGGCCCGAGCGTCCGCCAACCGGTCTCGTTGCGCTCCCGCCAGACCTCGCCTCCCGCCCCCAGACGCTCCCAGCCGCTGTGCTCGATCGTCACCAGGGTGCCGTCGTCGCCCCGGGGGACGAAGCGGACCGACACGTCGGTCGCATCGGCCCGGTCCCGCCGCAGGTGCCACAGGTAGCCCAGCCGGTCCGGCGGGTCCCACGCCGTCACCACGCCCCACTCGTGCTCGTCGCCCTCGGGGGTGCGTTCGAAGATGCGACCTCCGATGTGCGGCTCGAAGACCACCGTCAGGTCGTCCCGTCCGGAGACCGTGTGATCAGCGGGCCACCAGGCGCTGATTCCGTCGGTCCACAGGACGAAGGCGCGGTCGGGCGGACAGGCCACCTCGAAGTCCACGCGCAGGGGCTCCGTCACGGCCGTGGTCCGGGCCCGTCGTTGTCGGCGAGGTGCGAGAACCGTGCCGCCACGTCGCCCCACACCCGGTCCAGATAGGCATGGACGACGTGGAGCCCCTGTTCGTGCAGGTGGTAGATCCGCCTGGTGCCCCGGGCCTGCTCGGTGACCAGTCCCGCCTGCTTGAGGAGCCGGAGGTGACGTGAGACGGCCGGCCTGCTGATGGGCATGGAGTCGGCCAGTTCCGTGACGGCCTTGTCGCCCTGGCCCAACAGGCGGAGGATCTCGCGCCGGTTGGGATCGCCGAGCGCCTCAAAGGGATCGCCGTCAGGTTCGGGGACCGTCGCTGCTCGCCCCGCCATGTCGCTCACCACCCCTCGTCGGGCCCGTTCGGGACGGGCGTCCGCTCTCTGTCACCACCGGGTCCGGTCCCAGGCCGACACCGGCAGGCTCCGTAGCCCCGCCGTTACCGTAACCGATCAGTTACTGATTGACAAGGGACCTCCAGCCGGCCCGTCGTACACTGAGCCGGTGCTGCTGCTCGACGACGTCGGCGTTGCGGTGGAGCTCCCCCAGGCGCCGACCCGGGTGGTCTCGCTGGTGCCGTCGCTGACCGAGGCGCTGGCGCTGACCGTGCCCACGCGGGTGGTGGGGGCGACCGAGTGGTGCACCCATCCGGAGGACCTCGACGTGGCCCGTGTCCGGGGCACCAAGAACCCGGATCACCGGGCCATCGGGAGGTTGTGTCCGGACCTGGTGGTGGCCAACCGGGAGGAGAACCGCCGGGTGGACGTCGAGCGCCTCCGGGCGGCCGGCATCCCGGTGTGGGTGACGGTGACCGAGTCGGTGGACCAGGCCCTGCGGGCGCTGCAGCGGCTGTGCGTGGACGTGCTCTGCGTCGACGAGCCCGCCTGGCTCACCCGGGCCGGCGAGGTGTGGGACGGTCCCGTCGAGCTTCCGCCCGCCACCGTGGTGGTGCCCATCTGGCGGGACCCGTGGATGGTGGTGGGCGCCCGCACCTTCACGGGCGATCTCATCGCCCGCCTGGGACTGGGACACCTGTATGGCGACTCCCCCGACCGCTATCCCAAGGTGGGGCTGGAGGATCTGAGGCAACGGGGGCCGGATCTCGTCATCCTGCCCGACGAGCCCTACGCCTTCGCCGGCGACGACGGCCCCGAGGCCTTCCCCGGGCTCACCACCGTGCTCGTCCCGGGTCGCAGCCTCACCTGGTACGGACCGTCGATGGTCGAGGCCCGATCGGTGTTGACCGACCGGATCGCGTCGGCCCTGTCGGCCTGATGCCGGCTCAGATGCTCCGGCGGTAGGACCCGCCGATCTCGAAGAGCGCGTCGGTGATCTCGCCGAGGGTGGCATGGCGCACAGTGTGCATGAGCTCGGCGAACACGTTGTCACCGCGCAGTGCGGTGTCGCGCAGGGCCTCGAGGGCGGCGTCGCGGTCGAGAACGTGTCGGTGGCGGAAGTCGCCGAGCCGGGCCAGCTGGCGCTGCTTCTCCTCCTCGGTCGACCGGGCCAGGGCGATGGGCGGGGCGGGGAGGCCTCCGGTCGGGGCGGTGAAGGTGTTCACGCCCACGATGGGGAGGGTGCCGTCGTGCTTCTTGTGCTCGTACAGCATGGAGTCGTCCTGGATGCGGCCCCGCTGGTAACCGGTCTCCATGGCGCCCAACACACCACCGCGCTCGCTGATCCGTCCCAGCTCGGCCAGGACCGCCTGCTCGACGAGGTCGGTGAGCTCCTCCACGATGAAGCTCCCCTGGAGTGGGTTCTCGTTCAGGG
>Ga0302157_10002926_pt1 | contig 19564 bp, 19 predicted proteins | sample I_Bog_N3_3_FD_193502 | JGI IMG/M metagenome (GOLD analysis project Ga0302157, IMG submission 193502) | Peat permafrost microbial communities from Stordalen Mire near Abisko, Sweden - I_Bog_N3_3 | ecosystem: Environmental > Terrestrial > Soil > Wetlands > Peat | place: Sweden: Abisko, Stordalen... | reverse complement strand
CGGCGGGCTGCATCGCAACACCTTCCTGAATTCGCCGAAGCTGCTGGATGCGCAGTTGCGGCTGCGGGCGCAGCCACGGCTGCGCTTCGCCGGACAGATGACCGGTTGCGAAGGCTATGTGGAATCCGCCAGCATCGGTTTGATTGCCGGTCTCTATGCCGCGGCCGATGCGCTCTCGCGGCCGCTGGCGCCGCCGCCCCCGACCACGGCGCTCGGGTCGCTGCTCGGTCACATCACAGGCGGCCATATCGAGACGATCGACGCCGGTCCGCGCTCGTTCCAGCCGATGAATATCAATTTCGGGCTGTTCCCGCCGCTCGCCAGCCCGCCGACCAGAACGCCGGACGGCGCAAGGCTGCGCGGCAACGAAAAGACCGTGGCCAAGAAGCAGGCGATCAGCGCCCGCGCACTGGCCGATCTCGATCGCTGGGTCGCCGACAGCCTGCACGTCGCGGCGGCGGCGTGAGCTATTCATGAGCTTGCCCAAAGACGACGCCGCCGTGCTGTCGGCGCAATGGACCGAAGGCGTATTGCTGAAGCGCGACGTGTTTTCCACCGTCGAACGCGGCCGCTTTCGCGGGCCCGACGGAGAAGTCGATGCGGTGTTGCGCCGGCTCGATACCGTGCCGTGGTGGTCCTATCTGGCGGCGCGCCATTTGTTCGCGCGCGAGCGCCGGGCGCTCGCGCTGGCGCGCCACCTGGATGTCGGGCCGGAGCTGTTGTGGGCCGGCAGGCAGGCGCTGGTGCGCGGATTCATCAACGGCGTGGCACTGCACCTGGCCAGGCCGTTCGGCGATGTCGGCTATTTCCGTTCCGCCAAGGCGGCGTTGCGCCGGCTGCATCGCGCCGGCATCTGCCATAACGATCTCGCCAAGGAGCAGAACTGGCTGCGCGGCAGCGACGGCCGCGCCTATGTAACCGACTTCCAGCTCGCGGCCTGCTTTCGCAGCCGCGGCCGGCTGTTCCGCATCGCCGCCTATGAGGATCTCCGCCATCTGTTGAAGCACAAGCGCAGCTATGCGCCGGAGGCGCTGACGCCGAAGGAACGTCAGATCCTCGCGCGCAAATCGCTGGTCGCCAGCCTCTGGCTCGCCACCGGCAAGAAAGTCTACCGCGCCATCACCCGCGGCCTGTTCAATTTTACCGATCGCGAGGGCGGCGGGCGGAGGCTGGTCAATGACGCACCGGTGCTGGTCGATCTGATCCGAAAAAATCCAGCCGTCCGCGATACCGCCATTGTCGCCTTCGCCGACCGGCGCAGCGGCGTCGGGCTCTACGCCTTCGTCGAAGCCGACCAGGCCGCGCTCGAAGCGCAGTTGCGCCACCAGCTCGCGACGGCCGCGGGTGTGAGGCCGCCGGAGCATATCCAGGTGGTGCGGAGCCTGCCGCGCGACGGCGCCGGAAAACTCCGCACCGAAATCCTGCAGCTGGTGGCGATGAACCAGCTCGATCTGATCGAGCCGATGATGACGAGCGCGGCCGACCGCGCGTTCCTGATGAGCATTCTTGAATCGCGCAAGAACCTGCGCGACCGGTTCAATTTCGAAGCGGCCGACCTGGCGCCGCCGTCCTGACCCGGCATCCTGTCCCGGGCGCGATGCCGCGCACCGCAATGCATGGCAGAACCGGAACCCATTCGACCATGGAGATGGACCCCGGATCAGCAGCGCACCGCTACGCGCTGCGCTGCGTCCGGGGAACGCCGTCCACACCTCACGAAAACAGCCGCGAGCGCGAGGCCCGCCACAACGTCCACAGCGTCCTCAATCTCGATGTCGGCCGAGGCCGGAAAAAATCATTGTCGGCGCGCGACATCTGCATCAGATCGCGTGCCACCAGCGCCAACGGCAAAAAGACCGGCCGCGCCGGTGCCGGCGCCTCCGCCAGCAATGCCATGGCGGTTCTCAAGTGGCCTCCGACTTCGCCGGCCAGCTGATCCAGCGCGGCGCGCAGCGGGGCGGTCTGCCGGCCTGAAAACACCTGTTCGACGTCGACGCCGTGACGCTCCAGCAATTGCAGCGGAACGAACAGCTGACGCCGCGAGGCATCCCGCGGCAATGCCGCCATCACCTGCACCATGCCTTGCGCCAGCCCGGCATGGCGCGCCAGATGCTCGGCCTCCTCCGACGGCCACCCGGCAATCCGCGCGCCCAGCGCAAACAGCGCCGACGAGGTGTCGTTGATGTAGCCCTCCAGCGCCGCCATGGTCGGCATCGGGTCGTTGTAGAGATCGAACTGATGCTCGTCGATCAGGCGGGACAGCCGCTCCACGGGCAGGCGCCAGCTCGCGATCGCGAGCTGCAGCTCGGCCGCGACCGGATTGCCTTCGATGCCGCCATGGCCGGCGCCTGCGAGCATGTCGGTCCACCACTGCAGGCGCATCTCGCCGGGCAGCGGCTGGCTCACCTGGAGATGAGTCCGGCAGACCTCGACGTTGAACGCATAAATCGCCAGCAGGGCCCGGCGCGGCGCGGCCGGCAAAAACAGCGTCGACGCGTAGCGGGCAAAATCGTGCTGCCGCACCAGTTCGGCGCAAAAGCCGGCGGCCGCCCCGGCGCCGTCCGTGCCGCTCATGGCACCGCGATCAGCGCCGCCGCGACCCGCCGCCGCTCGCCGATCATGATGTTGTAGGTGCGGATCGCCGGGCCGGTCTGCATGGCGTCCAGCACCACCCTCACCGCCCGCAGCGCCTCGCGCAGCGCCGGTGGCGGCAGCCAGACCTCGGTGCCGGTGCCGACAATCAGCGTGTCGATGCCGTTGGCTGCGGCGAACACCCGCGCCAGCGAGGCCTTGTCGATATCCTGGGGCCTCGCCACCGGCCAGGCCCAGATCGCATCCGGCAGGCACAACAGCGAGCCGCGGTGCGACATGTCCGCAAAGGCGAAGCCGCCATTGCCGTAAGCCTCGATCGGGGCGGACCTCGGAAGATGCGGCGCGTCCGGGCGGCTCGGCATGGTTACTTCTTCGACGGCTTGTCCGGCGCGTCGCGGTGGTTGCCGACGCCGAGATAGATCAGGATCGGCGCGGCGATGAAGATCGAGGTGTAGGTGCCGACCAGCACCACGCCGAACATCATGACCGCGGTGAAGCTGTGAATGGCATTGCCGCCGAACAACAGCAGCGCCAGCAGCGCCAATGTCACCGTGACGTGGGTGATGATCGATCGCGACAGCGTCGAATTGATCGATTCGTTGAGCAGTTCCGGCATCGGCATTTTCTTGTAGCGCCGCAACATTTCTCGAATCCGGTCATAGATCACCACGGTGTCGTTGAGCGAATAGCCAAGGATGGTCAGCAGCGCCGCGATGCTGGTGAGATCGAAATCGACCTGCGAAATCGACATGAAGCCGATGGTCAGCACGATATCGTGGACGTTGGCGATCATGGCGCCCAGCGCGAACTGCCATTCGAACCGGAACCAGAGGTAGATCAGGATCGCAACGATCGCCAGCATCAGCCCGAGCATGCCGTAAGCCAGCAATTCGCCGGAAACCCGCGGTCCCACCACTTCGACCCGGCGGTAATCGACGGCATCGCCAAGCGCGCCGCGGACCTTCTGCACCGCCACCTGCTGCGCGGCATCGCCGCCGGGCTGCTCGGCGACCCGGATCAGCACCTCGGCAGGACCGCCGAACTGCTGCAACTGGACGTCGCCCAGACCGAGCCCGCTCAGGGTTGCGCGCATCGCCGGGATGTCGGCGGCGCCGGACTTGGCCTGCACTTCCAGCAGCGTACCGCCCTTGAAATCGATGCCGAAATTCAGCCCGTGGGTGAAGAACAGCGTGATCGCGGCAATCGAAAGCAGCGCCGAAATCGGAAAGCTGATGCGGCGAAACCGGGTGAAATCGAACCGGGTGTCGTCGGGCACGATTCGCAGCGACGGCAGCAGGCCGAGGCAGCTGACAACGGTCAGAGCCGCAATCAGGATGCCCAGCCCGATAAGTACCAAATGTGTCAAAGCCGGCTCCGCATTCGCTGGAATACGACGCGGCCACGCCGCATCACAGTCGTCGCATTATCCTGTTTTGGCATGATCCGGTCCGAAATCCGGTGTCCACTCTGCGCCGAGGCGGCGGTTCGGGTCGCGATCATGCGCTAGATCGGCACGCTGTGCGGCCGCTTCCATCGCACCCAGCCCGCGACGATCAGGCGGGTGAGCAGGAACGCGGTGAACACCGTGGTGATGATGCCGATCCCGAGTGTCACCGCGAAGCCGCGCACCGGCCCGGTGCCGATATAGAACAGCACCGCGGCGGCGATGAAGGTGGTGATGTTGGAATCCAGAATCGTCGGAAGCGCGCGCTTGAACCCGGAGTCGATGGCGGAAATCGCGGTGCGGCCGCCGCGCAGTTCCTCGCGGATGCGCTCGTAGATCAGCACGTTGGAGTCGACGGCGATGCCGACGGTCAGCACGATGCCGGCAATGCCGGGCAGCGTCAGGGTGGCGCTCAGCAGCGACAGCAGGCCGAAGATCATGGCGACGTTGATGGCGACCGCGATGTTGGCGAACACGCCGAACAGCCGGTAGGTCAGCAGCATGAAGACGATGACCATGACCGAGCCGACATAGGCGGCGAGTTCGCCCCGTTCGATCGAATCCTGGCCGAGCCCCGGCCCGACGGTGCGCTCCTCGATGATGGTCAGCGGCGCCGGCAATGCGCCGGCCCGCAGCAGGATCGCCAGGTCGTTGGCCCCCTGCACGGTAAAATTGCCGGAAATCTGGCCGGAGCCGCCGGTGATCGGCTCGCGGATCACGGGGGCGGAGATCACCTCATTGTCGAGCACGATCGCGAAGGGCTGCCCGACGTTCTCCGAGGTCGCCTGCGCGAATTTTCGCGAGCCGGAGGTATTGAAGCGGAAGCTGACGATCGGCTCGCCCGAGCGCTGGTCGAAGCCGGGCTGGGCGTCGATCAGATCGGCCCCGGAGACCACCACCTGCTTCTTGATGACATAGGGGATCTTGGGCGTGCTTGAACTCATCAGCACCTCGGAATCCGGAGGTACCCTGCCCTGCAGCGCCTGATCCGCGGGCACCGAGGTGTCGACCATGCGGAAATCGAGCTTGGCGGTCTTGCCCAGCAATTCCTTCAGCCGGGTCGGATCCTGCAAGCCCGGCACCTGCACCAGGATCCGGTCGGTGCCCTCGCGCTCGATCAGGGGCTCCACGGTGCCGAGCTCGTTGACGCGGCGCTCGACGATCTGGATCGACTGTTCAACCGACTGGCGCACCCGCTCGGTGATCGCCGCAGGCGGAACCGTGAGCCGGATCAGGCCGCCGCCGGCGTCACTGACCTCGAGGCTGCGCTGGCCGCTGGAGCCGAGCAAGCCGCCGAGCGGCTGCGACAGCTCGCGCAGCTTGGCCAGCGCGTTCTGCAGGTCGGAGTCCTTGACATGAACCTCGACGCTGTCAGGTCGTGCGGCGAGGCCGGTATAGCCGATCTTGGCATCGCGCAGCGTGCGCCGGACGTCGTCGCGGACCTGCTCGAGCTTGTCCTTCTTGACCGAATTGGCGTCGACTTCGAGCAGGATGTGCGAGCCGCCCTGCAGATCGAGGCCGAGCACCATCCGGCGCTGAGCCCAGCTCGGCCAGCGCTTGACGGTGGCTTCGGGGAAGAAATTCGGCACCGCGCAAAGGCACACAACCAGCGCCGTCAGGATGATCGCCAGCGCCTTCCACCGCGTGAAATACAGCATCGAGTTGTCCCGTCAGATTCTGGAATATGCGCCGCTTCAGGAAAGCGCGCTAACTCGCCGAACTATCTTCCTTGGCAGTGTCGGCCTTTTCCTTGGCCGGCTCGCCCTTGGCGCGCACGCCGGAAATCATCTGCCGCATCTGCCGCACCCGGACCCCGTCGGAGATTTCGAACTCGATCTGGTCGTCGTCGACCACCTTGGTGACCTTGCCGACCAGGCCGCCGGTCGTCACCACGGTGTCGCCGCGGCGGATGTTCTTCACCAGTTCGGCGTGGTCCTTCACCTTCTTCTGCTGCGGCCGCAGGATCAGGAAATACATGATCACGAAGATCAGCGCGAACGGCAGCAGCGACATCAACATGCTGTTGGTATCGCCACCACCTGCGGCCTGGGCAAACGCAGGGGTAATGAACATCGGGACAATCCTCGTGAAACGGGAATGAACCGGCAACGCATTGGCGTCGGGCCGGTTCGGGCAAATTCGCGCGGACTATAGCGGCCGCGGTCCCAATTGCAACGCTGGCCGGCCCCCTCATTTGGGCGGCTTGCGGCCTGCCAAAAGCCCCGATATGGCTGCACCGAACGGAACCGCCAGATGTCCAAAAAGCCTCGCAGAGCCGCACCTCGTACCGTCGCCAGGCCGGCCACCCGGAAATCGCCGATCGCCGCGACAAAACGCCCGACGCCATCCTCGCCGCAGGATGTCGCGGAGCGGATCGCGCGCGCCCTCGAAGCGATCGCAGCCCAGCTGTCTGCGGCATCGAGCGCGCCGGTCGGCACCGACAGCCTCGGCTCCGCCGACGCCTTCGTCTGGCACCCGGATGGCCGGCTGGCCCCGGTGCCGCGCGTCAGCCGCGTCGATCTCGGCCTGCTCAAGGGCATCGACCGGATGCGCGACATCCTGATCGAGAATACCGAGCGTTTTGCCAACGGGCTTCCTGCCAACAATGCGCTGCTGTGGGGTGCGCGCGGCATGGGGAAATCGTCGCTGGTGAAGGCCGCGCACGCCAACCTCAATATCGATCGCAAGCCGGCCGACCGCCTGAAGCTGATCGAGATCCACCGCGAGGATATCGAAAGCCTGCCTGACCTGATGGAGCTGCTGCGCCGTGCGGACTTCCGTTTCATCGTGTTCTGCGACGACCTGTCGTTCGACGGCAATGATGCTTCCTACAAGTCGCTGAAAGCGGTGCTGGAAGGCGGCATCGAGGGCCGTCCCGACAACGTGATACTGTACGCGACCTCGAACCGCCGTCATCTGCTGGCGCGCGAGATGATCGAGAACGAACGCTCCACCGCCATCAATCCCGGCGAAGCGGTCGAGGAAAAAGTCTCGCTGTCGGACCGCTTCGGCCTGTGGCTGGGTTTTCACCGCTGCAGCCAGGACGAATACCTCGCGATGGTGAAGGGCTATTGCGGCCATTTCGGCATCGATCTCGCCGAGGCCGAGCTCGAGCGCGAAGCGCTGGAATGGTCGACCACCCGCGGCTCGCGCTCCGGCCGCGTCGCCTGGCAGTTCACCCAGGAACTGGCGGGACGGCTGGGCGTGCGGCTGGGCTCGAAGTAACCTGCCCATGACGCGCCCCGCCTGCCGGCCGGTAACCGGTTCACCGGGCGATCCCTTCAGGCGGCGGCAGCCAGCAGCGTCGGGATCAGATTCCCCATATAAGCGAGGTTCGCGACATCCAGCGGCAGTTGCAGGAAGTGGCCGGCGTCACTGACCCCGGCGTAGCGGCCCTGAATTGGACGCCCGACGCCATCGATGTGGATCGTAATGCGTGCGCCCAGTGCAGCGGCAAGTTTGCCGGCAAACAGGATCGTGCCCGTTGAAATGCTCAAGATCCGTCCGCTTGATTCAGTTTTTCCGTCGATCACCCGGCCGCCGACATTGACCTCGTAGGCGTGGAACTGCTTGGTATCATTCAGGTTCTGAAGCGACTCCAGGAAATCCTTGATCTCGGCGCGAAGATCGCCCGCTTCGGCCGAAAGCTTGACGGCGATATCGGCGACCGCGATCGCGTTCTGGCGTCCCTGCGACGTCGATTTCTGCGTCTGTTGCACGGTGTCGCCCACGGTAGCCGTGCTGCGTGCCACTTGATCAACCGTATGGGCGATTTCGCGCGTCGCGGCTCCCTGCTGTTCGACTGCATCGGCAATGCCGACCGAAATGGCGTGCATGCTGCGGATCGTGCCGCCGACCGCCTCGATCGCTTCAGCCGCTTCTGCCGTCGCTTTCTGGATCATGTCGATCTGACCGCCGATTTCCTTGGTCGCGCTCTCGGTCTGCTGGGCCAGCGATTTGACTTCGCTCGCGACGATGGCAAAGCCCTTGCCCGCCTCGCCGGCGCGGGCGGCTTCGATCGTCGCATTGAGTGCCAGAAGGTTGGTCTGCGCGGCAATCTTGCGGATCAGCGTCAGGATCGTACTGATCCGCTCGGACGCCTCACGCAACCGCTCGACCTTCTCGACCGACGCACCGGCCTGCGCCACCGCGGCGTCCGACATTCCCGTGGAGTTCGAGGCCTGCCGCGCGATCTCGGCCGCCGAACTTGAAAGCTGCTGGGTCGCGGCGGCGACAGTGGCGACATTGCTCGACGTCAGCTCGGTCTCGCGCATGAGCAGATTGGCCTGGGTATCGATGCCTGACGAGGCTTCCTGCATTTGGCCGGCAGCTTGCGACATATCCAGCGATACCGAGGATATGGTTTCGAACACTCCGCCGAGGCTCTTGCCGAACAATCCGACCAGCTGGTCCATCTCCTCCTGCCGGCCGGCGTTTTCCGCGCGGTCAGCCACCTGCCGTTGCTCCAGCTCGGCGGCGTTCTCGGAATTCGCCTTGAAGACATGCAGCGCGTCGGCGATGGCGCCGATCTCGTCGTGCCGGTCAAGCTCGGGTATCACGGTGGCGAGATCACCCGTGGCGAGCGATTGCAGCGCCAAGGTGACCGCACGAAGCGGGCGGGATATCAGCATGCTGACCAGAATTACGGCGAGCGCAACGCCAAGCAGCACGCCGGCGCCCGAAACGATCGCCACCAACAACAGCTTGACCCGCGAAAAGGCGTGAATTTCTTCGGCGACCTGGCTGACCTGGCGGTTGTTCAGCCGGGCCAGCGTCTCGATTTCGTCGTTGAGCCTGGAACGGTTGCCGCGGTTGAGATCATTGTCACCGTACAGCCTGGCCTCCTTGAGGCCAACCTCGCGGGCAAGCCGGACCAGCTCCTTGCGATAGTTGACGAACTCCTCGGCGCTCGCCAGCGCCGGGCCGAGCGTGCCTTGCTCGCCTTGCGGCATCAAGCTGCGCCACTGCTCCATGCGCTGCTGTATTGTCGCCAGATTGGCCAGCATCGGTTTGGCGAATTTTTCGGCCTCGCCCGCGTCACGCGACATGTACACGCCGCGCGAATCCATCACGACGGCGTTGATCAGGCCATTGACGCGTTCGCCGACAACAGCCCGTCCCGACGCCAGCTCCATCTCGCTGACCTTGGCGCTGTAGGTTCGCAAGGTATCGATGCCGAGCGCGGCTACCGCGGTGGCGACGACGGCGAGAAAACCGACGACGCAATAAATCTTGGTGGCAACCTTCAGGTTCTTGAACATCGCGTCGACTACCTTGCCGCAAGAAGTTCATTGACAGCGGCGGTCAATTCCTTGCCGCTGAACGGTTTCGCCAGCGCCCCGTCGGCGGTCTGCTTGGCAAGCCTGAGGGCCTCCTCGCTGGTCAGATGGGCGCCGCCGCCCGACATGGCGATGATCGGCGGGCTGCCAGGCCGGGCGGCGAGCGCCATAATGACCTCGGTGCCGTCGATCCCAGGCATCACGATATCGGTGATGATCAGATCGAATTCCTGCTCGGCGGCGAGCTGCAACCCGGTCGCGCCATTGTCGGCTTCGGTTACGCTGTGGCCGGCCTTGTTGAGCACCGAGCACACCGCCCGGCGCACGCCGGCCATGTCGTCGATCACCAGAATTCTTGCCATCGGTAGCTGCCTTCGCAATCAGGAGGAAAGTATTGGAACAAGGACCGAGAATTTGGTGCCGCGGCCAATGTCGCTGTGAACCCGCATCGCGCCGTTCCAGGCGCGCACGATTCCATACGCCACCGACAGCCCGAGGCCGGTGCCCTGCCCGGCTGGCTTGGTAGTGAAGAACGGCTCGAAGATGCGCTCCAGCAGCCGCGGCTCGATGCCACTGCCGGTGTCGGTCACCGACAAATCGGCATAATTTCCCGCGGCGACCTGCAGTTCGGCCGCTTCGCTTTCGGCGATTTGGGTGTGCTGCAGGGCTATCTGCACCGAGCCGCACTGGTTCATCGCATGCGATGCGTTGATGACGAGGTTGCTGACGACCTGCATCAGCTCGGTGCGGTTGGCGGTGACCAGGCAGGATCCGGCCAGTATCCGCTTCTCGATGTTGATGGTGGCTGGAACAAGGCTGCGCAGCATGGCGTCCGCCGCGCGCATTTCGTGGGCGACATCGAGCGTTCCGACGTCGGTCGTGCCCTTGCGGGCGAAGGTGACGATGCTGCTCACGATGTGCCGCGCCCGCTGGGCGTGGTCGATGATCGTGGCGATGTCCTCGCGGGACGCCTGATCCCGTTCGGGGATCTGATCGGCGAGCAGTTCGGCCAGCATCAGGATCGGCTGCAGCAGGTTGTTGAGTTCGTGCGCGACCCCGCCGGCCATGGTGCCGATCGCTTCCATCTTCTGCGAGCGCACCAACTGCTCCTGCAGCTCCGCGCGCAGGGTCTCGGCCCTGACGCGCTCGGCTTCCGCGCGACGGGTTTCGGTGACGTCCTCGAACGTTGCGACCCAGCCGCCACCCGGTGTCGGTTGGACGAACACGCGGTAGGTGCGCCCCGACAACAACGTTTCGACAATCTTGGAGCTCGGTTTGCCCTCGGCAACGCCCTTCATGACCTGCCTGAAAGATTCCTGCGGGTCGCCGACAAAGTCGCCGGCCTCCTTGCGCTCGCGGAACATCTCAAGCAGCGAGCGGCCTTCCAGCGTGGCGGCCGAATACCCCATCATCGCTACATAGCGATCGTTGAACAGAACGACGCGACCGTCGGCGTCGAACATGCACACGCCATTCGAAAGGTTCTGCAGCGCTGCGTCGAGCAGCTGCTTCTGCCGGCGCAGCTTGTCTTCCGACCTGCGATCGCTCAGCACTGCCACCAGACACATGCCGAGAATGATGGCTGCTGCGCCGGCAACGATCAGGGCGAGACTTGCAGGCGACAGGGACAGGCCGTCAACGACGCGAGTCGGATCGGGTGTGAAGAGCGCCGCGCCCATGGCCGTAAAGTGATGCGCGACTATCGCGGCGGCCAGCAGGACTGCCGCGGCCAGGGTATGCGGCACGTCATCTTTTCTGGCGGCCACCGCGACGGCGAGGCCGCCAAACAGGCAGCCGAGCACGATAGATGCCGATGCGAGGTCCAGGGACCAGGCGATTTTGCCGGGAAGCTCGAGCGCCAGCATTCCAGTGAAGTGCATGGCCGCGATGCCGCAGCCGACGATCACTCCCCCGACGGCGGCGGCGCGCGTTCCACCGTTCCACAAGGCGATGCTGATGCCGACGCCGGTCATCACCATCGCAAAGACCAGCGACAGCACGGTCAGAGCCAGATCGTAGCCGGCGCCGGCACCCGGGATGTATGCGAGCATTGAAATGAAGTGCGTGGCCCAAATTCCGCAGCCGCCGGCGGCCGCGTCCAAGCCCAGCCAGACCAGCCGCGCCGGACCGTGGGTTGCCCGCGCCCGCTGGAACAGTCCGATCGTCACCCCGCTCGCCAGCAGGCAGATGGCGGCGGCAAGCAACACGAGATGCCAGTCGTGCTCTTCAGCAAGGCAGTTGAGAACCTGAAACATCTACGGCCCTATTCGCTGGTTGTCGGCGCCGGCGGCCTGGACTCAGACCGCCCGCAAACGGCGAAAGTTCGGTCGGCAGTCGAACGCGCCGATTTGCGCGCCGTGTCCCGCCCTTCGGAGCAGGAACCCTTCGCTGACCGCTTTGGCCGGCATCATGAACAGCCGTGGTGAAGCCGGCCTCAATTTTCGGGCGGGTACAAATACGGGGGCCGGAGCCAGCCGGCAGTGCCGATGGCTGATCGATCCGATCGGCGGTTACCGCTGCCGGTATCGGTCACCGACGCGTCGACATCGGTTTCGGTGTGCTGCAAGGACTATCTGCGCCGAGCCGCACTGGCCCATCGCGTGCGATGCGTCGGTTGACAGGCCCCGCCAGGATGCCGCGCGTCTGCGGCTGGACGGATCGGGAGATTGGCGGGCGATCGAGCGCCTTACGCCCCGTTGAGGAATTGAAGCGGGTCAACCGGGGTAGATCCTTTGCGGATCTCGAAGTGGAGCTGCGGCGACCCCACCTCGCCCGATTGACCCGACTTGGCAATGATCTGGCCGCGCTTGATGGTGTCGCCGCGCTTCACCAGCAGTTCACTCGCATGGGCATATGCGGTGACGTAACCGTTGGCGTGCCGAACCAGGACCAGATTGCCATAGCCCTTGAGTTCATTGCCGGAATAGGCCACGACGCCGTCCTCGGCGGCCTTGACCGGCGTGCCTTCGGGCACCGCCAGATTGATGCCGTCATTGGCCTTGCCATTGGCCTTGGCGCCGTAGGCCGTGATCACCTTGCCGCGCACCGGCCAGCGGAAGGTCGGCAGCGCCCCGGTTGCCTCGGCAGCCTTGACCGGCGTTGCAGCCGCTGCGTCCTCAAGCGGCGTGGTGGCCTGCGCCAGCCGCGCCTTCTGCTGCGGGTCCGCCGTCGCCGCAGCCATCTTGGTGACGGGCGGCGTCGAGGCGGCGGCCGGCTGCGCGGTGGCGACGACTGGGGGCGCGGCCGCCGGCGCAACCGCCGCGGTCCTGGCGCCGGGTACGGTGAGCTTGGCGCCGAGCTTGAGTTTGGCCGATGGATCGAGGCCGTTGGCCTTGGCGAGTTCCGCCACCGACACATGATGGCGATGGGCGATGCTGAGCAAGGTGTCGCCGGGATTGACGACATGAACCGATGGCGCGGCGCCGGCGGCGGCAACCACCTTGCTCGCAGGCGCCGCCGGCACCGGCGCGGCAATGCCGGCGGTCTGGTGCGGAATGATCAGCTGCTGGCCCGGCGACAAGGCGCGCGGGCCCTTGTAGCCGTTGGCCTGCAGGATCGCGGCGGCCGAAACATTGTAGCGGTGCGCCAGCGTCTCCAGCGTATCGCTGGTGCCGACAATGATCGTGGTGCCGCCCTGCAGTGCATGGGTCGCCGCGACCGAGCGCGGCGCGATGCTGCCGGTGGTTTCGAGCGTCGGATGGGCGGGGGGAGCATACGAGGCCACGCCGCGCCCTCCTCCGGACACGCCGGCGCTGGCGGTCGGATAGGACTGCGGAGCGGAGATCGGCGGCAGGGCCGAGGACTGGTATTGGGCCTGGGGACGGGAATATTGCGGCAGCTCACGTTGTTCGACCGCCGGGGTCGGCACCGAGCCCGTGGTCTCGCGCTGCCATCCGAACTGACTAGGCTGGCCGGCAGTACCGTCTTGCGCGAACCGCGTCGACATGTCGGCGCTGCAGCCTGCAAAACCGATCGACATCAGCGCCAGCACCGCGACCTGCGGTACGCGACGCGAGCAAAGCAACTCGACGACACGGGACATGGTTACTCACTGGTACGCAACAAATTACTGTTTTGAGTAAACACCTCCCCAGTAAACAACCGCTTAACCCTGTGAACAAAGGATTGGCGCGGGCTGCGGATCCGATCTCAGAGTTCGCGGGCGATACCCGGCAGCGCCGGCACGAAACGCACGTCCACCAACTCCTTGTGCTGAAAGCCCGCCTCGGTCCTGACCACGCGGATCAGGGTCTGGATGCCGTGATGCGGTCCGACCGGCGCGATCAGAATGCCGCCGGGCAGGAGTCGCTGCGTCAGCGTCTGCGGAATGTGCTCCATGGCCGCGGTCACCATGATGCGGTCGAAATCGCCGGCTCCGGGCGGGACCTCGAAGCCATCCCCAAGCAACACTTCGACATTGTCGCATCGCAGCTGCTCGAGCCGCTGCCGCGCGCTGTCGGCCAGCGTCCGGTAGCGCTCGACCGTCAGGACCTGTCGGCAGAGCCGGGACAGGATCGCGGCCTGATAGCCCGAGCCGGTGCCGATCTCCAGCACATGATGCTGTTTCTGCAGCTGCAGCTGCTCGGTCATGTAGGCCACCACGAAGGGCTGGCTGATGGTTTGTCCGCAGGCAATGCCGAGCGCACTGTCGCGATAGGCGGCGGCGCGATCGGCCGCGGGCACAAAAAAATCGCGCGGAATCTCTTCCATGGCGCGCAGCACCGTCTGATCGCTGATTCCGCGCCGCCTCAGGTTGAGCTGAAACATCATCTTTTCCGGCGGATCTTGACTCCTGGACATCGTCATCTCGTAAAACTCATCTCGCAAAGCACTTGCAGCGGGCAGCCTGACCCAAGCGTCTCAAACGTGCCGATGCAATAGGCGCTGCCTGACAAGGCCGCAATTTCTCTTGTTCCCGCCGTGGAACCCGGCCTACCCTGTGGCGTTGAACCGAGGCGTCATGCTGCCCGGTCGCGGGCGGCTCGTGATCGCTCGCGATGAGACATCATGTTGACATTGCGCCGGTTGGCGTTATTTGCGAACTTTGGTTTTGGGACGGGGCAAGGATATCATCATGACTGCGACGCGGCCGCCGGGCGGTTCTGTGTTTCTCGTCGAAGACGAGGTCATGATCAGGATGATGGTCGCCGACATGCTGGAGGAATTGGGCTACAGCGTCGCGGCCGAGGCCGGCGAGATCAGCGAGGCCATCAAGCTTGCCCAATCCACCAAGTTCGACATCGCCATTCTGGACGTCAACGTCAACGGCAAGGTGATTTCGCCGGTCGCCGAATTGATCAAGGCGCGCAACCTGCCGTTCATCTTCGCCACCGGCTATGGATCGTCGGGCCTTCCGGAAGAATACCGCGACCGCCCCGCGCTGCAAAAGCCGTTTCAGCTCGAAAGCCTGGCGCGGATGCTCGACAGCGCTCTGCACAGCCCGACGCTCTAGGATCGCGGCAGCATTGCAACGCTCGCCGGCGCCGGACTCGCGGGCACGGTGCCTGACCTCACTTCAGGGTCGCCGTCAACGCTTGCGAAAATTCGTCGTCGGTGCGGTCGAGCCGCAGCGGCGTCACCGAGACATACCGCGCGGCAAGGGCGGCAAGATCGGTGCCCTCCGCCGGCACGTCGATCTGCGCCAGCCGTTCGAAGCCGATCCAGAAATAGGGATTGCCGCGGCCGTCGCGGCGCTGGTCGACTGTCAGGAATCCGAGATTGCGCTTGCCCTGACGCGTCACCCGCACGCCGCTGACCTCGGCCGGCGCGCAGGCGGGAAAATTGACGTTGATCACGGTGTTTTTGGGCACGCCTGCGGCGATCACCTTGCGCAGGATCGGCGGCCCGAATTGCAGCGCCGTCTCCCAGAGCGGCGCGTTGCGGGTCTCGACGCTGAATTCCTGCGACAGCGCGAACGACGGGACCCCCAGAATGGTGCCTTCCAGCGCACCGGCAATGGTTCCGGAATACACCACGTCTTCGGCGACGTTGCGGCCCTTGTTGACCCCGGACAGCACCAGGTCCGGCATGGTCTCGCCGAGGATATGGCGCGCACCCATGATGACGCAGTCGGTCGGGGTGCCCCGCACGGCGAAATGCCGCGGGCCGATTTCGCGCAGCCGCAGCGGGTCGTTGAGCGACAGCGAGTGCGAGACGCCGGATTGATCGAGTTCCGGCGCCACCACCCAGACATCATCGGAGAGCGCGCGGGCGATCTGTTCGACGATCAGCAGTCCGGGGGCATGGATGCCGTCGTCATTGGTACAGAGAATTCGCATCCTGCCAAATGCCCTTTTCGATCGATTCCGTCGCGGCCATGCGCCGTCTTATCCGGCTATCGCCGCTCAGGCAAACCCGGCAAATCCAGTACCAATCGGACGGCCGGCCGGGGGCGAAGCGAACACCTGGCGAGGCCGGCTCGCTCCGCTGCCCTCTTTGGGGACAGCAAGGTCCGATCGCTCGCCCTTTCAGCCGCGGCACCGTTTCGATCTTGCTCCCACAGCGATCCGTCAGCCATCCTTCAGAACGTGGGCTTGCGACCATTCGCGGTCTGCGAACAGCGCACGAAGCGAGGATGCGACCTGCCGATGCTGATTGCGTTCCGGCCCGGGGGGAAACGAGCGGGCGTATCGCAGGATATTGCGGCGATACTCGATCAGGTCCGTCTTGCTGTAAAGCGGATGTTGCAGCGCTGCCGCGCGAGCCGCAGAGGGCATGATGCCACCCCTATCGCTTCGATCTCACGTGATGGCGGTGACAACCGTCAATCTGCAGCCTGGCATTGCCGAGTCGCTGCTCAATATCGCTCACTTCGACGATCGAGCTCGCAAGCCTGGTTATGTTCGGTCTACTCGTCCTGCTGAATTTGAGGCTTATCCCGCAGCACGGCGTCCAGCAGCGAACGGTGAACCTCGATTTTCCCGTTGTAGTCGATGAAGCCGCTTTTTCGAAACTTGTTCATGAAAAAGCTGACCCGGGACCGGGTGGTGCCGATCATTTCCGCCAGCGTTTCCTGGCTGAGGGTGATCGCGATCGGCTCCGGGCCGCCTTCCTGACCGAAATTGGCCAGCAGCAGCAGCAGACGCGCCAACCGCCGTTCGCTGGAGTTGAACAACTGGTCGATCAGGTCGTCTTCGATCCGGCTGTTGCGGGACAACAGGTAGGCCATGAAAAATTCGGAGAATTTTGGCTCCTTGGCCAGGGTCGCCAGCATGGTGGCCTTGGTGATCGACGTGATCAGGCATCCTTCCATGGCATGGCTCGTGGCGGTACGTAATTCAGCCCCGTCCAGGCAGGATTCGCCGAAGAACTGGCCCGCCGCCAGGATTCCGACCACGGCCTCCTTGCCGTGCTCGGACAGGACCGTGATCTTGACCTTGCCTTTTTGAATGAAAAAGACCGCGTCGGCGACGTCTCCCTGGCTGAAGATCTTGCGGTTCTTCTCGTATTTCTCGATCGTCACTCCAACGGAGGACTGGCTTAGAAAAGCCCGCGCATCAAACGGCCCTGTCGCCGTCCTGATAGTCGCATCCATCATGGTGTTGGTCCGTTGTAGGGCGGGAGCACAACACTCTCTGTCACCGGCAAAAGCCGAGGGCACCGCGGTGATGGACCTACTGTAAACCCGTTATGTTCGGTAAGCGACTCAATTCGCAACCGGGGATAGGTAACCCTGCCCGTCACCTACCGATGAGGTAACGGCCCCAGGCCGGGGGGAGCGCTGGGGCCGTCTTGGTGGTCATGTCGGGGTGGGGTAACCCCTGCTTCATAAAAAGCCCGAAGCCGGAAATCGTTCCCGCCCACCTCGTGCTTGCCGAACAATAACGGGCGACCATCCCGCGCTTTCGAGCGCGGTCTTGCCCGGAGCACGCGCGGGGGCATGATGACACCGCTCTCAAGCTGCGGCACGGCGCTCCAGGCTTTGCTGGTTCCGCCCGTCGAAGCCTACTTCGGCGGCCTCAACTCGCTGGCAAGCCAGCCGCGCGCGTCCGACGCCATGGGATCGCTCGCTACGACCTTGGTTTCGACGCGGCCGCACTTCTGGCACTCGAAGGTGCGGTAGTCGAAGCCGGACGGCCCCGCCTCGAGCTTCGACAACAGCATCCGATTCTGCCGACAGGCCGGGCAGCGCGGCCGTTCGATGGCGGAAATACGCGAGGAGGACACCGGCTGATATTCGGGCATGACGCATCCTGCTCTGATTGGTGGAGCGTTACCGAACGCGCGATCACTGGACTGCCGGGGCGCAGACGGCAGGTTTCAAGAATGGCGTGTTCCATATCTCTTGCCGTGGTCAAAATTGTACACTTTGAAAAACTTATTCGCGCAAGGGTGAAGGAATCGCTCTCCAGCTGCGGCTAATTGTCTCTCAGCCGGGATGCCGGTCGCGCCGGACACGGATACGCCAGGGGCGCAGGAATTTGGCGGGCCAGCGTTCGATTCGCATCTGAAATTCCTGCCGCAGCGGTTTCGGCGGCGCCAGGAGATCCCTGTCCGCGATGCACGAAGCGCTGTCCTGCGGCGGCGCCGCGGTTCGCGGCGGCTCCGGGTGGCGCGCCCTGGCCATGGCCAGACCCTTGCTGAAATCCTCGCTGTTGAGCCAGGGCTCGGCGCGGATGCTTTCCAGCAGGCCATCGTCCCATAACAGGGAAGCCTCGATGTCGAACTTGCCCTGCCGCCTTTGATCGATTGCCTGCATACCAAAGCCGGTGACAGCCCATTGCCTGCCGACCCAATAGATGTCGCGATGCAAGGCCATCGTCGATTTCGTTTCCCTGGGAGGCTCTCACCGCAGGCAAAACGAAGATAGGACCGAAAACCGGTCCGGGCTAGCGGTCTTTCTCGACCAGCTTCAGCCCGCCCATATAGGGCTGCAGCACCTCGGGCACGGCAATCGCGCCGTCTTCCTGCTGATAGGTTTCCATCACCGCGATCAGCGCGCGGCCGACCGCGGTACCGGAGCCGTTCAGCGTATGCACGAATTGCGGCTTGCCGTCGGGCCCGCGATAGCGCGCATCCATGCGGCGGGCCTGGAAATCGCCGCATACCGAGCAACTCGAGATTTCGCGATAGGCGCCGCCCTCGCCCTGGCCGGGCATCCAGACCTCGATGTCGTAGGTTTTCTGGGCGGCAAAGCCCATGTCGCCGGCACACAGCGTCATCACCCGGTAATGCAGATCGAGCCGGCGCAGCACTTCCTCGGCGCAGGCCAGCATCCGCTCATGCTCGTCGCGGCTGGCCTCCGGCGTCGTGATCGAGACCAGCTCGACTTTCGTGAACTGATGCTGGCGGATCATGCCGCGGGTGTCGCGCCCGGCCGCACCCGCCTCGGCGCGGAAACACGGCGTCAGCGCGGTCAGGCGCATCGGCAATTCCTTCGCGTCGAGGATGGACTCGCGGACCAGGTTGGTCAGGGGGACTTCGGCAGTGGGGATGAGCCAACGGCCTTCCAACTTCATGTTTTCCGACAAGCGCTGCTTGAAACCATCCCTCGACGGATCATCATCCTGATCCAGGACGGCAGTTGTCGACGCCGCAATGCGATGGATACCGTCGAACGAATTTGTATAGAATTGGTCCTCCTCGAATTTTGGGAGCTGACCTGTTCCGTACATGGCAGCGGGGTTGACCATGAGCGGCGGATTGATCTCGGCGTAACCGTGCTCGCCTGTGTGCAGATCGAGCATGAATTGCCCGATCGCGCGCTCCAGCCGCGCCAGACCCTTCTTCAGTACCACGAAACGCGCACCAGAAAGTTTCGCGGCCGATTCAAAATCCATGAAGCCGAGCGAGCCGCCGAGATCGTCATGCGGCTTTGGCGTGAAGGCATAGTTGCGTGCCGCGCCGAAGATGTGACGCTGCACATTGCCGTGCTCGTCGACGCCGTCGGGCACGTCGTCCGCGGGCAGGTTCGGAATTGCCGCCAGTTCCTTGGCGAGTTCCTCCTCCTTCGCTTTGACCGCGGCTTCAAGCTGCGGCAAGTTGGTCTTATGCAAGGCGACTTCCGCCATCAGGGTCGCAGCCCGCGCGTCGTCCTTTGCCTTTTTGGCGTCGCCGATTTCCTTCGAAGCCGCATTGCGCCGCGCCTGCACTAGCTCGCTGGCGACGATAGCGTTGCGGCGCTGCTGGTCGAGCTCGATCAAATGCTCGGACAACGGCGACAGCCCGCGCCGCTTCAGCGCGGCGTCGAAAGCATCGGCGTTGTCCCGAATCCACTTGATGTCGTGCATGGCTCATTTCCCGTCATGGC
>Ga0302157_10002922_pt1 | contig 19571 bp, 14 predicted proteins | sample I_Bog_N3_3_FD_193502 | JGI IMG/M metagenome (GOLD analysis project Ga0302157, IMG submission 193502) | Peat permafrost microbial communities from Stordalen Mire near Abisko, Sweden - I_Bog_N3_3 | ecosystem: Environmental > Terrestrial > Soil > Wetlands > Peat | place: Sweden: Abisko, Stordalen... | reverse complement strand
ATCTTCAGCTGCTCATCGCTCTCGGTGTTGTTCACCAGATAGTGCAGGCCACGCCAGGCGCTTTCCAGCTGCTGGAAATCCTGGTGATGGATGATCTGGTTGACCTGGGCGGTGAGCTTGGCGTCGATGGCGGCGATGATCGATTCGATCGACTTGATGGCGTCGTTGGACACCAGGTCGGTCTGGGCCAGTGCCTGCTCGGCCAGGGTGCGCACGGCGGTTTCCACGGCTTCGCGGGCACGCTCGGTCTTGGGTTTGAATTCTTGCAGCAGCAGCGACGCGAACTCGCTGGTTTCTTCGGTAGCGCCCAGGTTCTGGGCGCCTTCGCGGGCGGTATTCTCGGTCATGATTACTGGTCCCCTGCCGGCTTCGGCGCGCTCGCAAGGGCCTGCAGCAATGCCGGGTCCTTGATCGCTTTCATGATGATTTCTTCAGCGCCGGTCTTGCCGTCCATGTAGGTCAGCAGGTTGGCCAGCTGCGTGCGGGCTTCGAGCAGCTTGTTCAGCGAGTCGACCTTGCGTGCCACGGCAGCGGGGCTGAAGTCGTCCATGCTTTCGAAGGTGATGTCCAGGCTCAGGTTGCCTTCGCCGGTCAGCTCATTGGGCACGTGGAACGCGACGCGTGGCTGCATGGCCTTGAGGCGCGAGTCGAAGTTGTCGACGTCCACTTCAAGAAACTTGCGGTCGGCCACAGGCGCCAGAGGCTCCGCGGGCTTGCCGGCGAGATCGGCCATCACGCCCATGACGAAGGGCAGCTGGACCTTTTTCTCGGCGCCGTAGAGCTCGACGTCGTACTCGATCTGCACCCGAGGCGCACGGTTGCGCGCGATGAATTTCTGAGAACTTTGCTTCGCCACGTTGCTGCTCCTGGTCGCTTGAGCGACGGTGTTGTAACTGCGCGATCCGTACGCTTATTCGCTGTCCGGCCCGCGCAGATTTTCAAATTGGGACATGCCGTCGGGAATCAGGTTGCGCACGATGGCCGCAAAGTCGGCGTGCACCAGATTCTTCGCTCGGTTCAACAGCACCGGCAGCGGGCTCGAAGGCTCGTGCCGGGTGTAGTACGCAAGGATTTTGTCGAGGCTGCGCAGCACTTCATCGCGGCTTGCGATGTCGCCGGTCGGGCGTGCTGCAACGGGCGCGGCGGCGTATTCAACCGAGGGGGCATTGTCGTCACTGACAACCTCGGGCTCGCTGGCGGCGCCGCTGTGTGGGGCGTATTGGTTGAGTATCTGCACGGCCTGCTTGAGCAATTGCTTCAAGGGGCCGAGGTCCACGCCCTGGGCGGAACCGACCTGGTCGCTGACGTATTGTTCGATGGCATCACAGGCGGTGCGGGCGGCGTTCAGCGCGTCGCGGGTGGCTTGCAGTTGCTCGGCATCGCTGTCGAGAAACGCGCCGTTGAGCTGTTCGGCGCCGAGGCTTTCGCCGGGGAAACTCTGCAGCCCGCTGGCATTCAGCGCAGCGCGCAGGCTGACGGGGCCAAAGGTGCGCGAACGGGTGAGAATGGCTTCGCGCAGCAGGCGGATGTTCGCGTCGCTGGCCACGCCGCTGAGGGCGTTGATGCGCACGGTGGGGTCGTTGTCGTCGTCGGCATCCAGGCGCGGATGCAGGTCGGCCCAATATTCGCGCAGCAGCGCGTTGATCAGCGTGAGCGCGTCGGCAAGCCCCGCGATGCCCTGGAGGGCGAGGGCGCTTTGCAACAGGAAATGGGTGATGCGCAGGTCTTTGCTGCGTTGCAGGAGGTCGAGGCTTTGCTGCTGGATGCTGCGCCATTCCGGAGGTTCGGCAGGCAGGATCGAGTCGCCCATGCTGCGCTCGGGTTGACCCTGTGCGGCACGCTCAAGATGCAAATAATCGGCGTCATATTCCAAGTCTTCGCCACAAGGCGAAGTCGCGGAAACGGCGGCGAGCAGCAGAGGCACATCCACTAAATTCGATCTCCCTATCAGCCCGTTAGATAACGGGCAACTCATGCATTAGTTGCGCGAGGAACTTTGCATGTTTTCTTGGTCATATTTAGCGCTTTGATATCGTGCTGATTTCAAAGTGCCATCACTGGTGTTCAAGAAGTTGTGCATTTTTGGTGTAGTACTTATGCCTTGTCAAGGTAAGCTATTCGCCCTCTATGACAGATGTGCGGTGCTTAACATCTTGCGCGACTGGTCAGTCGAAGCAGGTGCCGAGGCAGGATTTTTGTCATACAGGCCGGTTAAGATCAGCAATTACGTGGGTTGAAGCAGGCTTTCAAGGTTTTGGAAGGATCTGTCGTGGATCCCTCGGGAGCAGTTCTCCCAGGGAACGGCCGCGCGTGAAGTATCAGCAAGGAGGCATGATGTCGCTGTGTTTGACTATCACTAGTTATCACAAGATTACCCCTGGCCAGTGCCCTGAAAAGTCCATGAATCAGGGCGCGATGGCTATTGGCCGTGGTCCCGAAAATGACTGGATACTGCCTGATCCCGAGCGCCTGGTTTCCACGCAGCATTGCGTTATTCAATACAAAGAGGGTCGTTATTATTTAACCGATAACAGCACTAACGGTGTTGAGTTAGTCAACGCCGGCATCCGTTTGCGCCGGGGAAACAGTGAGCTATTGCAAGACGGTGAACTGATCCGCATCGGTGATTACGAAATCCAGGCGCGTATCGATTTCAACCTGAAAGTGACAGATACCCCGTCTTTCACTGGTGATGCCTCCAACAGTTTCGAAGCCCTGATGGGCGCCGCCGCGAAGGCCCCGACGCCACAACCGGTGATCGCGCCGCAGTTCCAGGGCGCCTCGTCGATGGACACCCTGCCGGACCTGTTCGACTTCCTCGCGCCCACCAGCGTCCCGCCGGCCACCGTGCATGATCATGTGCCGGCCGAGCAACACGACTTCCGTCCGCCCACACCGCTGCCCGTGGCTGAACCGCCTGCGCCGGTGGTCTCGGGCTCAATCATTCCCGACGACTGGGATTTGTTTGGCGATGCCCCGGCACCCAAGCCTGTTGCGCCGCCGCCAACACCGCCACAGCCGCCGATTGTCGAGCCGCCCAAGGTTGAGCAGCCGCTCCCGGTGGCCGACGCCAACCAACCCGATTTGCTGCAAGCCTTCCTGCGCGGTGCCGGCCTCGATCAGTTGCGTCTGGACAAGGCCCAGGCCGAAGCCCAGATGGAAAGCATCGGTCGCAGCTACCGGCTGATGGTCGAAGGTTTGATCGACGTGTTGCGTGCCCGCAGCAGCCTCAAGGGCGAGTTCCGCATGCAACAGACGGTGATTCAACCGGTGGAAAACAACCCGTTGAAATTCGCCCCCAACGCCGATGAAGCGTTACTGCTGCTCCTGCGTCACAGCAACCAGGCGTTTATGGCGCCGGACGTGGCAGTACGCGACAGTTTCGACGATCTGCGGGCGCACCAGCTGGCCGTCATGGCCGGGGTCGAAGCCGCCATCAAGCACCTGCTGACGCGCTTTGAGCCGGCGCAGCTCGAAGAGCGCATGGGCAAGCCCGGCGGGCTCTCGAGCATTTTCAACGGTTCGCGCCAGGCCCAGTACTGGCAGCAGTTCACCGAGCTCTACAGCAATATTTCCCGCGAGGCCCAGGAAGATTTCCAGGACCTGTTCGGGCGTGAGTTCAGCCGTGCCTACGAAGAGCACAGCAGCCGACAGCGTCACTAACAACGCAGTACATGGAACAACGGATAGCTAAGTACGTCATTGAGGACGCAGGATGATTCCCAGGTTTTTACTCGCAGCCGCCACCGCGCTTCTGCTGACGGCGTGTGCCAAGGATGCAGCCAAACCCGAGGCCCCCGAGGCTGAGGCAGACACCGCCGCCGTCGAGCTGCATTTCCACGCCATTGCCGGGCTCAACCCCGGTGCCAATGGCCAGGCAGCCCCGGTACGGGTGCGAATTTTCGAACTGAAAAACGCCGCCACCTTCAGCCGTTCCGACTACTTCGCCTTGGCCGATCGCGCCCAGTCGACCCTCGGCCTCGACCTGCTTGACCAGGACGAAGTGGTGATCCAGCCCGGCCAGCAATTGAGCATCCAGCGCGACCTCGACCCGTCCACCCGCCAGATCGGCCTGCTGGTGGGCTATCGCGAGCTGGACCGTGCCCAGTGGCGCACGGTCCTCAACGTGCCGGCGCGCCAATACACCGAATACCAGATCAGCCTCGATGTGCATGCCGTGCGTGCCGACGTCGTGGTTCCCCCATCCAGCCCTGCCCAATAAGAATCGGAGCCCCCATGTCCTGGAACAATCGCGTGGTCTGGTCGGAAGGCATGTTCATCGGAACGCAGCACTTCCAGCAGCATGACCGTTACCTGGAAAACCTGATCGATGCGCGCAGCCGCCCGTTGTCGGCAGGGGCCTGGGGCTTCTCCGAACTGTTGATTGACCAGGGTCTGCTGGCCCAGGGCAAGCTGGCGATTGTCTCGGCACGTGGTTTGTTGCCCGACGGCACGCCGTTCAATATCCCCCAGGACGACCTGGCGCCGAGCCCGTTGAACATCGACGAGCACCTGCGTGATGGCCTGGTCTACCTGGCGCTGCCCCTCAAGCGTGCCGGTGCCCGCGACACCGTCGACGAAGGCGAAGCCCTCGAAGCGGCGCGCTACGTCAGCCAGGTGCGGGAAGTGCGCGACGACAACGCACCCTTCGAAAACCGTGCGCCGGTGGCGGTGGGCTCCCGCGCCTTGCGCCTGTTGACCGCCCAGGATGGCATCAGCGATTACGCCGCCATCGGTCTGGTGCGCATCAAGGAAAAACGCGCCGACCGTGCTTTGGTGCTGGACGACAGCTACATCCCGCCGGTACTCGACGTGACCGCCAGCAAGCCGCTGACCGCGTTCCGCAGTGAACTGCTGGGCCTGTTGCATCAGCGCGGCGAAGCGTTGGCCGGGCGCGTGGTGGCCTCGGGCGCCGGCGGTGCTTCGGAAATTGCCGACTTCATGCTGCTGCAACTGGTCAACCGCGCCCAGCCGCTGATCCAGCACCTGAGCCAGTTGAGCCCGCTGCACCCGGAGCGTTTCTTCAGTGAACTGGTGAGCCTGGCCGGCGAGTTCTCGACCTTCTCCACCACTGGCCGCCGCCCCAAGGAATACCCGCAATACCAACACGACGACTTGGCCCTGAGCTTCACCCCGGTGATGCAGGCCCTGCGCGAGGCGCTGTCGATGCTGATCGACAGCAAGGCCACGCCGATCCCGATTGTCGAGAAAGCCTACGGCATACACGTGGCGATGCTGGCCGACAAAACCCTGATCGACAGCGCCAGTTTCATCCTGGTGGTGCGCGCCGATGTGCCGGGAGAAACCCTGCGCGCGCATTTCGGCCAGCAAAGCAAAGTCGGCTCGGTGGAGCACATCCGCGACATGGTCAACCTGCAACTGCCGGGCATCGGCCTGCTGCCGCTGCCAGTGGCGCCACGGCAGATTCCGTACCACGCAGGCAGCACCTATTACGAGCTGGACCGGGGCAGCGAGCACTGGCAGCAACTGAGTAATTCCGGTGGCTTTGCGTTCCACATCGCCGGCCAGTTCCCGGGGTTGAACCTGGCTTTCTGGGCCATCCGAGGGTAATCCGCGATGCATCCGAATGATGATGACCGCACCCAGTTCATGCCGCGCCCGGGTGGCCGCGCACCGGAGCCGGTTCGCGCAGAACCGGCGCCGCTGTCGATGCCTGCCGCGCCGATCCTGACCGGCAAGGCCCAAGGCCTGAACCCGCTGGAAAGCGCCGCCGGCCCGTTGCTGTCGCTGCTGACGCGCCTGCGTAATACGATTGCCCACCCGGCGCCGTCGAGCCTGCGCGCGCAGTTGCTGGCCTACTTGCGCCAGTTCGAAGAGCGTGCCGAGGCCGCCGGCGTAGCCCGCAATGACGTGCTGTTGGCGCGTTACGCGCTGTGCACCGCCCTCGATGAAGCTGTGCTGAGTACGCCGTGGGGCAGTGCCAGTGACTGGGGCAAACAGAGCTTGCTGATCACCGTGCACAACGAAGCCTGGGGTGGCGAAAAGGTCTTCCAGTTGCTGGATCACTGCCTGCAAAGCCCGCGGGAACGCCTGTACCTGCTGGAGCTGTTGTACCTGTGCCTGTGCCTGGGTTTCGAAGGTCGCTACCGTGTGATGAACGACGGCCGCAGCCAGCTGGAAGCCTTGCGCGAGCGCACCGCTGCGGCCATTCGCAGTGCCCGTGGCGAGCATGAGCGCGAACTGTCGCCCCATTGGCGTGGCGTCACCGTGGCCCGTGATCGCCTGGCGCAGTTCATGCCGCCGTGGATCGCCGTGGCCATCGGCGTGGCGCTGTTGCTGGCATTGCTGTTCGGGTTGCGGATGAAACTGGCGTCGGATGCCGAGCCGGTGTTCAAGAATATTCATGCCCTGGGCGAGATCCCGGTGCAGGCCATCGACCGCCCGGTCGCCCAGCCAAAAATCATTGAGCGACCGCGTCTGGCGGGCTTCCTGGTGGAAGACATCAAGGCCGGCCGCGTGGCTGTGGAAGATGCGGTCGACCGTTCCGTGGTGACCATCCGTGGCGATGAACTGTTCGCCTCGGCCAGCTCCAGCATCGTCGATGACTTCCAGCCACTGATGCTGCGCATTGCCGACGCCATCCGCAAGGTCAAGGGCCAGGTGCGGGTCACCGGCCACAGCGATAACCGTCCGATTGCGACCCTGCGGTTCCCGTCCAACTGGGCGCTGTCCGAGGCGCGGGCCAAATCGGTGCTGGAGATTCTCGCGGCCAAGACCGGCCAGCCGGAACGCTTCAGTGCCGAGGGCCGCAGCGACACTGAGCCGGTGGCGACCAATGCCACTGCCGAAGGCCGTGCGCGCAATCGCCGGGTAGAAATCACCGTATTGGCGGAGGGGGTCGAGTGAAGGCGTTTTTCAGTTTTGTGATTCGCTGGGTGATCCCGTTGCTGGGCCTGATCGCCTTGAGCCTGATCATCTGGTTTGTGGGGCCGTTGCTCGATGTGCTGGTGCCGGAAGGGCGCCGCTGGGCGCTGATCATCCTGGTGTTCGCGGTGTGGATTGCCTACCGCGTGTTCCGGATTATCCAGGCTCGTCGCCAGGCCGCCGAAGTGATGCGCAGCCTCGCCGCAGAAACCCCGCCAGACCCGGCCAGCGTCGCTACCGCCGAAGAGCTGGCGACCCTGCGCCAGCGCATGGACGAAGCCCTGGCCCTGTTGAAAAAGGCCAAGCTGGGCGGTGACGAGCGCCGCAACCTGTATGAGCTGCCGTGGTACGTGATCATCGGCCCACCGGGTTCGGGCAAGACCACCGCGCTGGTCAATTCCGGCCTGCACTTTCCCTTGGCAGCGCAGTTGGGTGCCGGTGCGGTGCGGGGCGTGGGCGGTACGCGCAATTGCGATTGGTGGTTTACCGACCAAGCCGTATTGCTCGACACCGCCGGCCGCTACACCACCCAGGATAGCAACTCCACGGTGGATAAAGCCGCCTGGCTGGGCTTCCTCGACCTGCTGAAAAAGCAGCGTTCCCGGCGCCCGATTGATGGTGCGTTTATCGCCATCAGCCTCTCGGACCTGCTGCTGGGCAGCGACGCCGAACGCGCCGCCCATGCCGCCGCGATCCGCCTGCGGATCCAGGAGCTGTACACCCAACTGGGCGTGCGCTTCCCGATCTACCTGATGCTCACCAAGCTCGACCTGGTGCCGGGCTTCATGGAGTTCTTCGACAACCTGAGCAAGGAAGAACGCGCCCAGGTGTGGGGCATGACCTTCGCCCTCGATGACGGCAAGAACAGCGACAGCCCGCTGGCCCATCTGCAAAGCGAATTCGCCGGCCTGGAGCAGCGCCTCAACGAGCGCCTGGTGGAACGCCTGCAACAGGAACGCGACCCGGCGCGGCGCGACCTGATCTACGGTTTCCCGCAGCAGTTCGGCGCGTTGAAAGATTGCCTGCAAGGCTTCCTCGAAGGCGTGTTCAAACCCAATGCCTTTGAAGAGCGCGTCTTGCTGCGCGGCGTGTACTTCACCAGCGGCACCCAGGAAGGCAGCCCGATTGACCGCTTGATCGGCGCCATGGCCCAGAGCATGAACCTGGACCGTCAACACCTGGCGCGTCAGACCGGCACCGGGCGCAGCTACTTCATCGAAAAACTGTTCACCGCCGTGGCGTTTGCCGAGCGTGGCCTGGTGGGCGTCAACCCGAAGGTCGAGCGCCGTCGCAAGTGGATTGCCCGTGGCGTGCTGGCCGCAACCGTAGCGTTGGTGCTGGTGGTCAGTACCCTGTGGTGGGTGAGTTATCGCGCCAACCAGGCCTACATCGCCCAAGTTGACCAGAAGGTCGCCCCGCTGGGCCAGACCGTGCAGAACCTGAGCCCGGCGCAACGCGAAGTACTGGCGGTGCTGCCGCTGCTCAACGCCGTGAAGAACCTGGCGGGCGACTCGCCGAGCTGGTCCGAAGGGTTGGGCCTGTATCAGGGCGACATGCTCGAAGCCGAATCCGCCAGCGTCTACCGCAAGCTGTTGATCGCCGTGTTCGCCCCCCGTTTGGTGACGCGCATCGAAGAGCAACTGCACGGCGGTGGCAATTCCGACTTCCTCTATGAAGGCTTGAAGGCCTACCTGATGCTCGCCGACAGCGAGCATTACGACCCGGACTTCATCAAGGCCTGGATCGCCCTGGACTGGGACCGCAACCTGCCACGGGATCTGCCGGCGGATCAGCGTCAGGCATTGATCGGGCACTTGCAGGCCTTGTTCGAGCGGCACCCGCCCAGCGCCCGTCTCGACCCGCGCTTGATTGACGACCTGCGCCGGCAACTGCAACAACTGCCGGTGGCCCAGCGCGTCTACGACCGGATCAAGCGCCAGAAACTGCCGGAAGGCGTGCCGGACTTTCGCATCAACGAAGCGGCGGGCCGCGATGCCGCGCTGGTGTTCAGTCGCAAAAGTGGCAAGCCGTTGGGTGAGCCGTTGAGCGGGTTCTTCACCGCCAAGGGTTATCGCCAGGGCTTCCTGCTGACCAGCCTGAACCAGACCGGCACCCTCGCTGAAGAGCAATGGGTGCTGGGCCGCGAGCCGGCGGATCAACAGAACGTGGTCAGCCTCGCAGCCGACGTGCGCCGCCTGTACTTCCAGGACTATCAGCGCCAGTGGGACGCCTTGCTGGCTGATATCGACTTTGTGCCGATCACCAGCGTGGCACAGGCGGCCGACGTTTTGCGGGTGATTTCCGGGCCGACCTCGCCGCTGAAGAAGCTGCTGGTGGCGGTCTCCAAGGAGACGGACCTGCAGGCGGAAGAACGCCTTCTGGCCGCCAAGGGCGCGCCGGTGGAAGGCGGCGTGGACAAGCTTAAGGAACGTCTCGGCAGCCTGCTCGGCCAGGACCAGCCGACTGCGAATGCACCGGCGGCCAGTGAAGATCCGGTGACGGCGCACTTTGCCGAACTCAACAGCATCGTCAGCAAGAACGAAGGCGAACCGGCGGCCATTGATGGCCTGCTGGCGGACATGAATGCGTTGTATGTGCAGGTCAGCGCCATGGTCGGCGCCAGCGGCGATGCGTTGCTCGGCGAAGCGAAAAACCAGGCGGCGGCTGCGGCCACGCGGGTCAGCCTGAATGCCGAACGCCAGCCGCCGCTGGTGCAGGGCATGGTCAAGTCGGTGGTCAACTCCACCACCAACAGCATGATGGGCGGGGTGCGTAACCAGTTGAATGCGGCGTGGGTCAGTGAAGTGGTGAACGTGTATCGCCAGTCCCTGGCCGGGCGTTATCCGATGTCGCCTGGCAGTGCGCGGGACGCGACCCTGGATGACTTCGGGCAGTTCTTCGGGGTAGGCGGGGTGATGGACAATTACTTCCGCAAGTACCTGCAACCTTACGTCGACACCTCCACGCAAACCTGGCGCTGGCAGCCGGGCGCGGCGCAGAAGCTCGGCATCGCGCCGGGCGTGCTGCAAACCTTCCAGCGCGCGGCGACCATTCGTGACGCGTTTTTCCGCGCCGGTGGCACCCAGCCGGTCGTGCGTTTTGAACTCAAGCCGGTGGCGATGGACGCGACCATCACCCAGTTCCTGTTGGACCTGGACGGCCAGCAACTGAGCTACGACCACGGCCCGAGCCGCCCGGTTGCGATGCAGTGGCCGAATCCCGGCAGCATTGGTGTGGTGCGCATTTCCATCATGCCGCCGTCAGCCAGCGGACGCTCCGGCGTGACGCTGGACGGCCCGTGGGCGTGGTTCCGGTTGCTGGAGCAATCGGACCTGACCGCCGGTAATTCACCGGACCGCTTCAACCTGCGCCTGCGGGTCGACGGCGCGAGCATCTCCTACGAGTTGCGGGCCAACAGCGCCTTCAACCCGTTCAAGAGTCGCGTGCTTAACGGCTTCAGCCTGCCGGAGCGTCTATGACCACGCTGGGTTTCTACGGCAAGTTGGCGTGCCGCGGCGACTTTGTCAGCCGTGCGCTGCCCCAGAGTTTTATCGGTCCTTGGGACAGCTGGCTGGCGTCCGGATTGCTCGCCAGCCAGACCCGCCTCGGGGCTGACTGGTTGAACGCGTACCTGGTCAGCCCGCTGTGGCGCTTCGTGTTGGCGCCGGGTGTGTGCGGGCCGGACGCGGCGGTGGGCGTGGTGATGCCGAGTATCGACCGGGTGGGGCGTTATTTCCCGCTGACGGTGGCTGCGTTGTTGGATCACGACACCGACCCGGCCTCCATCATCGGCGGGCCGGACGCCTGGTTTGAGCAGGTGGAAGAGCTGCTGCTGAGCACCCTGGATGCCGGGGCCACTTTCGAAGGTTTCAGCGACGGGATCGAATCCCTCAGTGCTCCGGCCTGCCGCCCACGCACCTTGAGCAGCCGCTTTGCCGGCCTGCAGCGTGTCAACGCCACAGACCCGCAGGCGCGGATGACCGCGCTTGCCGAACACGCCTGCGAAGGCGCGAGCCTGTGGTGGGGCCGTGGTTCGCAACAGATTTCCCCCGGTTTATTGCGGTGTCAGGGCCTGCCTGCCGCCGACGATTTTGCGCAATTTTTGCTCGGCCAAGAACAAGAAGGTGTTGTGTAGATGCGGTCCACGTTCAAATCCGCCAGCAAAAGCCACGTCGGCATGGTTCGCCAAGTCAATGAAGACGCCTGCCTCGACCTGCCGGAAAACGGCCTGTGGGTGGTGGCCGACGGCATGGGCGGGCACGCAGCAGGGGATTACGTCAGCAGCCTGATTGTCGACAGCCTGCGCAGCATTCCTGTGGGCCGTTCCCTTGAGGAATACACGGCGGCATTGCGCAGCGACCTGCTGCGAGTCAACGGCGCGGTGCGCGAAGAAACCGCCAACCGTGGCGTGACCATGATGGGCAGCACCGTGGTGTTGCTTGCCACTCGCGGCTTGCGTGGCGTGTGCTTGTGGGCCGGCGACAGCCGCCTGTATCGCCTGCGGGACGGCGTGCTGGAAGGCATTTCCCGCGACCACAGCTACGTGCAGGACTTGCAGGACAGCGGCCTGCTCAGCGAAGCCGATGCCCGGGTGCATCCTCGGGCGAATATCGTCACCCGCGCGATTGGCGTGGAAGCACAGTTGGCGTTGTCGTCGGTCGACCTGTTGATCGCCCCCGGCGACAGTTACCTGCTGTGCAGCGACGGCCTGAACAAGACCGTCGAAGACCACGAGATCCGCGAAGTGCTGAGCCATGCCGAGCCGGATGAAATCGTCCGCAGCCTGGTGCACCTGGGGCTCAATCGCGGCGCGCCGGACAACATCACCGCCATCGTTGTGAAGGTGTCGACATGAACATCGTCATTCCCGGCTACGACATCGAAGGCGAAATTGGCGTTGGCGCCATGGCCAGCGTGTACCTGGCGACCCAGCGGTCCCTGGAGCGCAAGGTGGCGCTGAAGATCATGGCGGCAGCGCTGGCGGCCGACCCGAGCTTCTGCGAACGCTTCCTGCGCGAAGGCAAGACCCTGGCGCGCCTGTCCCACCCGCACACCGTGACCATCCATGACATCGGCAATGTCGGTGAGCTGTACTACATGGCCATGGAATACCTGCCCAACGGCACGCTCAAGGAGCGCATCGCCGCCGGCCTGACGCCGGAGCAGGGGCTGACGTATATCCGCCAGATCGCCTCGGCGCTGGGCTATGCCCACGCCCAGGGCCTGGTGCACCGCGATGTGAAACCGGCGAACATTCTGTTCCGCGCGGATGGCACGGCGGTGTTGTCGGACTTTGGTATCGCCAAGTCCCTGGATGACCGCACACAGTTCACCCAGGCCGGATTTGCCGTCGGCACGCCGAGCTATATGAGCCCGGAGCAAGCCCGGGGCCAGGAGATTGATGGTCGCGCCGACCTTTATGCATTGGGCGTGGTGCTCTACGAAATCCTCGTGGGCAAACTGCCTTATAACGGCACCGATGCACTTTCCACTGCGCTGGCGCATCTGACTGAACCGCTGCCGGAGTTGCCGGTGCATCACGGGCGCTATCAGGAGGTGCTGCGCAAGCTGCTGGCCAAGGATCCGGCGGAACGCTTCCCGGATGCGGCGGCGTTGTTGCGGGCGTTGGATCATTTGCCGAAGGAAGAGCAGGTCGAGGCGACGTTGATTCGGCCTCTGCAGATTCCGGTGGCGGTCTCGAATGACCTGGCCGGACTCACGCCGGTCTCCATCGAAATCCCGACCGACAAGCCGCAGCCACAACCCGTGCGGCAACCGGTGGTGACGCCGACGCAACACTCTGCGGTGTCTGAACAAAACCGTGGGCCGGTGCTGGCGCTGGCAGCGGTTGCCGTGGCGGTGGCGCTGGCGATTGGGGGCGCGAGTTACTGGTGGTTGAAAGATGACGCGCCCGCCGCGCCGCCGGTTGCCGAGGTTGCCGAGGCTGCCAAGACCGCCACGCCACCTGCCACGCAACCTGTGGCGACGCAGGCCGATGGCGGCCAACGCCCGTTGCTGATGGCCGGCAAGAAAACCCTGTTCCAGCGGGTACTGAGCAAGCCCGGCGCAAAACTGTCGAGTGAAGCGGGCGGCACAGCAGGCGAAGGTTTGCCGGCGTTTTCGGTGCTCTACGTTTACCAGCGCAAGGATGTCGACGGCAGCCCGTGGCTGCGGGTTGGCGCCGCCACCGACGGGCGCAGCGACGGCTGGTTGCCGGCGGCGCAAGTCAGCGACTGGAAGCAGAGCCTGGTGCTCAAGTTCACCGAGCGTTCGGGCCGGGCGCCGGTGATGTTCCTGCGCCAATCCGCAGAAGTGGAAAAGCTGCTGGCTGATCCGGCGGCGGCGAAAAACCTGCTGCTCAAGGTGCAGAAAAACAGCGAGGACAACCAGCAAGTGCTGGCCTTGGAACCGACCGCCAGTGCTGTGCCGCAGAACCAGTTTTACCTGCTGCCGATCTTCGACTCCAAAGAGAGCTTCGACGAAAACGGCCAGCCGGTGCAGTTGCTCAACATCGCCTCCATCGACCCCGGCAACACGCCTAATGTCGTCGCCAAGGCGGTCGGTCGAACGCCGGTGATCGATGCCAATGCCGATGCCTTCCGCACGGCCGTGGTGCTGGTGGTCGACACCACCGTGTCCATGCAGCCGTATATCGACCAGGTCCGCGACGTGGTCCACGAGCTGCAAACCCGCATCGCCGAACGTGGCGAGCTGGACAGCGTGAGTTTCGGCCTGGTGGGTTTTCGCAACAGCATCAAGAAAACCCCGGGCCTGGAATACGTGGCCAAGACCCTGATCACCCTCGACCAGGGCCGCGACCCGCAACGCTTCCTCGACATGGCGCGCCAGGTGAAGGCGTCCACTGTGTCCAGCCACTCCTTCAACGAAGATGCGTTCGCCGGTGTGATGCAGGCAGTGGAAGGCATGGACTGGTCCGGTTACGGCGGACGCCTGATCCTGCTGGTGACCGACGCCGGTGCGCTGCGCAAGAACGACCCGTTCGCCACCACCCAGATGAACGAAGCCGAAGTGCGCCAGGCGGCGTTGGGCAAGCAGATCAAGATCTACGCCTTGCACCTGCGCACCGACGCCGGCAAGAAAACCCACAGCGGCGCCGAAACCCAATATCGCACCCTCACCGCCGACGCCAACCCGCAGATCGGCGACCTGTACACGCCGGTGCCCGGCGGCGATGTGCGCAAGTTCGGTGAGCGGGTCGACGAGATCGGCACCGTGTTCGCCAACCTGGTGCATCAAGTACGCAGCAACACGCCGCAGCCGGTACCGCTGCTCAGTGCCGCACCGACCCTGGCGGACAAGTCCGCCGCCGTCGGTTATGCGATGCACATGGATTTCCTCGGCCGCAAAACGGCGAGCCAGGCGCCGCAACTGGTGAGTGCCTGGACCGCCGACCGCGACCTGACCAACACCGCGTTGCCGGCCTTCCAGGTGTGCGTGATGCTGACCAAATTGCAGCTCAACGATTTGCAGCAATCCTTGAAACTGATCGTCGACGCCGCGCGTAAAACCCAGACCTCACCGAAGGATTTCTTCCAGGAAATCGCCAGCGCCTCGGCCTATATGAGCCGCGATCCACAGGCCCTGAAAAAAGGCGGCAACCTGGCGGACGGCGGCATCCTTGGCGAATACCTCGAAGGCCTGCCGTATCGCAGCAAGTCGCTGAACATGACCCAGGACTTGTGGCTGTCGTTGAGCGTGCCGCTGTCGACGCTGCCCTAATGCTGAACTTGAGCGCGGTGCACAAGAGCCGGGGCGTTGGCGCCCAGCGCTATAGCCTGGTGATTCCGGGCCTGCAACTGCGTGCGGGTGAACAGTTGGCGGTGGTTGGGCCGAGCGGCTGTGGCAAGAGCACCTTGCTGGATTTGCTCGCGCTGGTATTGGCGCCGGATCAGGTCGGGCAGTTCGAGCTCAACCGTGTCGACATCGCCGGACTCTGGCGCGGTGACCAGCAAAGCGCGCTGGCAGACCTGCGCAGTCGGCACTTGGGTTATGTGCTGCAAACCGGTGGCCTGCTGGGTTTTCTCGATGTGCGCGGCAACATTGCGTTGTCGCGGCAACTCCTGGGGTTGAAGGACGATGGCAGCGTGGCGCGGCTGGCCGAGCAGTTGGAGATCACGGATCAGTTGGATAAGAAACCGGCGGCGTTGTCCGTTGGCCAGCGTCAGCGGGTCAGCTGCGCGAGGGCACTGGCCCACGGTCCGCAGCTGTTGCTGGCGGATGAACCCACCGCTGCGCTCGACCCGTTGAACGCCGAACGGGTGATGCAGGCCCTGTTGGCCCAGGCCCGGAATAACGGCGCGTGCTGCGTGATCGCCACCCATGACGAACCCCTGGCCCGGGCCAGTGGCCTGCAGGTACGGCGCATCAGTTGCCGGCGCGACACCGACGGCGGCGTCACCGCGACCCTCGGGGCGGCGTGCTGATGCGTATCGCCCTGGTGGCTTCCCTGGCCTGGCAGGATTACCGCAACGACGCGTGGCTGTCGGTGTGTTCGGTGCTCGCGCTGGTGGCGGTGATCGCCCCGCTGCTGGTGTTATTTGGCCTGAAATATGGACTGGTTAGCAGTTTGACCGAACGTTTGGAAAACGACCCGGCCACCCGGGAAATTATTCCGTTGGGCGGTGGTCGATTCAGCAGTGAATTTGTCGAGCAACTGCGCCAGCGCAATGACGTGGCGTTTGCCTTGCCGCGCACCCGGCAGATTGCAGCGACGGCGCAGTTGGGCGCAGTGACCGTGGAGATGCTGCCGACCGCCGACAACGATCCGTTGCTGGCCGGCATGCCGATGCCCAAGGGCCTGGATCAGATCGTGCTGACCCACACCGCCGCCGAGAAGCTCGGGGCGAAGGCCGGTGATTGGCTGGAGGCCAGTTTTGGTCGCCAAGTGGCGGGGCGGGTCGAGTCGCAGCGCACTCGGGTCCAGGTGCTGCACGTATTGCCGCTGGAAGCCTTCGCTCGGGATGGGTTGTTTGCGGCCTTGGGCTTGCTGGAAGCGGCGGAAGATTATCGCGATGGCCGCGCGGTGCCGGCGTTTGGCTGGGACGGCGATGCGGTGGGCGTGAGTGAGCAGCGGGTTTACCCGGCGTTCCGCTTGTATGCGCGGCGCCTGGTGGATGTGGAACCGCTGCGGGTGTATTTCGCCGGACAGCATCTGTTGGTGTCGACCCAGGCCCAGACCATCGCCCAAGTGCAGTCGTTGAGCCGCAACCTGTCGATCGTGTTCTGGATCATCGCCGGGCTGGCGTTGGCGGGCGCGTTTGCGGCGATCTTTGCCGGTGCGCTGGCGTCGGTTGCACGCAAGCGCCGGGAGTTGTCGGTGTTGCGGCTGTTGGGGTTTTCCACCGCTGGGCTGTTGCTGTTTGTGGTGGTGCAGGCGCTCTACAGCGCGGGGTTTGCCGCTGTATTCAGCGGTGTGTTGTACGGCTTGGCAGAGTCAGGCCTGAACCAATTATTCGTGCAGGTGCCGGGCGAATACGCCAGTCACCTGCTGGCGCGTCATTACGGCCTGGCCCTGGCAGCTGTCCTTGGCGTCAGTGCCGTGGCGGCGGCCTGTGGCGGTTGGCGTGTGGCGCGTATCCAGGCTTCTGAAGGAATCAGAGATGTATAAGTTACTGGGCGCCGCCGTGGCGCTGACCCTGTCCTGCGTGGCCTGGGCCGATGAGACCAGCGACAAGCTGGACAACCCCAAACCGTTGCCGGATGACGTCAGCCTGCCGCTGCCCTGCGAAGGCAACATGGTGTTCCGCTACGCCTACGTGCTGGCCCAGGGCACCCTGGATGACCGCGAGATCAGCCTCGGCTACCCGTTCAGCGAGGGTGAGGCGGGCTACCAGCAGTCGTTTATTTCCGGTTATCGCCGGGACTTTATCAACGGCCAGTTCACCCTCAAGGACCTGCCCAAGGACTGGAACAAAGTCATCGCGCCGTTGATGCCCAAGACCGACGCCAAGACCCCGCTCAAGCCGATGCTTTACTTCATCGGCAAGTACGAAGTCACCGCACGGCAATACGCGCAGGTCATGTCCCAGGCGCAGTCCCTGGCCAGTGGCGAGCCGGCCCCGGCGTGCGACGTACCCACCGGGATGGCGGCGCGCCTGCCCAAGGTCAAGCTGTCGCGTTTTGAAGCGGAACGCTTCTCGGCGGTGTACAGCGCCTGGTTGATGAAATACCACCGCGAGCTGTTGCCGGTGAGTGGTCGCGGTGCTTCGGCAGATGACGGCGGCCTGGGCTTTGTGCGCCTGCCTACCGAAGTGGAGTGGGAGTTCGCCGCACGCGGTGGCCAGGCGGTTAGCCGTCAGGACCTGGAAGGCCGACTGTTCCCACGGCGCACCGAGGGCAGCGAAAGCGATGGCCCCCTCGCCGATTATGCGGTGTTCAATCAGGTTGCCGGTGGCACCGGCCAAGCGGCGCGGTTGATGCCTATCGGCACCAAGCTGCCCAACCCGATTGGCATGTTCGATGTGATCGGCAACGCGGCGGAAATGGTCCAGGAATCCTTCCAACTGGTGCACGCCGGGCGTCGTCAGGGCACCTACGGCGGGTTCGTGGTCAAGGGCGGCAACTACCTGGAAGGCGAGGGCACGCTGTTCACCGGCATGCGCCGCGAGTACCCGTTGTTCGCCGCTGACGGCACTGAACAAAGCAACGAGACCACCGGCTTTCGCGTGGCGATTGGCGCCTTGTCGGCGCCGCGTTCGCGCTACAAGGAGCTGTTCGCCCAGTGGCAGAAAGAAGGCCGCCTGGCTTCGCTGACCGACGCCATTGATGATGCCCAGGACCCGACCAAACGCCTGGACAGCATCATCGCCGCCAGCGTCGACCCGCGCCTGCAAGCCGAACTCGGGCTGGTCAACGAAGAACTCAAGCGCAACGTTTCGCTGATCGCCCAGCAGCGCGAAGAAGCGGCCGGCAACCTGATTCAGTCTGCGGCCCTGGTGGCCGAGACCATCAACAACTACAACATCCGCCTGATCAATTTGCAGAAGAGCCGCCAGCAGGCCATCGACGCCAAGGACGAGGCCAGCGCGCAGTTGTTCGCCACGGCGATCACCAATGGGCGCAGTGCGCTGGACGGCGCGGTGGCGATCTACATCGACAACCTGGCCACCGGCACGCGCTACACCGATGCGGTGATCCAGGCGCAGTTTCAACGGATCAAGGAAGAGTTGGATCGCAAGCCGGTACTGGGCAAGAGCCTGGTGACGCGTGCGACGTTATTCGTTCGCCATGTGGGCAACTACCGCAAGCAACAGCGGGCCGACCCGGCGACGATTTTGAAGGAATTGCTCGCAGCGAGCGGTCAGCGGTCTTGACCGCTGGTTGTATGGCGAGCTTGGAAGGGACTCAGGCGGCGGTGGGCCGTGCTGGGCAAGTCAAACTTAAAAGAGAACACAACGATGATTTTTTCCCGTAAGGCAGTTTCCAAGCGTCATCTGCTGTTGATTGCCGCTGGCTTCAGCACGGTGCTGACCGGTTGCGCAACGTCGCCGACCAACAAGGTCGCCTCGACCACCAAGGTCGAGTACTACCCGAACTGCTACGAGCCGGTGCAGCACCTGCGCGCTACCGATTCGGACCTGACCAAGTCAGTGGTTACCGGTGCCGCCCTGGGTGCAGCCGGTGGTGCCTTGCTGGGCGCCCTGACCGGTGACTCCGACAAGCGCGGCCGCAATGCTGCCATCGGTGCAGCGGGCGGAGCCCTGGCCGGTGGTGCTGCGGGTTACTACACCGAGCGCCAGAAGCAGATCACCGATGACAACCAGCGCATCGCCTCCTACGCCACTGACGTCAACAAGCGCGCTTCGGACATCGACCGCAGCACTGCGTACGCCAAGGCGTCCCAGCAGTGCTACCAGAGCGCGTTCACCAAGCTGGTGGCTGACCGCAAGGCCAAGGCCGTCAATGACGTCGAAGGCCGCAAGCGTCTGGCAGAAATCGTCTCGGGCCTGAAAGAGTCCAACGACCTGATCGTCGCGGTCAACGGCAAGGCCAGCGAAGACCTGAACAACTACACCCAGGCTTACGAGCAGGACCTGCAACAAGTGGGTGTACAACGTGCTGACGTAGTCACTGTTGCGACTGCTGACACCACGCCGGTGGTGACGCCGACCAAAGGCAAGAAGCCGGTGAAAGTTGCCAAGAAACCGGTACTGCCGACCGTGCCGAAAGAAGCCGTAGCCACCGAGAAAACCATCCAGACCGCCCAGACCAAGCAGGCTGAAAGCAAGCAGGTTGCCAGCGCCGGTAAAGCGCAGATCGAAGGCACTTGCCGTGATCCAAACCTGGCGGACTGGGCACCGGTTCCTTGCCCTAACGTCTAAGCAAAGTTGTTGCTATAAGCGGTAAACGCCAGCCGATCTCCTGCTAAAACGGGAGATCGGTAGCGTTATTTGCACAAATCGTTAAACTGCTGCGGCCACCCAATAATTACACTGAGGCCGTGTGCATGAAATTTCGTTTTCTTCTCTGGATGCTTGGCCTGTTGATGGGCAAAGCCAGCCGCACCAACCCTGCGTTCCAGCAGCAGTTGGGTGACAAGGACCTGGCGTTCCAGCTGCAGACCCTCGACGGCAAGGTTGCCCGTCACTTCATCGTCAAAGACCAGCGCATCACCAGCCGTTCGGGTGTTCATCCCGCGCCTGCGTTTGCCATCGCCTTTAAAGACG
>Ga0302157_10002919_pt1 | contig 19581 bp, 20 predicted proteins | sample I_Bog_N3_3_FD_193502 | JGI IMG/M metagenome (GOLD analysis project Ga0302157, IMG submission 193502) | Peat permafrost microbial communities from Stordalen Mire near Abisko, Sweden - I_Bog_N3_3 | ecosystem: Environmental > Terrestrial > Soil > Wetlands > Peat | place: Sweden: Abisko, Stordalen... | reverse complement strand
TACGGGCAGTTGTGGAAGTAGAAATACTCCAGGTGCTTGAACTCCGACCGCGCTGCCGAGAACAGTTCCTCCGATGCGCGCACGTGCTCGTCCATCGAGCCGCCGACATCCAGGAACAGCAGCACCTTCACCGTGTTGTGCCGCTCCGGCACCAACTTCAGATCGAGTGTGCCGGCATTCTTCGCCGTCGAGCGGATCGTGGCCGGCAGATCGAGTTCCGTGGCCGCGCCCTGGCGGGCGAACCGCCGCAGCCGGCGCAGCGCCAGCTTGATGGTGCGCGTGCCTAGTTCCATGCTGTCGTCCAGGTCGCGGAACTCCCGCCGGTCCCAGACCTTCACCGCGCGCCGGTGGCGCGATTCATCCTGGCCGATGCGCACGCCTTCGGGATTGTAGCCATACGCGCCGAACGGCGACGTGCCCGCGGTGCCGATCCATTTCGAGCCGCCCTGGTGCCGCCCCTGTTGTTCGTCAAGCAATTGGCGCAGCCGGTCCATCATCGCCTCGAACCCGCCGAGCGACTGGATCTCGGCCATTTCCTCCGGCGTCAGCAGTTTCTCGGCGAGCTTGCGCAGCCATTCCTCCGGGATGTCCCCTGGCGCAACGCCTTCCGGCGGTTCAACGCCCTTGAAGCAGGCGCCGAACACGCGGTCGAAGCGGTCGAGGTGGCGTTCATCCTTCACCAGCGCGGCGCGGCTGAGAAAATAGAAATCCTCAACACTGAACGCCGCAGTGCCTGCCTTCATCGCGCCGAGCAACGTAAGGTACTCGGTGATCGAGACCGGCAGTCCGGCCTGCCGCAACGCGAGCACAAACTGCGCGAACATCGCCTGTCGCCTAGCTGCCGCGCCGCGCCAGGAACGCCAGCCGCTCGAACAGATGCACGTCCTGTTCGTTCTTCAGCAGCGCACCGTAGAGCGGCGGGATCGCAATGTGGCTGTCCCGTGTCCGCAACGCCTCGGCGGGCATGTCGTCCACCATCAGCAGCTTCAGCCAGTCGAGCAATTCCGAGGTCGCCGGCTTCTTTTTCAGCCCCGGCACATCGCGCACCTGGAAGAACACGGTCAACGCCTCGCGCGCGAGGTCCTTGCGGATGTCCGGATAATGCACCTGCACGATCTGCTCCATCGTCTCGCGATCGGGGAAGCGGATGTAGTGGAAGAAGCAGCGGCGCAGGAACGCGTCGGGCAGTTCCTTTTCATTGTTCGACGTGATGATCACGATCGGCCGGCGTTTGGCCGTGATCGTCTGCCGCGTTTCGTAGACGAAGAACTGCATCCGGTCGAGTTCCAGCAGCAGGTCGTTGGGAAACTCGATATCTGCCTTGTCGATCTCATCGATCAGCACAACGACGGGATCGGGCGCATCGAAGGCGTCCCACAGCTTGCCGCGCACGATGTAGTTGCCGATGTCGTGCACGCGCGGATCGCCCAACTGCCCGTCGCGCAGCCGCGACACGGCGTCGTATTCGTACAGTCCTTGCTGCGCCTTCGTGGTGGACTTGATGTGCCATTCAATCAACGGCAGCCCGAGCGCCTGTGCGACTTCGTGCGCCAGCACGGTCTTGCCGGTGCCAGGCTCGCCCTTCACCAGCAGCGGGCGCTGCAGCGTCACCGCCGCGTTCACCGCGACCTCCAAATCTCGTGAGGCAATATATCGTTCTGTACTCTTGAAAACGCCCACGCCCGTCCCCTCGATTTGTTGCAACGCGTTGTTGTCGCTTCCGGGTTCTCCGGCGTCGCGTGTTGGTCACTTGCCTTGCGCGACCCAATCTACTTAACTGCACCAGCGTTGACCTGCCGTGCCGCCGTATCCTAGCCTCGGTCTTGAGGGCAGGCCAAGTCGTGCCGGAGGATGCATGAAGTATGTCTGCGACGCACCTTGTGGCCGGACCTGGTTCCAACTTGTCACGGAATCCGAGGCAGAGCAGGAATCACAGGTGATGCGGCACGCTGTTGAAAAGTACTTCCGCCGGGAGCGGGAAAAGGCAGCACAAAGCTTTCGTCCCATCTCCAGCGCCTTCATCGAACAGGAGATTGGCAAGGAGGCCCATATCACCAGGAACATGCCGTTGTTCCTGACCCTGCGGGACCAGAACGGCGTGCCGCTGGTGACGGCGATGATGCCGCCCAGCGGCAAGCCCGACAGGTCATTCGGCTGCATTCTGGTCGGCCCCAGCAACAACGATCCTTACCCGAAGCATGGCGACGCGATCGAGGCATTGTCGAAGCATTTCGGCATCCCGCTGGAGCGGGCGCAGTGCTACCCGTATCGTCGGTAACGAATTCGGAACATAGGAGGCGAGCAATGTGCCTTAGTCTCGAAGATTTCGCGGCCGAGTGCCACGATACGCTGAAGGCAAAACCGGGCAAGGCGGGCCGTCAACAGCTCTGCGCGCTGGTGCGCCAGGTGCTGAGGGACCCCAGCTTCGTCGCGACCTACATTCCCGCGGAGACGCCGGAACGCCAGGTGCTGTACGAAGATGCCGAGTTGGGATTCGCCATTGTGGCGCATGCCTATCACGGACCGAGGTCGTCCAGGCCGCACGACCATGGCCCCGGCTGGGCGATTTATGGGCAGGTGGACGGCGAGACGATCATGACCGACTGGGAACTGGTGGAAGCGCCAACGGACACCTCTCCCGGCAAGGTGCGGCATCTGCGCGACTACACGCTGACCCCCGGCATGGCCATGCTCTACGAGCCCGGCGCGCTGCACTCGCCGCTGCGCGAAGGTCCGACGCGGCTCCTGCGGATCGAGGGCATCAACCTGGACCGGGTGAAGCGACAGGCCTACGAGACGGTCGAATTCTGCACCGCGGATTGATCTGCCTCGACCGGCCGGCGCAGCAATCCGTTTCGCGTCGCTCAGTCCAAGGTGACGCGAATGATCTGGCGTTCCCGGGCCGATTTTTCTGCTGCCTCAGCCAGCAGCAGCGCCTTCAGCCCGTCCTCGCCGTTGGGACGCGGCGTTGCGCCAGCCCCAACCGCCCTGACAAAGGCGTCGATCTCCGCTCGGTATGACGCCGCATAGCGCTCGCGGAAGAACGGCAGCACCGGATCGCTGACGAAGCCATGTGCGGTCGCCAGTTCCACCGTGGTCGCGGTGACATTGCCGGCCCGCAGCAGACCCGCCGAGCCATGCGCCTCGATGCGCTGGTCATAGCCATAGGTTGCGCGCCGGGAGTTCGAGATCGTACAAAGCCGACCGCTCGCTGTACGCAGCGTGACCACCGCCGTATCGACGTCGCCCGCCGCGCCGATCGCGGGATCGACCAGGCAGGAGGCGGCGGCATGAACCTCCACCGGGTCTTCGCCCATCAGGAAGCGGGCCATATCCAGATCCTGGATGGTCATGTCGCGGAACAGCCCGCCCGAAACGGCGAGGTACTTTGGTGATGGCGGCTCCGGCTCGCGGCTGATGATGGTCAGCAGTTCGAGTTCGCCGATCTCCCCGGCCCTCAGTCGGCGCTCCAGCGCGACGAAATGCGGATCGAAGCGGCGGTTGAAGCCCACCATCAGTTTCACGCCGGCACGCCGCACAGCGTCGAGGCAGGACCGCACGCGGTCGGCGGACAGGTCGATCGGTTTTTCGCAGAACACCGCACGTTCGGCGCGGGCCGCGCGTTCGATGTAGCCGGCATGCGTCGGGTTGGGCGAGGCGATCACCACGGCGTCGGCTCCGAACGCCTCGTCCAGCGTCAGCGCCCGCGCGCCGCAGGCACGCGCAAGGCGCGCGGCGGCCACGGCGTCCACATCGGCCACGCCATCCAGCCGGGCGCCGGCATGGCTCGCGATGTTGCAAGCATGGATACTGCCAAGCCGCCCGGCGCCGATGACCGCGATGCTGAGCATGGCCCGTTCCCCCCGTTTATTAGGCTGCCATTACAGGCTCCAACGCGGGAGGAAGCAACGTGGTGGCGGTGGCGGGGCTGGCCAGCGCGAGGCGCTCGCCCACCACCGTCAGGTTGCGGCTGAGGTACGGGTCACGCTCCGCAAGCGCCCCCCAGCGGCGGAGCAGATGGCGACGCTCCGCGGCGATGCGGGTCCGCGCGGCGTCCGATGCATCAAGGCCTCGCGTCGCCGATTCATGATGGACCAGCACCGCGTCGGCGCACCAGACCACCCGGCAGCCGAGGCTGCGCAGCCTGAGACAGAGTTCGATGTCGCTGCCGGTGACCGGCAGGGCCTCGTCGAGCCCGCCGACCGCCAGGAACAGTGACCGGCGCAGCGCCATGCAGGCACCGGTGACGGCAGCGACCGAACGAGTCCTGGCGAGCAGGCCGCGATGCGCCGGATCGTTGGCCTGCGCGTGGCGCATCAGGTGCCCCGCCCGGGCACCGGGGCCGAGCGAGATGCCGGCATGCTGCACGGTGCCATCGGGGTACACCAGCTTCGCGCCCACCGCGCCGACGCCCGGCTGCAGCGCGCGCACGACAAGCCGGCGCAGCCAGCCCGGATCGGCGACTTCGGTGTCGCTGTTCAGCAGTACCACAAGCTCGCCGCGCGCCGCCCGTACGCCTGCGTTGTTCAGCGCCGACCAGTTGAACGCCCCGGGAGCGTCCAGAACGCGCACCCGAATATCCTGGGACAGCCGGCGCAGCAGGCGCCGCATCCCGGCGGTACGGCTGCCGTTGTCCAGCACGAGCAGTTCGATGGCCGGGTAGTCGGTGCCATGCAGCACGCCTTGCGCACATCGCGCCAGCAAAGCCGCACGGTCGCGTGCCGGCACGATCACCGAGACCAGCGGCGGCGTGGCAAGGCTGGCAAGCGGAGGGGCCACGATCGGATCGGATGCAGACCCCGCCACATGCACCAGGACATCGGGCACGTGGCGGATCCGCGCTGTCGCGGCGACCGCACGATAGGCGAGGTCCGGCCCAGGGTCCCCGTCCGCACCCTTGGCAACACGGTCGAGCAGCGTCCGCGCATAAACCCCGGCGCTGCCGACCAGAGCGGCCCCCTGCTCAGGGTCCCACCCCGGCTTGAACCAGGGATCGCAATGCAGGCCTGCCGCATCGACGCGATCCTCGTCGGCATACAGCAGCTCCGCGGCCGGCTGCACGGCGATGGCCTCGGCAAAGCTGGCAAGCGCGTGCGGAGCGAGCCGGGCGCGCGGCGCCAGAAACAGCACGTAGTCGGCCACCTCGCCCCATTGCCAACGAGAATAAGTCTGCGCTTTGACCGAGGCGACGGTCGCAGGGTCGGGGCCATCCGGACCTGGCAGGACGATGCCGAAGCGTGGCCCCGATGCCAACGGCCGAACCGCCGCAGACCCATGCCCGCGCGCAGCCAGCCAGCGCCGGTAGGTCTCATCCGTCAGCGGCAGCCGCGCCATCAGCAGCGGGGGCAACGACGGCGGGAGCGAAGACGGTGCTCCGATCGGCGCGAACGCGTGTGGGTGCGAACCGGCGTTGCGCTTCAGACAATGCAGCAACGGGTTCTCGTCGGACACCGTCACCTCCGGATGCAGCCGGCAATAGGCCTCGCCATCGAAACCGGGGCTGGGACGGCGGCCCTCGGCTGCGCCGCAGCGCAGGTAGTGCAGCGCGGGGTCGCCGGCCACGTCCGGATAGACGTCACGGTACCACGCCGCGTCGAACAGTGCGGAGGCGGCAATCAGCCGGGCGTCGCGCCGGAGCCGGCGCCATGCGGCGAAATGCTTCGGCAACTGCCCGGATGCCGCCCAGCGCAGCACGCGCCCGATTCGCGTCATGGCTCACGCCCTCCGCGCGGCTCTGTGGCTAAACCGGCTGCCGCCAGCAGGGATCGGCGCAGCGTGGTCTCGCTGAAATTTGCGCGTGCGTAATCGATCTGCCCGGCACAGCGAGCCCGCCAGAGTGCGTCATCCTGCAACAGGGCGACCACCGCTTCCGCGAAGCTCTCCGCGCCGACGGCCACCGAGGCGACCGACGCCAGTCCCGGCAGCCCCTGCGCGCCCACCGGCGTCGTGACCAGCGGCACGCCCTCGCGCAAGGCCTCGACCACCTTCAGCTTGACCCCTGCCCCAAAACGCAGCGGCACCACCGCGACCCGCGCGCGCCGGTAGCAATCCAACAGGCTCGCCTCGGCGACGTTTGCGTGCAGTGTCACGCCAGGCCGGACCAGCGCGCGCACACACAATGAGGGGTTGGAGCCGACGACCGCGAGCCGTGCTTCCGGCACCCGGGCCTGGATCAGCGGCAGGATCGATTCGACGAACCAGACCGCGGCGTCCTCGTTCGGCGGATGGGCGAAGCCGGCCACGAACAGAATGTCTGTCCCCGCCACGCCCGGACGCGGCGCGGCGAAGTCGGTGAAGCCGTAGGGCTGCACCGCGCGCGCCGTGATCCCGGGCTCGAGCGCCGAGGCGATCGCCGCCTCCTCGTCCGAAAGATAAAGCACGGCATCGACCTGCCGCCAGATCGCGCGCTCGCGCGCCTGCATGCGCGACGCCTCGCGCCGCATCGTCCCGTCGCCGAGCTGCTCGGCTTCCAGGGCGATGCGCCGAAAATGCAGGTCATGGCCGTAATACAGCAGCGGCGCCGCGACGTGGCGGCGCAGGTCCGGGAGGAACGCCTCGGCCACGTCAGGCCGGCTGACCAGCACGCAATCCAATTCGGCGCCGTGTTCGGCAATCCAGCCGGAGAAGGACGGCGCATGCGGGCCGTGAAACACCTCCACGCCCATCTGTTGCAGCGCCGCGGTGTAGGCCGGCGTACCGCGCAGGTTCTGCGGCCAGAATTTCACCACCATGCCCTCGGCCAGCAGGGCGCGCATGAGGCTGATCATGCAGCGCGAGCCGGCGTCGCGGTCGGGCTCCGGCACGTAATGATCGATCACCAGCACGACCCGGCGGTGCCGTGCCTGCTCGGATGCAAGCAGCACATGCTGCCCGTTGGGGAAATGCACCGCTTGCAGCACGTCCCGCCAGGCCGCGACGAACCGCTTGCGGTTGACCGCCTGGCTGGCCTTGCCCCCGGTGTTCAGGTCGGTGCCGTGCGACGCGCCCTCGAAATGCACGATTTCGGCGCGCGGCTGGTACAGCGTTTTCAGTCCGCGCTGTCGCAACCGGAAGCAGAGATCGGTGTCCTCGTAATAGGCCGGCGCATAGAACTCGTCGAAGCCGCCGATCCGGGCGAACAATTCGCTCGGCACCAGCAGCGCCGCGCCCGAGCAGTAATCCACCTCGCGCACATAGTTGAACGCCGGTGCCGACGGGTTGCCGCCCCGTCCGTAGTTCCAGCCTGAGCCGTCATCCCAGATGATCCCGCCGGCTTCCTGCAGCGTGCCGTCGGGATTGAGCAGCTTGGCGCCCACCGCGCCCACATCGGCGCGTTCGCCAAACAACGCCAGCATGGGGTCGAGCCAGTCCGCCAGGACCTCCGTGTCGTTGTTCAGGAACAGCAGAAACGTGCCGGCGGCGACGCGCGCGGCGGCATTGCAGCTTCGCAGGTAGCCGAGGTTCCGCGGGTTGACGATCAGCCGGATGCCGTTGACCCGTTCGAGGCCCGCGGTGCTGGCCGGCGGCGAGCCGTCGTCCACGACGATCACCTCGATCGGCGCCGCCGGTGGATGCGCCGCGATCGATGCGAGGCAACGGAGCGTGTGACCAAGCTGGCCGTAGCACGGTATGATGACCGAAACGACCGGGGCATCGCAACGTGGAAGGACGATCTGTGCCGGGTCGGCAAAGCGTACCAGCGCAGGCGGGGCCGCGGGCTGCGCCACCGCTGCCGGCACGTCGTGCTGGCGCCGTGCTCGCAGCCAGTAGCCGAACTGGGTGTGGAGCTGCAGGGTGAACGTCCACCAGACGACACGTTCCGCGCGCTTTGCCTGCCGCAGCAGCCAGGACCTTGCCGGCCTGGACGGGAGGTCAGGCGCCCGCCACGGTGCAACCCTGACAAGCCGCCTGCGTGTGGCGGATGACGGCAAACGCTGTGCAAGGTCCGTGGTACCCACGCAAACCCTCCTGCTGCGAGATGCCGGGCATGCTCGTGCAGTCAGGTCAAAGGAGGGTTAAGACGGGACCGGCCATCCGGCGACGTGGTAGGGCGGAAAAGCGGAGCGCCCTCCGCCATTGCCGCCCGCGGCACCGCAGCGGCGGACGGCGCTCCGCTTATCCGCCCCAGGGGGGAACCTCAGAGCCCAAAGGGAGCCCAGGGATCGGCGCAGGGCGCGATTTACCAGGCGACCTCGTGGCCGGCGTAATCCAGGAACCGGTGGGCTCCGCTCCCCCGTTCGCGCTCCAACACGTCGGCGAGGCCGCGGACGCTGTCCTGCACCGAGAGCGGCGCGCCCGGACCGCCCATGTCGGTGCGCACCCAGCCAGGGTGCAGCGTCAGTACGGTGATATGCCGCTCGCCCAACGAGGCCGACAAGCTGCGGGTCAACGAATTGAGCGCCGCCTTGCTGGCGCGATACAGCTCATGCCCGCCAGCATCGTTGCCCCCGATGCTGCCCAGCACCGAGCTGGTAAAGGCCAGGATGCCGGTCTTGTCGCGGATATGGTCCAGAAGCCGCCGCCCAAGCCGGATCGGCGCGACCGCATTCGTGAGCATCAAGGCACCGATCTCCTCGCGCGTCGCCTGCTGGGCACTGCGGTGCTCAGGTCCCGCAACGCCGGCATTGATCAGCGCCACGTCCAGCAACCGGCCGCCCAGCCGCGCGGCGAAGCCATCGGCCTGCACCGAATCGTCGATGTCGAGAGGCTCGATCGAAAGCCGCCCCTCATACGACGCGGCCAGCTCCTGCAGCGCTGTCGCCTGCTCCGGCCGCCGTGCGGTCGCAATCACGTCCCAGCCGCCCCGTCCCAACAGCTCCTGCACGAGGCCAAGCCCGATGCCGCGGTTGGCGCCAACGATCAAAGCAAGCATTTGCCCCCTCCATCGGTTGCGTCCGACATAGTGTGCCGAGCGCGGGCTGCCGACGGTCGGACATCACCAATGGCCGGATCAGCTAGAGCTGCCGCGCCAGGCGCCGCGCCATCACCCAGCCCGGGACAGCCGAGACCGGCGCGCCGGGCAGCATCAGCAGCCACCCCAGGGGCTGGCCGTTGACGATCAGGTCCATCCCGATCCCCAGCATCATCCCGCCAAGCAGGCAGCCGGAGACGCCGGCAAAGACCCCGAGCCAAACAATATCGTTGCGACTTACCATGGCGGCAGTGGTAGGGCCCCCGGGAGGCCGACACAATACCGCCCCCGACCACACTCCATCCGTCCGATGCGATAAAGCGGTCGGAAGCGCCGAGTGGCTCACCTCCGTTCGAAACCGTGACTATGGCGCGGCCGGCGGCGGCTTCCACCCAAACATGGCTCGTGACTCGTGGAAGACCGCGGCCACCTTCAGGCGTGGCGACGCCTCTCCCGGCCTCAGAACATCATCTGCGATGATGTCCGCATTGCCAAGAAAAGCCTCTGCCCCGGCGGCCGCGATTTCATTGACCAAACCGAGCCCTCCGCTGAACGCGTCCGCCACCTTGATAGCGCGGCGGGCAACGGCCTTCCACTCCTGGCCCTTCATGAGCTTGCCGAGTTCAGCGATCCGTTTCTCCATGTCGGCCCTCGCCGCGGCCGGAGGTATGCCGGCTGCGGACATATCGGCAATCCACTTGTAGAACTCGCCGCGCAGCTCGATGTAGTCCGTTCTGCGCGCCAGCTTGACGGCCTTCGCAAGGAGCCTGCGATCCTCGTCTTCGCCTTGCTCTGCGCTGTATGGGACAAAGAACGTCCAACCGAAAACTGACGTCGGATTAAGCATATGACCGTTCGGGTTTGTGACCGTGTCTGGATGGGTCACAAGGTTAACGTCGGTCGCGAAAGCGTCGTAACTCGGGTAGGCCGCAACCGCCTCCAGGGTCGAACCAGGGCGGAGTTTTTCCGTTGCTCGTACGCTGCGAAAAAGCGCGTCGTCGGCATCACCGTTGACATAGTCTTGAAGCAGGCTTCTGGTAACGTTGAGGTGCACCCGGTCAGCCCCCGCGTCTCGAGCCGCCTTGACGTCTTGCTCGACGAATTGCGTTGCTTCAGCTCGGGCGCGCATCCGAACCTTCGGAATGACGTCATCAAAGCGCGCCTGCCACTGCGCCCTCCGATCGTCGGTCCAGGGAATGCCGATCGCGACTTCCTCGAGATCGCCCAGAGCCCGTCGCTGCCTGGCCAGATCCCAGGAGGCAGGCCAAGCGTCCTCTTTGGTATCTTTTGGCAGAGTTGGGATAACCAACCGGTCATAGAGGAGGACTTCGGCGACGAAAGCCCGTTCAAGAAGATGATCCAGAACCGAGAATGTCCCCCAAAGTTCGATTGTCATATCGTCCCTCAACGCGACAGAACGCTTTAGTCGGCCGATGAGGATTTACATTAGCCAAAGTTTTCAGACCTGAGCACACTTTAACGAAACATGGGCATCGTTGAACACGAAACGTTGATGTAACCGCCTGCAGCAGACTTGCAAGAGCAGGCTGCCCGCGTCAGCCCGGGCACCACCGCCGCCGGGCTTCGCCGGCCACCCCGGCAACCGCCATGCCCGCCATCATCGCCGCGACGAACAGCCAGGTCGGCCGCAAGCCCAGCCCGAGGCTGGCCAGCGCCGGCCCAGGACAGTAGCCGACCAGCCCCCAGCCGATGCCGAACAGCGCCGCCCCGCCGACGAGTCGCGCATCGATCGCCGTTCGCCCCGGCGGATGGAACGCGGCCCCCAACACCGGGTGAGGCAGGCGACGCGCCACTGCGAACCCCACAGCCGCCACCGCGACGGCCGCCGCCATCACCACCGCCAGGGTCGGGTTCCAGGCGCCTGCGACATCCAGGAAGCCGATGATCCTGGCGGGGTCGATCATGCCGGACAGGGTCAACCCCAGCCCGAACAGCAGGCCCGCAGCCAGCGCGACGAGTTTTGCAGCCATAGCGCTCAGCCCCCCAGCAGATGGCGCGAAACGAACACGGTGGCGACGGCCGTCAGCATGAACGTCGCCGTGGCGGTGAGGGAGCGGCGGGACAGCCTGGCCACGCCGCACACGCCGTGGCCGCTGGTGCAGCCGCTGCCAAGCTGACTGCCGAAGCCAACCAGCAGACCGCCGCAGACGAGCAGCCAAGAATTGTGCGTCACCGTCGGCACCGGCACCGGCCCCCCCACAAGCCCGTACAGCAGCGGCGGCGCGATCAACCCGGCCAGGAAGGCGAGCCGCCAGCCGCGTCCCCGGGAACACCCCGCCGGCACGCGAGCCAGAATGCCCGAGATGCCAGCGATATGGCCGACGCCGAGCCACAGCACGACGACCGCCGCGCCGATGAGAGCGCCGCCAAGCGCCGCTTCGCCGATCATTGCGCCGCCTCCGCCGCGCCGGCGGCCGAGAACAACCGGCACAATTCCGTCAGGACAGGCCGCACCCGCGCCGAGGCGATATGGTAGAAGATCGCCGCGCCCGCGCGCCGCGGCGCGACCAACCCCTGCGCGCGAAGCGAAGCGAGGTGGCGTGACAGGTTCGACGGGGTCAACGCCAGTCGCCGGCCAAGCTCGCCCACCGGCAGCTCCCCGGGGAGCAGCGAGCACAGGATCATCAGCCGGTGCCGGCTGGCGAGCGATCGCAGAAACGCCTCTGCCTCGCCCGCCCGGGCTTCCAATTCATCGTATTGCAGCCCAACCGAGCCGTCGGGAGCCATGGTCGCGCCTCGCGTCCTGTTTGAGACTTTACTAATATAGGAAGGACCGCTAGATTCAAGCCGTCGCAAACGAATGAGGGTTTCGCATGGACGGCGATTGGACGGCAATGACGACGGCCTATTCCGGCAAGCTGAAGGAGCTGCGCGGCGGTGCGCCGGACATGATGAAAGGCTTTGCGTCGCTCGCCCAGGCGGCGCTGAAGCCCAGCGCGCTCGACGTCAAGACAAAGGAGCTGATCGCGCTGGCGATCGCCGTGGCCACGCGGTGCGACCCCTGCATCGCGTTCCACGCACAAAGCGCGGTGAAGCACGGCGCCTCACGCCAGGAGGTCATGGAGGCCATGGGCATGGCCGTTTACATGGGCGCCGGCCCGAGCGTCATGTACGCGGCCAAGGCGATCGAGGCGTTCGACGAGTTCCAGGTCCCTGCCGCGTCAGCCTGACACCCGCAACAACCTGAAGGAACGTCACAATGACACCCAATATCGGTTCACTTGACCGCGTGCTGCGCATCCTTGTTGGCCTGGGACTGATTTCCCTGGTGTTCGTCGGCCCGCACACGCCCTGGGGCTGGCTTGGACTGGTGCCGATTGCCTCGGCCGTGATTCGCTTCTGCCCGGCGTACCGGCTGCTCGGCATCAGGACCTGCCGCGCGGCATGATGTTTGACAGCGGGGCATCCCCTCCCCTATAGCCGCGCGCTTACTGCCGGGAACGCGGACGGACCCCAAGGGAAACCTTGGAGGGTCCGCCCCGTCCTGTGGGTTATCCACAGGGCCTACCGGTGCAACAACAACCCATGATGAAGGGTACCGCGCGGACCATGACCAAGCGCGCCGAAAGCAAGTACAAGATCAACCGCCGGCTCGGGGTAAACCTCTGGGGCCGGCCCAAGTCGCCGATCAACAAGCGTGAATACGGCCCCGGCCAGCACGGGCAGCGGCGCAAGAAGCCGTCCGACTTCGGCGTGCAGTTGATGGCCAAGCAGAAGCTGAAGGGCTACTACGGCAACATCAGCGAGAAGCAGTTCCGCAAGTACTATGAGGAAGCGGTGCGCCGGAAGGGCGACACCTCGCAGAACCTGATCGAACTGCTGGAGCGCCGGCTCGACGCGGTCTGCTACCGCCTGAAGTTTGCCATCACCCCGTTCGCCGCGCGGCAGTTCATCTCGCACGGCCACCTGCTGGTGAACGGCAAGCGGGTGAACATCCCGTCCTACCTGGTGCGGGACGGCGATACGATCGAGGTGAAGGACAAGTCGAAGCAGCTCGCGATGGTGCTGGATGCGGCCCAGAGCGGAGAGCGCGACGTGCCCGAGTACCTGGAGGTCGATCACCGCGCAATGAAGGGTCGGTTCTCGCGGGCGCCGAAGCTGTCCGACGTGCCGTATCCGGTGCAGATGGAGCCCAATCTGGTCGTCGAGTACTACTCGCGGTAAGTAAGTCGAGTACTACTCACGTTGAGCAACCCGGGGACGGCGTCGCTGTCCCCGAACCGCCTTCCGACAGTCAGCGGGCAGTATCCGGTCCGGCCCCCGGCAGGAGGCGCTACGGGCGACCCAAGAGCCCACCTACCGCTTGGCGGTGCGTGCGATCGACGGATTAGGCCGGCCTCATGAGGCATCGAAGGGCCTGGAGATCATTGCTGCCCGCGTCCCGTGACTGACAGCGGGACCCGCATTGCCCGGTCCGTGCGGGTCCCGATCGACCCGGCCTCTTCACGATGCGCAATTGTGATAGAAGCGGAGCGGCATTCCTGGTTACCGTCTTATCCGTCACCGCTCGGAATGAGGAACTGTCCATGCACAACCGCTATGCGCCGGAGCAGCGATGGCTGCACTGGCTGATTGTCGCACTGGTCCTGACGCAGCTCGTGCTCGGGGCGCTGCTGGCGAACGCGCCGCCGAACGACGCGGATTACGCGGCGCAGATCTACGGACTGCACGGCGGCACCGGCCTGGTCATTTTTTTGGTCATGCTGTGGCGCCTGTCGGCGCGGCTTCGACATGGCGCACCGCCTTTGCCGCTGGGCACGCCCGGCCTGGTTTCCAGGCTGGCACACGCGAACCACTACGCGTTTTATCTGCTGCTGCTGCTGGAGCCGGTGATCGGCTACCTGGTAGGCGGCGCGAAGGGCTACCCGCTATCGGTCTATGGACTGTTCACCATCCCGGCGGCGATCGGCAAGAGCGACCAGGTTGCGGAGCTGCTGGAAGGCGCGCACGGCGTGGTCGCCGGCTTACTGGTTTTGCTGATCGCCCTGCACGTAGCTGGCGTGATCTATCACACCTTCATCCGCCGGGACCGCCTGCTGGCGCGGATGACCTGAAAAAAGTCGGGGGTTCCAAGGGCCGTCGGCCCTTGGCGGGGTCCAGGGGCGGAGCCCCTGGCCTCAACCTTTGATCTCCCTTGACCATAGGCAAGCCCCATGCAATCGTTGCCTTTCTAATTCAGTCTCACCTGTATTAAGAAGGCAGGTCGCCAGATGGCTCGCCGACCCGCCGAAGCCAAAGCTGCTGAGGCCATCTCGTTCAGCCCGCGCCGAAAACCGAACGGCAAACCGGAACCAACTGAAACCGTCTCGCAAACGCCGGAACCGCGCGACTCCGATCTGCCGCTCGCCGTCCGCGCCAGGCTGGAAGAGCAGCGATTGGACCAGGCGACCCGCCTGGTCGGCGACTTGCTTGAGCAACGCGTGGCGGCAGGCGACACGGAACTCGGTGCTGCCCGCATCTTGCTTGACCACTACTACGCGATCGTGGCCAGCCTGCCGCCGCTTGGCCACGTAGACGGGATTCCGCTGCGTCCCTCGGACGCGCTTTATCGATGTTTCGATCAGTTTCTTGACATGATGCGCCAGCAGGACGGGCAAATCCGCGAACTGATGTCGATCATTGACGAGCTGATCTGAGACCATCGCTCATGGCAAGAGTCCACATCTTCGCGATCGATTGGATTCCAACGGCGAACGAAGTCGCCAGCGGAGGGGGCCTGCGCAGCCTGCAGATCGCCGAAGCGGTGCGATCGGCCGGTCATCAGGTCTCGATCTCGATCCCGGCCAACTGCCGAACGGTCCGGCGGCTAGGACGCGACAATCCTTCCTTGCGGAAACTAACCCTGCACGACCAGCACAATCAGCTTGAAGTACTGCGGGACAAGCGTCCGGAGGTCGTCCTGTGGCTGCCGCCGCTTATCCGCCAGGTTCCGCTGGGCGGCCTGACCGACATGATCCACGTCTGCGATCTTCTTGGCCTGCAGCATGTCGAGGCGTCGATGGGCTCGGCCGGTTTGATGCGGCCGATGCGGGATCGCTTGACCAATCTTTGCGCCGGCGCCGATTTGATACTGACCGGTTCCGAGGAGCAGCATGGGTTCTGGACGGCGGAACTGAGCCGGAGCGGGCTGGACATTCCGGGCATGGTTGTGCCGTACGCAATGCCGAACACGCTGCGCTGCGCGCGCGTCTCGGGCAAATCCCGTCTCGCGAAACTCCATCTGACCGGGATGATCTACGCCTGGAGCACGTCGGTCGGCCTGCTGGATCGTGTGGCCGCATGGGCTGAGCGCAACGGTGACGTCACGCTCTCGATCATCGCCGGCACCGATCCCGGCGGCGCCACCGACCGGTCGGTGATCACGCAGTTCAACAGGCTGTCCAGACGCAACGGCGTCGAAACGCACGGGGAGGTTTCATTCGCGGAAGCGATGGCGGGATACGAGGCAGGAAGTCTGTCCCTGGATCTCTATGAGCCAACGGTGGAACGGCGCCTGGCGGTGCCGATCCGGACAGTGAACGCCCTGACCGTCGGCGCTCCGGTGTTGACGACGATAAGCTCGGTGCTGACGCGCCGGCTGCAGCGGGAAGGCGCTGCCATTGTGGCCGCCGGCACTGGCGAGGGCGCGCTTGAAGCCGCCCTGGACCAGATGGCAGCCCTGCCAGCGGACGAATTCGGCCGCATGTCCGAAGCGGCAAGCGGCTTTGCCGCACGTGAATTCGACGCGGATGCGGCGGCGGAAGGGCTTTGCGACGCGATCGAACAGGCGATCGGCCGCCGCGCGGGGCGCAGACGGTCTTGGCTGACGACAAGGCCCGATGTGGCATGCCAGGGGCACCTGCTGGTGCTGACGAACGAATCGGACAACCTGACCGGGCTTCGTATCGAACTGCCGTTCGGAGCGTTGCACGGACGGCAATTGATCAGCGGCTACACCATCCTGAGCCGCGACCGCGTCGTTTTTACGACCAGCGGCAATGTCGATGAGCAGCCGTTCGATGCGATTTGGGCGCAGCGCGTTGTTACGCCCGACGTCGCACTTGCCATCGGGATGTTGCAACGTCCGTTTGTCTTCGACCTCGACGACAACCTGCTGGTCTCACCCAGCTACCGGGAGCCGTTCTCGATCGAAAGCGTGCAGACCACGCGAAATCTGCTCTGGTCCTGCGCGGTGCTGTCCTGCTCGACGCCGCGGCTTGGGCAGCTTCTGCAGGATCCGGCCATGGCGCATCTGGTTGGCAAGGTGGTGGTGACCCCCAACCTGTCCCGGGACTTGCCCGGACGGCGCCCCGCTGGCACCCCGCGGTGTCTGGTCTGGGCATCGACCGACACGCCGGCGCTCACCCGGTCACGCCTTCCCATCGTCAAGGCTGTCCGGGATTTCTGTCTGGCGCGTCACCTGAAACTTGTCTGCATCGGCTCGGCGCCCCCGGACCTGCTCGCCGATTCTCCGGTCGAGATCGATCATATCGCGCGAATTCCCTACGGCAGTTACCTGAACCTGCTGCGCTCCTTCGCGCCGGCCATTATCGCCTGCCCGCTGGAGACGGACGCAGACCCGGCAACCCTGAATTTCATCAACAGCAAGAGCGACATCAAGCTTCTGGAGGCGGTCTGCTCGGGGCTGGTCGGCGTCTTCAGCCGCGCCCTGCCCTACACCGACAGCAATTTGCCGGCGCCGATCCTGTGTGAAAACTCCTATGTCGGCTGGTTCGAGGGACTTGAATCCGCCTGGCTGGCCTGCCAGCGAACCGAGGAACCCCCTGCGCTGCCGCCGGAGCGACACGTCCAGATGGGGGTGCGGCCATGGCTGGAAGCCATCAGCCGAGTGCGGCTGCGGCAGAAGCTGCGGCTGGGCGACGTCACCGACAAACTGAAGCTGCTCGATGGCCGCACCATGCGCCGGATGCTGACCGCGGAAGAATTCAACGAGCCGTTCTACTTGCAGGAAAACGATGACGTGCGTCTGGCCGTTGAGCGGCGCGCGGTGCCCTCGGCCTTCGCTCACTACGCGAATTATGGTTTTCGCGAGGGACGCGCGGGATCGCCGCACGACGTGATCGAGCCGCACAACGCACAATACTGGGCCAACCTGGTGCACACGATCGGGGATGTCCGTAACGCTATCGAGACAAGGTCGCAACAGATCGACCAGTTGAAGACCCGACGGGCGCTGCGGAGGGGGACTCGGCAGCACCGGCTTGATGGATGATCCGCGGGGCGGATTGTCGATCCGAATCTTGTTCCGCGCTCGCCATGACCTTGGCACAGGTCCGTTTCACGGCGGATCTGGCCCAGCGGAATCTGGCCCAGCGGAATCTGGCCACACCGGAGCGAGTGCTGGCAGCGGGAGAGCCGCCTCGCCTGGCTGCCGGCAGCGATGACAACTGGATTGCGGCGCCCGGACGCCCTATATCGTCGACCAGGCGCCGGTCGGGTCCCAACACCCGCCGGCGCCTTCGCATGAGGCACCGATGACCGACCAGACACGCGACCCAGGCGCAGAGATCGCCCGCCGCCGCACCTTCGCGATTATCTCGCACCCCGACGCCGGCAAGACCACGCTGACCGAGCACCTGCTGCGTGCCGGCGGCGCGATCCAGCTCGCCGGCAACGTGCGGGCCAAGGGCGAGCGCCGGCGCACGCGCTCCGACTGGATGGGGATCGAGCGCGAGCGCGGCATCTCCGTGGTCACCTCGGTGATGACGTTCGAGCATGCCGGCTGCGTGTTCAACCTGCTCGACACGCCCGGCCACGAGGACTTTTCCGAGGACACCTACCGGACGCTGACCGCGGTCGATTCCGCGGTGATGGTGATCGACGCCGCCAAGGGCATCGAGGCGCGGACGCGCAAGCTGTTCGAGATTTGCCGGCTGCGCGACATCCCGATCGTGACGTTCATCAACAAGATGGACCGCGAGAGCCGCGACCCGCTGGAATTGCTGGACGAAATCGCCTCGACGCTGGCGCTCGACACCGCGCCGGTCGCCTGGCCGGTCGGCCGTGCCGCCGGGTTCGCCGGCACCTACGACCTGCGCGCCCGCACGCTGCACCTGACGCAAGAGCTGGCGCAGTCCGACCCGCGGCTGATCGCGCTGGCCGACGAGGTGGACCTGGTGGGCGCCGCCCTGCCCGCCTTCGACGTGGACCAGTTCAACGCCGGCCATCTGACGCCCGTGTATTTCGGCAGCGCCATGAAGAGCATCGGGGTTTCCGACCTGCTGGACGGCCTGGCCGAGTATGGGCCGGCGCCGCGCGCCCAGCCCGCGGACAAACGCATCGTCGAGGCGACCGAGCCCGGGCTGACGGCGCTGGTGTTCAAGATCCAGGCGAACATGGACCCGAACCACCGCGACCGGATCGCCTTCGCCCGCGTCTGCTCCGGCCGGCTGGCGCGCGGCATGCGGCTGAAGCAGGTCCGCACCGGCAAGCAGATTCCGCTGCACGCGCCGCAGTTTTTCTTTGCCCGCGAGCGGGAGATCGCCGACGAGGCGTTCGCCGGCGACGTGGTCGGCATCCCCAACCACGGCACGCTGCGCATCGGCGACACCCTAACCGACGGCGACGACCTGAACTTCGTCGGCGTGCCCTATTTCGCCCCCGAAATCCTGCGCCGCGTGCGGCTGGATGACGCAATGAAGGCGAAGAAGCTGCGGCAGGCGCTGTCGGAGCTGGCCGAGGAAGGGGTGGTGCAGTTGTTCCGCCCGCAGGACGGCGGCACCCCGCTGGTCGGCGTGGTGGGCACGCTGCAGCTCGACGTGCTGCAGGCGCGGCTTGGGGCGGAATACGGCGTGGCGATCGGGTTCGACGCCTCGCCCTATGCGCTGGCCCGCTGGGTGTTCTCGGACGACAAAACGGCGCTGGCGAAGTTCATCGCGGAGAACCGCAGCGCGATGGCGGACGATGTGGATGGCGACCCGGTGTTCCTGGCGACCTCGGCGTTCATGATGCGCCGCGCGGCGGATCTCGCGCCGACGCTGGCGTTCCGGGATGTGAAGGACGTGCGGGCCGAGACGGTTGCGGCCTGAACGCCCGGTTCAGAGCATCACGACAAGCATCGCCGCCAGGCGATCGATCAGTTCGCGGGTGAGGGGCAAATTCGACTTGATTTCGACTCGCCACCCTTCGGCGGTGGTGACGGCAAACACCTGCTTGAGAGCCGGGTCCTTGTTCCCGGCCTTTTTCGCGGGCGTCGCCTGAGCGCGCGCCGACACTGGCGGGCTGAACGGCGGCGTCGGCTCGATTGTCAAACCATTTTCATCGACGAGGCCAAGGCGCCGCAGGCGCGATCGTATGGCACCGTCCGAGCGCTGATGCGCCACAGCGGCCTCCGCAGCGGTGTGGCCAGCAACGAACGCGTTATACAATTGCCGGTCTTCATCCGGCAGCCACGGGGCACCCTGTCGTGCTCGCTCCGGTCCCGCCGGACCGTCCTGATTCATGGTCATCTCCCGCCAAGACGCTGTGGTGGAGCCTTCCGACCAGCCGTAATTTTATAGCGCTCGCCGTCATACGCCAGATCCCGCCAAGACGGGTGTGGCCAGGCGCACCGCCCCTTGCTCCCGTGCGCACCTTTACCCGGGCGGATTGACGGCTACCCGGGCGGATTGACGGCTCGGGCCGGTGGTGCAACCAAGGCCCGTGTCGTATCGACAGAAGCATCTGCTGGC
>Ga0302157_10002917_pt1 | contig 19585 bp, 17 predicted proteins | sample I_Bog_N3_3_FD_193502 | JGI IMG/M metagenome (GOLD analysis project Ga0302157, IMG submission 193502) | Peat permafrost microbial communities from Stordalen Mire near Abisko, Sweden - I_Bog_N3_3 | ecosystem: Environmental > Terrestrial > Soil > Wetlands > Peat | place: Sweden: Abisko, Stordalen... | reverse complement strand
TGTGTCGCCGAGTCGTAGTCGCCGTTGGCGCTGGTGGAGACCACCGTGATACCGGCGTCCGCGCCGACCGACCAGCCGTCGCTGGCGGTGAAATGATCCAGCGCTTCCTGGGTCATGAACATGATGATTTCACTGTGCTTGGCGAGCCCAAGCGTCAGCCCGACCGAGCCTGCACCCACGCTGTAGTAGCCGACCGTCTTGCCGTTGACCTGCAACGCGCCTTCGCCGTATTCGCCGCCGATGCCAATCCCGCCCTTGGTGACGCGGGGGAATACCAGGATGCCGGCGGCCTTTTGTTCCAGGCTCAGGTTAGCCGGATTAATCTCGTTGAAATGCTTTACCGTCACGGCCACGCGGTGATCGATCTGCATCTCGGTGGCGGCCAGTGCCGTCGCGCTCGCGCCCAGGGCAACGATCGCCAGGCCGGTGCCGGCCAGGATTGTCTTCATATTCATGATTGATCTCTATCAGTAGTAAGTAAGTTGAGTGGGGTGGGGTGGGGCATCGGGCGTAACACAGGCCGCCTCTACCCAGCCGCAACTTTAGTGTCGCTGCCCCGCCATGGTCTGTGCGCCAACGTACCGACCCGCGTGCCCGCCTGCGGTAACAATGGCTACTCAACCCGAGGCTGCGCGCACACCGGACAGCTTCGATCCCCAGTTCCAGGAGACAGCAACGATGACCCGGATATATGACCGTTCGCGCCGCCTGCGCAGACCTGCGGCGTTAGTTTCAGGACTGGGCGCTGCGCTCATGATCGCCGCCTGTGCCGCAACGCCGCCGGTACCAGATGTCGCGCTCAGTTCCGCCAAGCAGGCGATCGCGGTTGCCGACCAGGAGCGCGTCGCCGACGCTTCCTCGCCGCCGCTTAGTGAAGCGCGCGATAAGTACAGCGCAGCGCAGAGCGCCGTGACCGACAAGCACATGGCAGACGCCGACCGGCTTGCGGAAGAAGCGCGCGTCGACGCGGAACTGTCCACGGCGCAGAGCCAGGCAGCCAAGAACCAGGCCGTCAACGCCGAGATGATCAAGAGCACCCAGACGATACTCGATGAAATGCAGCGCAATTCAGGAGCCACGCAATGAAAACCCCGACCTGCAACCGCATCCTGGTGATCGCCGCCGCATCAGCCGCTGTGCTGCTGGCAGCCTGCGCCAGTGCGCCGGTTGAGCCGGATGGCGCGGCGGCGTTGCGCGCCCGCCTGATTCAACTGCAGAGCGACCCGCAGCTGGGTAGCCGCGCGCCGCTGGCGATGGAACAGGCCAATACTGCCGTCACCCTGGCCGAAAAGCCGGAGACCGACAAGACCATTTCCGATCATCGGTTGTTCATGGCGGATCGCAAGATCTCGATTGCGCAGGCCGAGGCGCAGAACCGGCTCGCGATTGATCAGCGCAAGGCGCTGGCCGATCAGCGCGAAGCCATGCGGCTGCGGGAGCGCACCCAGGAAGCCGATGCCGCCAATCGTCGCGCCAACAATGCGCAGGCCAACGCGATGGACCAGAAGATGATGGCCGATGCAGCCAATAGTCGCGCCGCCGCCGCGCAAGCCGATGCCAGCGACCAGGCGCAGCAGGCGGATGCTGCGCGCGCCGCTGCGGCAGATCTGCAGAAGCAGATCGACGGCCTGCAGGCGCGCGTCACTGATCGCGGGCTGGTGCTGACACTGGGCGACGTACTATTCGCCAGCGGCAGCGCCGAGCTGAATTCCGGCGGCGATGCGCACCTTGGAAGGCTGGCTGTGTTCCTGAACAGGTACACGGATCGCACCGCGATCATCGAGGGTCACACCGACAATATTGGTGGCGCGGACTACAATCTCGGCCTCTCGCAGCGCCGTGCCAGCGCGGTCAAGTCGTACCTGATCAACCAGGGTATCGACTCCTCGCGGCTGAGTGCCTCGGGCTTGGGTAAAGACGATCCCGTGGCAGATAACAGCACAGCCACCGGACGCCAGCAGAATCGCCGCGTCGAAGTGATCATCCAGAACAACCGGGTGAGCGCACGATAAACGGGGCGCGTGTAAACCAGTCGCACACGCGCGATAAAATTTACACACCAGGGACAGCGGCCCGCGCGCTGTCCCTTGCCTATGTACGAATGCGCACACAGTCATATATGGCGGATGTAGAGTAGCCGCATGGTATCCGGAAGAAGACCCCAGGCTAGATCCAAGGCGGCATCGCCGCCGCCAGAACATCAGCCAGACGCAGAGATCCCTGCCACCGCGGCCACGCGACCGGCCGTCGCCGCTGCTGCCGCTGCCGCCGCAACCCGGCACACGCCGCGCCAAAGCCATCTGCTCAGTGCATTGCCGGGGTACGCCTACGAGCGCGTCGCCGAGCACCTGGAGCTGGTGCCGATGAACCTGGGCGATGTGTTGTACGAACCTGGCATCCAGCTGCGCTACGTGTACTTTCCTACCACCGCGATCGTGTCGCTGCTGTATGTGATGGAGAACGGCGCCTCGGCTGAAATTGCAATCGTCGGCAACGAGGGAATTCTCGGCATTTCGCTGTTCATGGGCGGCGAGACCACGCCCAGTCGTGCGGTAGTGCAGAGCGCCGGCCATGGCTATCGGCTGCGGGCGCAATACCTGAAAGATGAATTCAGCCGCTCCGGGCCGTTCCTGCACCTGTTGCTGCGCTATACCCAGGCGCTGATCACGCAGATGGCACAGACGGCGGTGTGCAATCGGCATCACTCGGTGGACCAGCAGCTGTGCCGCTGGCTGCTGCTGAGCCTGGACCGGCTGTCGAGCTCGGAATTGTCGATGACGCAGGAACTCATCGCCAACATGCTGGGCGTGCGACGCGAAGGCGTCACCGAAGCCGCTGGCAAGCTGCAGCAGGCCGGCTTGATTCACTATCGACGAGGCAAGATCACGGTACTCGATCGCGCGCGCCTGGAAGAGCGCTGCTGCGAGTGCTACAAGGTGGTCAAGACCGAGTTCGATCGACTGTTGCCCTACGCCGCAGCCTAGCTGTCGGTAGACGCCCCGCCCTTCACCGGCCCTGTCACCGGCCTGGTGACCGGCCGCGCCCCCGGGGATGCCACTGGCGCACGATGCGCTGTCATCCGCTTGTAATAAACACGTATGTGCGCTAACGAGCAGACCCGCTCCGGCAACGCCCTTAGGGTTGTGGGTATGCCTCAGGAGCACGTTAGTGTCGTCGACGTTACACAGATCCGCAGTCAACAGCCTGCTCGCTGCGCTGCCGAATTCAGATCGGCGGCGGGTCGTTGCCAGCTGTGACCTGGTTGAGCTTGAGCAGTCCGACGTGCTCTATGCCGCCTGGGAACCGCTCGAGTGCATCTATTTTCCCACCACCAGTTTCATCTCGTTGACCATCCCGCACGGGGATTCCGCGGCGTTTGAAGTCGGGCTGGTCGGACGCGAGGGCATGCTGGGGCTGGCACTGGCGCTCGACGGCGAGTTGTCGGCAGAACGCGCGGTGGTGCAGGGGGCGGGATCGGCGCTGCGCCTGAACATCGCAGGCCTGAAGAGTGAACTCAAGCGCAGTGCCTCGCTGCGCGGCGAGATCGATCGCTACGTGCACGTACGCCTGAGCCAACTGGCGCAGTCGGCGATCTGTGCGCACTTCCATCTGCTCGAGTCGCGCCTGGCGCGCCGGCTGCTGATGACCCAGGATCGCGCCGGCGCCAATACCTTCACCGTCACGCAGGAGGTGCTGGCCTCCAAGCTCGGCGTGCGCCGGGTGGGGGTCACCAAGGCCGCTAGCGCACTGCAAAAGCGCCGGCTCATCCACTACAGCCGTGGCGATATCACGGTGCTGGATCGCCGCGGCCTGCTGGCCGCCTCGTGCCGCTGCTACAAGATCGACCAGGACGCATATGACCGGATCAGGGGGCAGTGACCTGCCCTGACTATGCGGCGCTGCACATGCGCTCGTGTTTTCGCTGTCGGGCTACGGCAGCGCTATGTGCGCTACCGAACAGACTCTTTACCGGTCCAGCGCCACACTGAGATAGCGCGATTCCTGGCCGCAGGGGCCAGGGATACCCACACCATAATGAGGCTCCGCTACGCTGCACCAATTCCTCCGCGGTAATCGCTCGAAACTGATAGAGCGTTGCCGGAACACATCCAGTCGTCGGTTTGCCGCCAAGGCGACCGATGAGCCGTTGGCGTATGGGATACCGCTGTTCCTCGACCAGATCATCAAGACGCTGGAGATGGAGCAGGGGGCCGAGCCCGAGTCGAGCCGCCGGGTGTCCGGCGCCGCCGGCGGCGGCAAGGTAGCGCTATCGGAAATCGGAATCGCCGCCCGCCGACACGGACAGGAGTTGCTGCGGCACGGCTACACGTTCGACCGCGTGGTGCACGATTATGGCGACCTGTGCCAGGCGATCACGGACCTGGCGGTAGAGGAAAACATACCGATCAAGGTGGACGAATTCCGAACGCTCAATCGCTGCCTCGACAACGCCATTGCCGATTCGGTGACCGAGTTTGCCTACGAGCGCGACCTGCTGGTGGCAGACCGGGACGCCGATGCGTTTCACGAGCGGCTGGGCGTATTCGCGCATGAACTGCGCAATCTGATAACCACTGCCTCACAGGCCGTGGGCGCCATTCGAACCGGCCAGGTCGGGCTGTCCGGACCGACCGGCGCGGTGCTGGATCGCTGCCTGATCGGGCTACGCAACCTGGTTGATCGCTCGCTGGCCGATGTGCGGCTGCGCAGCGTCATTCCGGCGCGCGGGCGGCTGATCAGCCTGGCCGACTTCATCGCCGACCTGGCGGTATCCGCGCAGCTCGAGGCCCAGGCGCATCATTGCACGCTGACGGTAGCGCGCGTCGATCCGCAGCTGGCGGTGGACGCGGATCGCGACATGCTGTTTTCCGCTGCCGGCAACCTGTTGCAGAACGCATTCAAATTTACCCAGCCGAACACCGAAGTGGTGCTGAGCGCCTATGCGACCGCGGAGCGCATCCTCATCGACGTCGAGGATAACTGTGGCGGGCTGCCGCAGGGGGATACGGAACGACTGTTCCGTCCGTTTACGCAGGGCGGCCCCGACAAGTCCGGGGTCGGTCTGGGCTTGTCGATCAGTCGGCGCAGCGTCGAGGCGAACCACGGTGTGCTGACGGTGCGTAATGTGCCCGGCAAGGGCTGCGTGTTCACCATCGACCTGCCGCGTCACCTGATGGCGGAAACGTTCTTCTCGGTCTAGCGTCGCCGCCCCGATGCGGCTGCCCCGATGCGGCCACTCTGACGCGGCCGTCCTGAGCCAGCTACCCGGCCTTACGTTCGCTAGCGTACCGACCGCTGCCGCGCTGCGGCGCAATCTGGCTGCATCACCCTTGGCTGCATCACGAACGGGGAGTGGCTTTATGACGGCGCTACGCCGTGTGGCTTTTATCGGAAACTCGCTTCCACGGCGCTGCGGAATCGCGACCTTTACCACCGACCTGCAGCAGGCGCTGGCGCGGCTGCCCGGGCTGGTGGAGAGCGACATCGTAGCGATGACCGACCACGACTACGCCTACGACTACCCGCCCGCGGTGCGCTTCCAGGTCAACGATGCGCGGCTTCCGGATTATGAGCGCGCGGCCAGCTACCTTAACTCCGGCGACTACGATGTAGTGTCGCTGCAGCACGAATTCGGGATTTTCGGCGGCGACGCCGGCGGCCACATCATGGCTCTGCTGTCGCGGTTGACGATGCCGGTGGTCACCACGCTGCATACCGTCCTGTCGCAGCCGACCACGGTGCAGCGCCATGTAATCGACCGCATCGTCGGCGCCTCGGCGCGCGTCATCGTCATGGCGGAGAAAGGCCGCGAGCTGCTGCGCAACGTTTACCGGGTGCCGGCCGAGAAGATCGAGGTCATTGCGCACGGTACGCCCGACGTGGCGTTCGTCGAGCCCGACGCGGCGAAGGCCGCCAATGGCTTTTCCGGACGTTGCGTGATCCTGACCTTTGGCCTGCTGTCGCCCAGCAAGGGCATCGAAGTCATGATCGATGCGATGCCGGTGATCCTGAAGAGCCGGCCCGATGCGCTCTATGTGGTGCTCGGCGCGACGCACCCGAACCTGGTACGCGATCGGGGCGAGGCCTATCGCGAAGGCCTGCTGGCGCGCGTGCGCGCGCTGGGGATCGCCGAGCACGTAGTGTTCCTGGATCAGTTCGTCGACCAGGCGACACTGCTCGGGTTCATCTCGATGTGCGATGTCTATGCAACGCCGTACCTGAATGAGGCGCAGATGACCTCGGGCACCCTGGCCTACAGCTTCGGCCTGGGAAAGGCCGTCGTCTCCACCCCCTACTGGCACGCGCGCGAGTTGCTGGCCGACGGTCGCGGCGTGCTGGTGCCGTTCGGCGATGCCACGGTGATCGGCGCGGAGATCGCGGCCTTGCTGACCGACGATGCGCGCCGGGCCGCGATGCGCCGGCGCGCCTACGAGAGCAGCCGGAGCATGACTTGGCCGCACATCGCCGAGCGCTACCTGGGCGCGTTCGAAGGCGCGCGGCGGGCGCAGGGATCGCGCACCGTTACGCGGCCCGCCGGCAGCGAGCCGCTGCGCGAGGCGCCGTCGGCGCCGCCGCCGATGCAGCTCGGGCATTTCCTGTCGCTGTGCGATGACACCGGACTGTTCCAGCATGCGCTGCACAGTGTGCCGGATCGCGCGCACGGCTACTGCATCGACGACAACGCGCGCGCGATGCTAGTGGCCTGCGCGCTGGGCAAGCCAGGGGAACACTCGCTGTCCGAACCGCTGACCCGCCGCTTCGCCGCCTTCATCGAGCACGCCTGGAACCGCGATACCATGCGGTTTCGAAATTTCATGGGCTTCGATCGGCGCTGGCTGGAGGATCGGGGCTCCGAGGACAGCCACGGTCGCGCGCTGTGGGCGTTGGGCGAATGTGCCCACAGCGGGCCCAATGAGTCGCTGCAGCGCTGGGCGGCATCGCTGTTCGTCGAGGCGCTGCCGGCGGTGGAGAGCTTTCACTCCCCCAGGGCATGGAGCTTCACGCTGCTGGGCCTTGACGCCTATTGCGCCGCTGTCGCGGAGGATTCGGGCGCCAGGCGCCTGCGCGGCCTGCTCGCCAGCCGACTGATCGCGATCCTGGCTGCCGTCGAGAGCCGCGACTGGCAGTGGTTCGAGGACGGACTTGCGTATGACAACGCACGCCTGTCGCAGGCGCTGATCATCACCGGCCGCTCCACCGGAACACCGGCCTACGTGAGCGCCGGCCTGCGATCGCTGCGCTGGCTGATGGCGCTGCAGACCAACCCGGCGGGCCTGTTCAGGCCGATTGGCTCGAGCAGCTTTGGCGCCCGGCGCCAGCCACCGCAGCCCTTCGACCAGCAGCCGCTGGAGGCCACGGCGTCGATTTCAGCGTGTCTTGCGGCCTGGCGCGCCGATGGCGATCCGGCATGGAAATCCGAGGCAGCGCGTGCCTTCGCCTGGTTCTTCGGCGGCAACGACCTGGCGGTGACGCTGGTGGACCTGGAAACCGGCAGCTGCTGCGACGGCCTGCATCCGGATCGCGCCAATGAGAATCGTGGCGGGGAATCGGCCGTCTCCTACCTGCTGAGCCTGGCGGAAATGCGCCAGCTGGCGCGCCTGGGCGGCGAGCGCAGGAACACGCTGGCCTCGGACCTGGCCGCCAGCGCCTGAGCGCGCGGCACGGCACACCTCAAGGCACGACATCACTTGCCAGCATCCACATTCCTGAACCGCCAGGTGCTGTACCTGCGTCCCGACCCCACCAGGGTCGTGGTACGTCCGTTCAAGCTTGCCGCCGAACCGCGCGGCCTGCGCAAGACCGACCGTACGCGCGCCAATCACATCGTCGATCGCGTGCTGGCGCTCAGCCTCGAGACTGCGCGCGCGCAACTGGAGGAGGTGCTGGAGAATTTCCAGGGCCGCCACCGCAACCTGCTGGCAACCTGCGAGGCGCGCGCCGACGACATGGAATTTGCATTTTTCGCCCACGCCGCGTTCACCAAGACGCAGCGTCAGCTGATCGGCGCCTATTTCCTGCTCGAGTATTCGTTCGAGGCAGCGGCGTTGTTCAACCCAAGCATCGTCGCGCACCCGGATCAGTCGGGCGTTCCCGATGGCGCGCGCCGTTTTGTCCTGAGCCTGCGCGCGGTGGGCGAAGGGCATGTCTCGTCGCTGACCTTCCGCTGCGGAATCGTTGCCGCCGATGGCAGTGTCGCTATTGATGCGACCGCGCGGCTGGCCTCCATTCCACGCGTGCAGACGCATCACCAGTCCGACGGCGCTGCCGATTGCATCGACCTGGTGTTTCAGCCCGACCTGGATATCAGCGAGCGCGTGATCTTTCCGATCACCGAGTCGCAGTCGAACGGCATCGAGGATGCGCGCTTCGTGGAGTTCGACGACGGCGGCAACAAGACCTTCTATGCCACCTATACCGCCTACAGCGGCCGGGCGATCCGCTCGGAGCTGATCCAGACCACCGACTTCCTCTCGTTTCGCATGACGCCGCTCACCGGCGTCGCCGCGCGCAACAAGGGCATGGCGCTGTTTCCGAGGAAGATCAACGGCCGCTACGCGATGATCGGCCGCCAGGATAACGAGAACCTGTATCTCATCTACTCGGACGACCTGCTCAGCTGGGGCGAGGGCGAGATCTTCCTGCGGCCGGAATTTCCATGGGAATTCGTGCAGATTGGCAATTGCGGCTCGCCGATCGAGCTCGACGAGGGCTGGCTGCTGCTGACCCATGGGGTCGGGCCGGTGCGCAGGTATTCGATCGGCGCCTGCCTGCTCGACAAGGACGATCCGTCCAAGGTGCTGGGGCGCTCCTCCGAACCGCTGCTGCGGCCGGAACCCTCCGAGCGCGAGGGCTATGTCCCGAACGTCGTCTACACCTGCGGCGCGATGCGCCACAACGGCCGCATCATCCTGCCGTACGCGGTGTCCGACACCTATTCCAACTTTGCCACCATGCAGATCGCGGCGCTGATCGGCGCGATGTCCTTGAAACCGACCGGCTAAAGCGGCAGTCTCGCCGCAGATGTTGAGCTGGCGGCAGATCTGGCGGCGGCTGTCCGAGCACCCACTGGCGCGCGTGGGCCCCGGGCTCATTACCGGAGCCGCCGACGACGACCCGAGCGGCATCGCGACCTATTCGCAGGCCGGCGCGCAATTCGGCCTCAACATGCTGTGGACCATGGTGGTCTCGTACCCGCTCATGGCCGCGGTGCAGTCGATCTGCGCGCGCATCGGTCGCGTCACCGGCGGGGGACTGGCGGTCAATATCAGGCAGGCCTTTCCCGCCTGGGTACTGTTTGGCGCCGTCGGCCTGCTGCTGGTGGCGAACACCATCAACATTGCGGCCGACGTCGCCACCATGGGCGACGTGCTGGCGCTGATGGTGGGCGGCAATCGTCACCTGCTGACGGTGGCGCTGGTGAGCGTCTCGCTGGCAACGCAGGTGCTGGTTCCCTACCGCAGCTACGTCAAGCTGCTGAAGTGGCTGACGCTGTCGCTGCTGTCGTACGCGGCGGTGCTGTTCACGGTACGCGTGCCGTGGTCGCTGGTGGCGCTGCGCACCGTGGCGCCGAGGCTCGCGTTCGATGCGGCCACGGCCACTGTGGTGGTCGGCGTGTTTGGCACCACGATCAGTCCGTACCTGTTCTTCTGGCAGTGTGCCGAGGAAGTAGAGGAACTGCGCGCCCGGCGCGAGGGTCGTGCGTTGATCGAAGACGCCGCGGCGGCGCCGGGCGAGTTGCGGCGCATCCGCTGGGACACCTGGAGCGGGATGCTGTATTCGAACGTGACCGCGTTTTTTATCATCCTGGCCACGGCAGTCACGCTGCACGCGGCAGGGGTCACCGATATCCAGACCGCGGCGCAGGCCGCGCAGGCGCTGCGGCCACTGGCCGGCGATTTCGCCTTCTACCTGTTCGCACTGGGGATCCTGGGCGTGGGCGCGATCGGGGTGCCGGTGCTGGCAGGCTCGGCCGCCTACGCGATCGCCGAGGCGATGGACTGGCCCGGTAGCCTTGCAGCCCGGGCGCGCGATGCGCGCGGCTTTTATGGCGTAATTGCCGCCTCGATGATCGGCGGACTCGCCCTGGGATTCACGTCGATCAACCCGATCAAGGCGCTGTTCTACAGCGCGGTGATCAACGGCGTAGTGGCGGTGCCGCTGACGGTGCTGATCGTGCTGCTCGGCAGCCGCGCCTCGGTGCTGGGCGCGTACACGGTCAGCCGCACCTCGCGGCTGCTGGGCTGGATCACGGCGCTGCTGATGGCCTGTGCATCGGTAGGTATGTTGCTGCCAGCGTGACCTGACGCGCTGGCTAATTGCTTGACGTGGATGCCGCTGCCGGCGGGTGGCTAGCCGTCGTGTTAGCCGCTTCGCGCTGGCTCTCCTGGATCTCGTACCAGATCGCGTTGAGCACGCCGAAGCACAGCGCCAAGCCCGTGCCCAGAATCCAGCTGAAGTACCACATGGCTAGGACAGGCTTCCGCTAGTAAAGGCTGCCGTGCTTGCGCAGGTACTCGAGCGTGATCTTGCCGCGCAGTACCCGGAACACCCAGGTCGTATAGGCCAGCACGATCGGCAGCAGCACGATGACGCTCAGCAGCATGATGAACAGTGTCTTGGCGCTGCTGGAGGCGTCCCAGAGCGTGAGACCCTGGTTCGGGTCGGTGGAGGAGGGCATCAGGAACGGAAACAGGCCGATGCCAGCCGTCAGGATCGTGGCCGCCACCGTGAGGCCGCTGGACAGCAGCGCAGCGCCGTGGCGGCCGAAGTGCAGCAGCACCGCGGCGAGCAGCGCCGCCAGCAGCGCGATCGACGGTGCCAACCACAGCACCACGTTGCCGCGATAGTTGTCGAGCCACGCCCCTGGCTGCAGCAGCACGGTCTTCAGTAGTGGACTGGACGGTCCCATGGGATCCGCGCCGCTGCCGATGCGCTGGCCGTCAGGCCCGAATGCGAGCCAGGCGCCGGCGGCCACAAACGTGATGACAAATACCAGCGCCGCCACCCGCCCGATGGCGGCCGCACGCGCCGACATCGGCTCGCCCGCCTTGAAAGCCGCGTAGCTGGCGCCGTGCAGCAACAGCATCGACAGGCTCACCACGCCAGCCAGCAGCGCGTAGGGCTGCAACAGGTTGAAGAAGCCGCCGCTGTAGACCGGTCGCATCATGTCATCGAAATGAAATGGCACGCCCAGGAACAGGTTGCCGAACGCGACCCCGAACAGCAGCGCCGGCACCGCGCCCGCGAACAGCAGCGTCCAGTCCCAGAAATTGCGCCAGCGCGGTTCGGTGAGTTTATTGCGGAAGCTGAATCCCACCGGCCGCACGATCAGCGCCATCAGGATCAGCAGCATCGCCACGTACAGGCTGGAGAACGAGGCGGCATACAGCAGCGGCCAGGCGGCGAATACCGCGCCGCCGCCCAGGATGAACCATACCTGGTTGCCCTCCCACACCGGCTCGATGCATTCGAGCACCGCGCGCCGTTCCTCGTCGGTGCGGCCGATGAAACGGAATATCACGCCGACTCCCAGGTCAAAACCATCGGTGACTGCAAAGCCGATCAGCAGCGTTCCAAGCAGCAGCCACCAGGTCAGCCGCAGGGTTTCGTAGTCGGGCATCGCGCCGCTCCTAGACTCGAACCGCGGCCAGGGCGTCGGTGCCGGCAACCGGTGGCGCGGCAGCGGGCGCCGGGGTCGGCCAGTACCCGAGGCCATCGGGTCCGCGGCGGATCATCCGCAGCATCAGGAACAGCTCCACCGCCGCCAGTGCGGAATAGAACACGATAAAGCCGGTGAGCGAGGCGATCACGTTGCCGGCAGAGCGGGTGGACACACCCAGGAACGTGGGCAGTACGCCGTCGATCGCCCACGGTTGGCGGCCGTACTCGGCGACAATCCAGCCCAGTTCCGCCGCGATCCAGGGCAACGGCAGGCTGAAGAACGCGATGCGCAGGAACCAGCGGTTCTGCTCGAAGCGATGCCGGGCCGACAGATAGATGGCGATCGCGAACAGCAGGATGAAGAACAATCCGAGTCCGACCATGATCCGAAAGCTCCAGAACAGCACCGGGACGTTGGGGACCGTGGACCACGCGGCCTGCTCGATCTGCGCTGCGCTGGCGTCGGCAGGATTGGCAACGTAGCGCAGCAGCAGCAGGCCGTAGCCCAGGTCTGCCTGGTGTGCCTGCAGCTGCGCCAGGGCGGCGGCGTCCATCGGGCTGGCCCGCAGCTCCTTGAGCGCGGTGTGTGCCTGGATGCCGCTGACGATGCGCGCCCGTGCGCGCCCGACCAGCTCGTAGATGCCAGGCACGGGCGTGTCGATCGAGCGCGTTGCGATCAGGCCCAGTAGCCAGGGCAGCTTCACCTCGGCGTGCGTCGTGCGCGCCTGTACGTCCGGCAGCCCGAACAGCGTGAACGACGCCGGCGGCTTCTCGGTCTGCCACTCAGCCTCGATCGCGGCGATCTTCATGCGCTGGTTCTCGCCCGCCACGTAACCCGACTCGTCCCCGAGCACCACCACCGACAGCGAGCAGGCCAGTCCGAAACTTGCCGCCACGGCCATCGAGCGCTTGGCGAGCTGCACATTGCGACCGCGCAACAGATACCAGGCGCCGATCGCCAGCACGAACACCGAGCCGACCACGTAGCCGGCCGCCACCGTATGCACGAACTTCGCCTGCGCCACCGGATTGAACAGCACGCTGCTGAAAGAGCTGAGCTCCATGCGCATCGTCTGGTAGTTGAAATGCGCACCGATTGGATTTTGCATCCAGGCATTGGCGATCAGGATCCATAGCGCCGACAGGCTGGAGCCGAGCGCCACCAGCGCGGTGACCACCAGGTGCCCGACCTTCGACAGCCGTTCCCAGCCGAAGAAGAACAGCCCGACAAAGGTGGACTCCAGGAAGAACGCCATCATGCCTTCGATGGCCAGCGGTGCACCGAAGATGTCGCCGACGTAGTGGGAGTAATAGGCCCAGTTGGTGCCGAACTGGAACTCCATGGTGATGCCGGTGGCCACGCCCATCGCGAAATTGATGCCGAACAGCAGGCCCCAGAATTTCGTCATGCGCAGCCAGATCTCGCGGCCGGTCAGCACGTAGACCGACTCCATGATCACCAGGATCATCGACAGGCCGAGCGTCAGCGGAATAAACAGAAAGTGGTACAGCGCGGTGAGCGCAAACTGCAGGCGTGAAAGTCCGACCACATCCAGGTCAATCACCAGGCGACTCCACGGCGAGTTGGCGGCTGGCAGCGGCGGCATCGATTGCGGGCTGCTGCGCGGTGGAGAAGAACAGCAGCCACAGCAGCCCCAGGGCAGCAAACTTCAGCCCCAGCAGCCACAGCAGGTCGCGCTGAAGGCCGCTGCGCCGGCGCGCCAGGGAACGCCGTGCCAGGGGTATGGATTGCATCGGGATACCGCTCACGAAGCGCACTGTACTCCGGTGTGAGACGTCAGTCGCGCCCGAAGCGCGGCCGTCACCGGCGGCGCTCGCGGCGCTGTCTTACAGACCAGCCGTTGGTGGCCGGCTATGGTCGGTGTGCAATAACTGGAGACAACGCATGGACCTGCTGATCATCGTCATCGTGTTGCTGCTGCTGTTCGGCGGCGGCGGCGGACTGTACTGGGGCATGGGTGCGGGCTGGGGCATCGGTCCGCTGGGCCTGATCATCGCTGTGCTGGTGGTGGCTTACCTGCTGAATGGCTATCGCGGCCGGCGCGGACCTCGCCTGTAGAGGCGCTGTGAGCGGCATCCTACGGTGGTTGCCGCACGCCGCTGATCGTAGCGGGATGTCGATGCGTGAGACGCTGTCGGACTCGGCGGCGCGCCGCACAGATCATTACATTATTTTTGCATCACATCGAGATGGAGAAAGACATTGACTTACCAGGTTCGGACTTTTGATCTGTCGGGTGTACAGGGGTTGTCGAAGAAGGCCATCGATCTGCACCTGGGGCTGTATAAAACCTATGTGGAGACGCTCAACAAGCTGCTGGAGCAGTCGCCGCAGCGACCGGGTGCTGCTACCACTGCCGCCCCGTCGCCGCTGGCGCTGGACGGCTACAATCGTCGGTTCGCGTTCGAATACAACGGCGTCGCGCTGCACCAGCTGTTCTTCGAACAGCTGGCTGGCAAGCGTCGCCAGCCCGACCCGGACGGCGAGCTGGTCGAGTCGCTGCACCAGGAGCATGGCGATTTTGCCGGCTGGAAGGCGTCGATCGAGGCGCTGGCGAAGGCCCGTGGTGTCGGCTGGGTGCTGACGCTGCGCGAGCACGGCAAGGAGCGCCTGCATAACTGCTGGATCGACCTGCACCAATTGAGCGTACCGGTCAATTGCGAGGTGGTGTTCGCACTGGACCTGTGGGAACACGCGTACATGATCGATTTCACGCCGGCGCAGCGCGCCGATTACGTCAAGATCGTTCTCGACAATGTCGATTGGCCGGTGGTGGAGCAGCGCTTTGCGACCGCCGCGGCGCATGAGCCGGCGCACGCCTGAGGGGGTCGGTCAACCGACCGCGATCACCTTGTGCTGGCTGACGTTGACGCCATCGCTGCTGGTGAGCCTGCGGAACACGACCACGGACAGTACGGTGAATACGCCCAGCACCAGGAACGCCTGGTGCAGGCCGTGGATCAGCTCGGCCGGGTTGGAACGCACGCGGTCCGGCACGAAGAACGCTGTCGCCAGTCCTGCAGCGGCGACACCGAAGCTCAGTGACATCTGCTGCGCGGTGCTGGCGATGGAGCTGGCGTTGCTGGTCTGCTCATCGCTGATGTCCGCATACACCAGCGTGTTCATGCTGGAGTATTGCAGCGAGGTCAGCGCTCCGTAGGCGAATGCCTGCAGTGCAATCACCCAGATGGGCGTGGTGAGCCCGACGGTTGCGAACAGCAGCAGCATCAGCCCGAGCGCCACGGTGTTCGATATCAGCACACCGCGGTAGCCGATCCGCGTGAGGATGCGTCGCAGCACCACCTTGGTACTCATCGCCGCCAGCGCCTGGGGCATGATCAGCAGCCCGGACTGGATTGGCGTGAGCCCGAGCCCGATCTGGTAGAGCAGCGGCAGCAGGAACGGCACGCCGCCGATGCCGATGCGGGTAAAGAAGCTGCCGCTGACCGCGGCGCTGAAGGTGCGGATCCTGAACAGGCCCAGCTGCAATAGCGCAAAGCGCGTGTGGTTCGCGTGCAGTGCGTAGCCGGCCAGCAGCACCAGGGAGATCAGCAGCAGCCCCAGGATCTCGCGCACGCTCAATGTGTGTTCGCCGAAGATCTCCAGCACGTAGCTCAGCAGCGCGACACCGGAGCCGAACAGGATCAGGCCCACCAGGTCGAGCGGCCTGCGAACACTGCCACGATAGTCCGGCAGATGCAGGTAGACCATCAGCAGTCCGAGCAGGCCAATAGGAATATTCACGAAGAATATCGCCCGCCAGTGCAGGTAGCCGACGATCAGGCCGCCGGCGATCGGTCCCAGCATCGGGCCCACCAGTGCCGGTATCGCCACGAAGCTCATCGCTGCGATCAGCTCCGACCTGGCAAAGGTGCGCACCAGCGTCAGCCTGCCGACCGGGACCATCATGGCGCCGCCACATCCCTGCAGAATGCGCGACGCGACCAGTCCATGGATGTCGCTCGACACGCCGCACAGGCACGATCCCAGCGTGAACAGCCCGATCGCGCTCGCGAACACATGGCGCGTGCCGAAGCGGTCCGCCATCCAGCCGCTGATCGGAATGAACACCGCCAGGCTCAGCGTGTAGCTGGCCAGCACCGATTTCATGCTCAGCGGTGCAACCTTGAGCGCGGCCGCGATCACCGGCACCGCGGTGTTCAGGATCGTGGTATCGAGCGATTCCATGAAGAACGCCACGGCCACCAGCCACGGTAGCAGGCGCCTGGCCGCGGCGCTGACCGGGGGATTCATGCCGCCTGCCTGGGCGCCGCTGCCTCGGCCCCGCTACCTGGGCGCCGGTCCCTGGGTGACGCGTACCAGGTCCTCGGGACGCAGCCATTTCTTGAATGCTGCCTGCACCTCGAGCGGCTGCATTTCGATGTAGCGGCGCGCCGCGATCAGCGGTTCATCGAGCGGCAGGTTCAGCTCGCGCCGGTGCATGAAGCCTCCCGCGATGTCGTCGATGCTCGCCTCGGCCAGCGGAATGCGACGCAGCAACAGCGCCTTGACTCGCTGCAGCTCCTCCTCGCCTACCGGCTGCGCCTGCATGCTCTTCAGGTCCCACACCACGATTTCCTGGGCCCGGCTGACGTTCTGGGGATCGCAGGCATAGTCGACCAGGTACACGCCGCGCGTCCTGCCGACCTGCAGTTGCGAGCTGACCGAATACACCAGGCCTGCGTCTTTCCTCAGATCGATGCTGAAGCGGGTCGAATAGAAACCGCCGCCCAGCACCGCGCTGCCGAGCGCGAGCGCGTAGTAGTCGGGGTCGCTGCGGTTCAGGTCGAGGTTCTGCGCCAGGACCACCTGGTCCTGGATGCGGCTGTCGTCCGGCACGGCGATCTGCGCCGCGCGGTTCGGCGGCACCGACGGCAGGTCGATCTGCGGCGTCGGCCCTTGCGCGGTCCAGCCGCCGAAGTACTTGCCGATCGTGGCCTGGGCCTCTTCCGGCGTGATCTTGCCGATCACGACAATAGTGGCCAGATCGGGACGGAAGGTGTCGCGGTAGTAGGCGCGCACCTGGTCCATCCCCAGCGATTGCACGCTCTGCGGCGTGGCTTCCCGCAGGCTGGGATCGTCCTTCGGGAACAGCGACTCGCGCAGCGCGTGCTGCGCCAGGTGTGCCGGACTGCTGTTGCGGGCGCCGACCACCCGCGACACCTGGCCCCGCAGTACCTCCAGCGCTTGCGGCGGCAACGCCGGATGCAGCTGGTTATCGGCCAGCAACTGCACGCCGCGTTCGAAGTCCTGGCTCAGCACTTCGAGCGAGAACTCGGTTCCGGCGCGCTCGCGCGCACCGATGCCATCGAGCGCGCGCTCGAACGCCACGCGGTCGAGCGTCTCGCTGCCATAGGGCAACAGCAGATCGAGCAGTTGCGAGACGCCCTGCTGCGCGGCTGGCGCCTGCATCTCCGGGCGATTCCTGATGAGGCCGTAGACGCTGACGGTATCGCTGACCGTCTCGGGCTGCACGATCAGCGTCAGGCCATTGGCGAGCGTGCTGACCACCGGATGCGTGGTTGAATCGGGCACCGCCAGGCGCTGTAGCGCCGCCTGCGCCCAATCCGGCAGCGTCGTGGCGGTCGCTTCCCCGAGTGCGATGTTCTCGGCGCCGCCGAAGCCGCCGCCCGCAGCGACCGGCCGGCCTGAGCCATGCGGTAGCATGAACGCGCTGACCGCATGATCCAGATCAAGATACTGGCGCGCCACCCGATTGACGTCGGCGACCGTGACCTTCTCGATCCGAGCCAGGTCGTCCTCGGGCGACTTAAGACCATACAGCGCGACCGCGTCCGACCACACCGACGCCGCGCCGGCGATCGAGTTCTTCTGGAACTCCGCTTCGCTGCGCTCATGCAGCTTGGCGGCTTCCACCAGTTCGGGCGGCACGCCGTCGCGGGCGACCGCCTTGAGGATCGAGCGTACTTCGCGCTCCAGCGCCTTCGGATCTGCGCCGGCGGGAAACGAGACTTCCGCGTAGGCAAGACCTGCCTGAGGCAATGGATCGAGCGAGAACTCCGCGTCGAGCGCCTTGCCCTGCGGCACCAGGCCGTACAGGTCGAAACGATGGCTGCTCAGCACGTCCGACAGCACTTCGAGCGCCGGGAAATCGGGGCTATCCAGCCCCGGCGTGCGCAGCGCGATCATCTGCGTGCCGACCGGCTGGTCGGTATCGACGCTGAACGATTGCGCGCGCAGCGGCCGCAGGTGCAGCACCGGTCGCGCCGGCAGCGGCTTGGACTTGATGGCGCCGAACAGTTCGCGTACCTGCGCCAGCGTCGACTGCAGCTCGATGTCGCCGACGATGACCAGCAGCGCATTGTTAGGGGCGTACCAGGCGTCGTGGAAGCCGTGCAGCATCGCCGCGGTGGTCTTGTCGAACGATGCGCGCGTGCCGAGCGCATCGTGCGCGTACACCGTGCCGCTGAACATGAGCGAGCGCATCTTCGCGTACAGGACGTAGCCGGGATTGGACAGGTCCTGCGCGACCTCCTGCTCGATGGCGCCGCGCTCCTGGTCCCAGCCAGAGCGGGTGTCGAGCACGCCCTGCATGCGCAGCGCCTCGATATGCAGCGCCACGTCCAGGTCCTCCGCCGGCACCGTGAACAGGTACTGCGTCAGGCTCTCACGGGTGTTGGCATTGAAATCCCCACCCATCACGGCGCTGATGTTGGCGAGCTGCTCGGTGCTGAGCCCGGGGCTGCCGCGGAACATCATGTGTTCCTGCGCGTGCGCGGTGCCGGGAAAACCCGCCGGCGCCTCATCGGACCCGACCAGGTAGTTGACCGAGGTGGCGACCACCGGCGCGAGCGTGTTGCGCACGATGATGACGCGCAGCCCGTTTGGCAATGTCGCACGCAGCACGTTCGGATCGGCGTCTGCGGCGCCCGTGGCGGCGGCTGGCGCGGGCGCTGCTGCCGGCGTTGCTGCCGGCGCGCGGGCTGTCGATGTGGCTGGAGCAGCGTAGACCTGCGTGGCCAGCAGCGCGCAGGCGCCACCGGCCAGCAGTGCGCCGGCGAGAGTGATCAGGTGGGTTTTCATGTGGCGGCGATCATAACCGATCGAACGTCGGTTGCCGGCCGGCGTATACGGACAGAAAATTGTGCCGAATTGCAAACGTCTCAGTAAGCCAAAGGCCGGCTGACGCGTTCAGGGGCGGATTGCGGTGTAGAACCAGGAGGTGAGCGGTGACCAAACCAATTGCGACGCTGGGACTGATCCTGACGGCAGTGCTGTCCACTGCTGCCATCGCTGGCGATGGCTACGGCTACGGCTATGGATATGGCTACGGCGGTCCGGGAGGTCAGGATGTCGGTTTCTACATCGGCGCCAGCGCCGGAGAGATTCTTTACAAGGAGCAGGGGCTGGCCACGATTGCTCCGAGCGTTGCATTCCTGAACGTCGGCGTGCAAATCAATCCTTACCTGGCGGTCGAGGGGCGCGTGGGTGGGGGCATCGACGGCGATGAGTTCAGGGGTTACCACGTCGACGTGCCGCTGGTGTACGGCGGCTATGTCAAAGGCATCCTGCCGGTGTCCCCATGGTTCGCGCCCTATGCGATCGCTGGCGTGGGTGGCTTGCAGCTGAATCGGAATTACCCGGACTTCGATTCCAACGATGTCGCGTTTTCCTATGGCGTCGGGGCCGAGTTCAGGCTCTACGGCGGCGCCACGATTCACGCCGAATGGGCGCGCATCGACCACGGCAACAACGATGGCTACGACTACACCGCGGACCAGTTGTCGGTGGGCCTGAGCTTCCGACTCTAGGCCAGGCGCCGCCTCAGCCGTGGCGCCGCCTCAGCCGTGGCGCCGCCCCGACGCCGGTTGGCATCGATTTCGCATATCTATCCAGGCGATTGCCCAAACGGCGACGGCGGTGGGCCGCCAGACTGACGGC
>Ga0302157_10002916_pt1 | contig 19586 bp, 15 predicted proteins | sample I_Bog_N3_3_FD_193502 | JGI IMG/M metagenome (GOLD analysis project Ga0302157, IMG submission 193502) | Peat permafrost microbial communities from Stordalen Mire near Abisko, Sweden - I_Bog_N3_3 | ecosystem: Environmental > Terrestrial > Soil > Wetlands > Peat | place: Sweden: Abisko, Stordalen... | reverse complement strand
CCTTGCGTCTGGCGGCGCTGATGAATCTCGGCTCGATCGAAGTTTTCACCCATGATTCCATCGGTCTTGGCGAGGACGGCCCGACCCATCAGCCGGTCGAGCATCTGGCCTCGCTGCGCGCCATCCCCGGCCTGCTGGTGTTCCGCCCGGCCGACGCAACCGAAACTTTGGAGTGCTGGCAGGCGGCGATCGAGGCGCGGAAAAACCCGTCGGTGCTGGCGCTGACGCGGCAAAATCTTGCACCCGTGCGTCATACCTATGTCGAAGAGAATCTTTCCGCCCGCGGCGCCTACGAATTGTCCCCGGCCTCGGCGCCGGCCAGGGTAAGCCTGTTCGCTTCCGGTTCGGAAGTCGAAATCGCCCTCGCGGCGCAGAAAATTCTCGAGGCGGAAGGAACGCCGACCCGGGTGGTGTCGGTTCCGTGTTTCGAGCTTTTCGCCCGTCAAAGCGAGGATACGCGGAAGCGCGTGATTGGCGATGCGCCGGTGCGCGTGGCGGTCGAGGCCGGGCTGGCGATGGGTTGGGACCTTTTCCTTGGAATTCAGGGCTGCTTCGTCGGCATGACCGGCTTCGGCGCCAGCGCGCCCTATAAGGAGCTTTATCAACACTTCGGGATCGACGCCGGCGCCGTTGCGCAAGCGGCGCGAAAAGGATTAAACCCGCTTTGATCAAAATCAGGGCGTAAAGCCATGCTGGGCGCGTATAGAACGGGCTGGAATGGGCGATATGACCCATAAGGATTCCCCAAGGAGCGAATAATATGACGGTGAAAGTTTTCATCAACGGGTTTGGGCGCATCGGCCGCAACGTCTTGCGCGCCATCATCGAATCCGGGCGGACCGACATTCAGGTCGTCGGCATCAACGATCTTGGCCCGGTCGAGACCAACGCCCATCTGCTGCGCTATGACTCCGTGCATGGCCGCTTCCCCGGCGTCGTCACGGTGGTCGGCGACACCATCGACGCCGGAACCGGCCCGATCAAGGTCACCGCGATCAAGGATCCGGCTGGCCTGCCGCTCGCCGCGCTCGGCGTCGACATCGCCATGGAATGCACCGGCATTTTCACCGCCCGCGACAAGGCGGCTTTGCTTTTGACCGCCGGCGCCAAGCGCGTGCTGGTTTCCGCTCCGTCCGACGGCGCGGACCTGACGGTGGTTTATGGCGTCAACCACGGCAAGCTGACCAAGGAGCATCTGGTCGTCTCCAACGCCTCCTGCACCACCAACTGCCTCGCCCCGGTCGCCAAGGCGCTCAATGACGCCATCGGCATCGACAAGGGCATCATGACCACCATCCATTCCTATACCGGCGACCAGCCGACGCTCGACACGATGCACAAGGATCTCTATCGCGGCCGCGCGGCGGCGCTGTCGATGATCCCGACTTCGACCGGCGCGGCGAAGGCGGTGGGACTGGTCCTGCCCGAACTCAACGGCAAGCTCGACGGCTTCGCCCTGCGCGTGCCGACCCCGAATGTCTCGGTCGTCGACCTGAAATTCGTCGCCAAGCGCGCCACGACCAAGGATGAGGTCAACGCCGTGATCAAGGCGGCGGCTGAAGGTCCGCTCAAGGGCGTTCTCGGCTATACGACCGAGAAGAATGTCTCGATCGACTTCAACCACGACCCCCATTCCTCGATCTTCCACATGGACCAGACCAAGGTGCTGGACGGAACGCTGGTTTCGGTCCTGTCCTGGTATGACAATGAATGGGGTTTTTCGAACCGCATGGCCGACACGGCCGTGGCGCTGGCCAAACTGATCTAAAATTCTGGCGCGCTCTTATGGAGCGCGCCTTTTTCTTTCCCCATTCCTTTTTCAGAGGCTGCCATGTCCGCCTTTCACACGCTCGACTCCGCCGTCTTGAAGGACAAGCGGGTGCTGGTCCGCGTCGATCTCAACGTGCCGATGGAAAACGGCAAGGTGAGCGACGCCACTCGCATCGACCGCATCCTGCCGACCCTGCGCGAAATTACCGCCAAGGGCGGCAAGGCCATTCTGCTCGCCCATTTCGGCCGGCCGAAAAACGGCCCCGACGCCGCCAATTCGCTGAAGCCGGTCGCTGCGGCCTTGTCCGAGCATCTCGGCCGCCCGGTCGCCTTCGCATCCGATTGCGTCGGCGAACCGGCGCAAACCGCCATATCCCACATGGTGGATGGCGACGTGCTGCTGCTCGAAAACACCCGCTTCCACAAGGGCGAGGAAAAGAACGATCCGGCGCTGGTCGCGCAAATGGCGGCGCTCGGCGACGTTTACGTCAATGACGCCTTTTCCGCCGCCCATCGCGCCCATGCCTCGACCGAAGGCCTGGCGAAAAAGCTCCCCGCCTACGCGGGCCGCACCATGCAGGCTGAAATCGAGGCCTTGTCCAAGGCGCTCGAAAATCCAGCCCGCCCGCTGGGCGCGGTGGTCGGCGGCGCCAAGGTCTCGTCCAAGCTGGAATTGCTGGGAAACCTGACCAAAAAGGTTGATTTCCTGATCATCGGCGGCGGCATGGCTAATACCTTTCTCGCCGCGCAGGGCAAGAAGGTCGGCAAGTCGTTGTGCGAGCATGATATGCTCGACACCGCGCGCGAAATCCTGAAAAACGCCGCCGCCAACAAGTGCCAGATCGTGCTGCCCACCGATGCGGTGGTGGCGACCGAGTTCAAGGCCCATGCGCCGTCGCATGTGGTCAGCGTCGATCATGTCGGCGACGCCGAGATGATCCTCGACGCCGGCCCGCGTTCGGTGGCGGAGGTCGAGGCCGTGCTCGGCGTGCTCAAGACTTTGGTGTGGAACGGGCCTTTCGGCGCTTTCGAACTGGAGCCTTTCGACGCGGCGACCAATGCGGTGGCGAAGGTGGCGGCGCGCCTGACGGGCGAAGGCAAGCTGCTGTCGGTGGCCGGCGGCGGCGACACGGTTTCGGCGCTCAATCACGCCGGCGTAGCCGACAAATTCACCTATGTCTCGACGGCGGGCGGCGCCTTCCTCGAATGGCTCGAAGGCAAAGTCCTGCCGGGCGTCGAAGCGCTTCGCGCCTGAACATAAATTTTTAGGGAGTACTCCATGGCCCGCATCACACTTCGCCAGCTTCTCGACCACGCCGCCGAACACGACTATGGCGTGCCCGCCTTCAACATCAACAACATGGAGCAGGCGCTCGCCATCATGGCCGCCGCCTCCGCCCTCGACGCGCCGGTCATCATCCAGGCCTCGCGCGGCGCCCGCCAATACGCCAATGACATCATGCTCAAGCACATGATGGATGCAGTGGTGGAAATCTATCCGCAAATCCCGGTCTGCGTGCACCAGGACCACGGCAATAGCCCGGCGACCTGTTTTTCCGCCATGCAGGCCGGCTTCACCTCGGTGATGATGGACGGTTCCCTGAAGGAAGACGGCAAGACCCCCGGCGACTGGGACTATAATGTCGGCGTCACCAAATATGTGACGGACATGGCGCATCTCGGCGGCATCTCGGTCGAAGGCGAATTCGGCGTGCTGGGCTCGCTCGAAACCGGCTCAGGCGAGAAGGAAGACGGTCACGGTTTTGAAGGCAAGCTGTCGCATGACCAGCTGCTGACCAATCCCGACGACGCCGTGAAATTCGTGCGCGCGACAAAAGTGGACGCGCTGGCCATCGCCATGGGCACCTCGCACGGGGCCTATAAATTCTCGCGCAAGCCGGACGGCGCCATCCTCGCCATGAATGTGATCGAGGAAATCCACCGCAAGATGCCCGGCCTGCACATGGTCATGCACGGCTCCTCCTCCGTGCCGCAGGACCTGCAGGACATCATCAACCAATACGGCGGCAAGATGCCGCAGACCTGGGGCGTGCCGGTCGAGGAAATCCAGCGCGGCATCAAGCACGGCGTGCGGAAAATCAACATTGACACCGACAACCGCATGGCGATGACCGGCCAGATCAGAAAAGTTTTCGCCGAAAGCCCCGGCGAATTCGATCCGCGCAAATATCTCAAGCCCGCGCAGGACGCCATGAACAAGATCTGCCGCCAGCGGCTGGAGGAATTCGGCACGGCCGGCCAAGCGTCGAAGTTCAAGCACATCTTCACCCTAGGCGAAATGGCCAAGAGCTATGCTTCCGGCAAGCTGGACCCCGCGGCGGCCTGAGTTTTTCGCGCGGCGCTAACATGACGAGTGGGGTCGCGGCTTGCCGAGGCCCCATTTTTGCCGTTCAATTCAGCTCAAGACGCCCTATTTGAAAAACGAGACATGACCGATTTCATCAAACCGCGCCTTTACCTGATCACCCCGCCGGTCGCTGACGCCGAAAGCTTCGCGTCGGCGCTCGAAGCCGCTTTGAATGCGGGCGATGTCGCCTGCGTGCTGCTGCGCTTCGCGCCGCCCGACGAGGGGTCGCGCAAAAAAATCTGCCGCCTGCTGGCGCCGCTGGTCGAGAATCATGACGCGGCGCTGTTGGTGGCCGATGACGTCCAGCTTGTGGCGCGGGCCGGCGCCGATGGCGCGCATGTGACCGGGCCAGGCGAAAATTTCGACGCCGCGATGGAAAGCCTGAAGCCCGAGCGCATCGTCGGGCTGGGCGGCCTCGCCACCCGCGACGAGGCGATGGAGGCCGGCGAAAAGGACATAGACTACATCATGTTCGGCGATCTCGATCCGGGCGGCGAAAGCGCCGAATCGGTGTTGGAGCGCGCCGCCTGGTGGGCTGAAATTTTTAATGTGCCCTGCATTGGCGTGGCGCATGATTTGGCCGAGGTCGCCAGCCTTGCGACAACTGGTGTGGAATTCGTCGGGCTCGGGCCGATGGTGTTCAGCGATCCGCGCGGTCCCGCCGCCGTCGTGGCGCAGGCTCAAGCAGCGCTCGATCAGGCGGAGGCTGAGGCTTGAAGTTTTTGAGCTTGAAGTTTTCGCGCGCAACCGCGGGGCTGGCCTTGGCGCTGCTGATGGCGCAACCCGCTTGCGCCGGCCTGGCCGCAAACCAGCCCGATCTCGCTTTCGGCGCCTATCAGCGCGGCCTTTACCAGACGGCGTTTCAGGAGGCCATGAAGCGCATCGACGCCGACAAGCATGACGCCGCCGCGATGACGCTGGTCGCCGCCTTGCTGGAGCAGGGCGCGGGCGCGGCGCAGAATACGGCTGAGGCCATGCGCTGGTATACGCTCGCGGCCAGCGAGGGCGACAAGAACGCGCAATTCGCCCTCGGCCTCGCCTATCTGACTGGCAAGGGCGAGGAAAAAAATGCCGCCACAGCCGCCGTGCTGTTTCAGAAAGCGGCGGCGCAGAATCACGCTGGCGCCTGGTTCAATCTTGGCGTAATCGCGCTGGAGGGCAATGGCGTCGCCTCGGACTTTAAGCAGGCGGCGGTGGATTTCCGACACGCCGCCGACCTCGGCTTCGCCGACGCCGCCTATTCGCTCGGGCTGCTCTATCGCGAGGGGCGGGGCGTCGACAAGGATCCGAAACAGGCCGCCTTCTGGCTTTTGCGCGCGGCGCAGGGGGATAGCCTCGCGGCGCAGGTCGAATATGGCATCATGCTGTTCAATGGCGAAGGAATCGCCGTCGATGAGCCCGGCGGCGCCAAATGGCTTCTTCGCGCGGCCAATCGCGACAATCCGGTGGCGCAGAACCGCCTGTCCCGCCTGCTCTTCGCCGGGCGAGGGTTGAAGCAGGACCGCGTCGAAGCGGCCAAATGGAACATCCTCGCCACGACCGCCGGCCTCAACGACCCCTGGCTCGACGGCGAGTCCAACAAGCTCACGCCCGAAGAACGGGTTAAAGTCCAGAAGGCGTTGCGCGTCTATCTGGGGAAGTGAGTTCGGCTCCCCCCAACCCTCTCCCCGTAAGAACAGGGAGAGGGGGTAAATGGCGCGCGGCTTGACGCCCGCGCCGGGGCAGGGCACATCACCCTCACCTCTTTCAACGCCAACGGCCAGACGTCCCTGCGGACGCAGCCCGGGAACACGCCATGATCAATTCCGCCCTGATGAATGTGATGACCGCCGCCGCGCTCAAGGCGGGGCGCGGGTTGAAGCGCGATTTCGGCGAGGTCGAGAATCTCCAGGTTTCGGTCAAGGGTCCGGGCGATTTCGTCACCATCGCCGACAAGAAATCCGAGAAAACCATCTTTGAGGAATTGTCCAAGGCGCGGCCCGGCTATGGCTTTATTCTTGAAGAGGGCGGCGTGGTCGAAGGCGCCGACAAGAGCCACATCTGGCATGTCGATCCGCTTGACGGCACCACCAATTTCCTCCATGGCCTGCCGATTTTCGCCGTGTCGATCGGGCTGGAGCGCGAAGGCCAGATGGTGGCCGGCGTGATCTACAATCCCGCCAATGACGATATTTTCATCGCCGAAAAGGGTCAGGGCGCCTATTACAACAACCGCCGCCTCCGCGTCTCCGCGCGGCGCGACATGGCGGAGGGGCTGATCGCCACCGGCATTCCGCCGCTGGCCAACGCCAAGATCCATCCTCAGTTCAAGGCCGAACTCTCCTCGGTGATGACGCGGGCCGGCGGCGTGCGCCGCCTCGGCGCCGCCTCGCTCGACCTCGCCTTCCTCGCCGCCGGCCGATTCGACGGGTTTTGGGAGCGCGGGTTGAAAAGCTGGGACATGGCGGCGGGTCTGGTGATGATCCGCGAAGCTGGCGGCTATGTCAGCGACGCCGATGGCGGAGCCGACATGCTCACCAAGGGTTCGGTCTGCGCCGGCAATGAGTATATCCAGAGGCAATTGCTGGATTTGTTGAAAAAAGCGTGAGCCGGGCTTGAAACGTGGCAGGCTAGCGCTCATCCTCAACTAGCCTTGCGATTTTTCGGGAAAGCGCCCATCATGCCTTCCACAGACGCCTATCGCCTCTCCTCGCCGGCCATTTTCCTGGTGCGCATGGCCGTCTTCCTCATTCTCGTCGCCTTCGTCGCGCTGATTCTCTATCGCCAGATCGAAACCGCCTTCATGGCCAATCCGGGCCTCAATGGCCTGATCCTGCTGGTGGAGCTGTTCGGAATCGTGCTGGCGGTCAGTCAGGTCACGCGGCTTTTTCGTGAAATCGCTTGGGTCAATGCGCGTGTCGCCGGGCCGGAGGAAAGGGCGTTGGTCCGGCCGCCCGCTTTGCTCGCGCCGATGGCGCGGCTTCTCGGCGGGGAAAAGCGCGCGATGTCGCCGCAAATGCTGCGGCTGGTGATGGATTCGCTCGGAACGCGGCTCGACGAATCGCGCGAGACGGCGCGCTATCTGACCGGGCTATTGGTGTTCCTTGGCCTGCTCGGCACCTTCTGGGGCCTGCTTGAGACAGTTGGTTCGATCGGCGGCGTCATCGCCTCGTTGCAGGGCGGCGGCGAGACCGCCTCGCTGTTCAACGATCTGAAAACAGGGCTGGCCCGTCCGCTGGCCGGCATGAGCCTCGCCTTCACCTCATCGCTGTTCGGCCTCGCCGGCTCGCTGGTGCTGGGCTTTCTCGACCTTCAGGCAGGGCAGGCGCAGAACCGCTTCTACACCGAACTCGAAGACCGCCTGTCGGCCGATGTCGAAGCCGAAAAGGCTGCCGTGACGCCGGCCGATTCCGGCGACTCAATCGATCATCTCGCCGCCGGCGTGCAGTCTCTGGTGCGCAATATGCGTCATGAACAGCAATTGATCCGCGATTGGGTCGAGGCCCAGGCCGAAAGGCAGGAACGCCTTCAATCGGTGCTCGAACACCGGCTAGCCGCGAAAAACGTGGAGCCGCACTGATGGCTCTGGCGCGCGGGCGGCGACGGCCGGAAGCGATGAATTACTGGCCGGGATTCGTCGATGCGCTATCGACACTGCTGCTGGTGTTCATCTTTCTGCTGTCGGTCTTCGTGATGGCGCAATATTTTCTGGCGCGCGACGTGGGCGGCAAAGACGCGGCGCTGGCGCGGCTCAACAAGGAAATCGAGGAATTGACCTCACTGCTGTCGCTGGAAAAAGGCGGCAAGGCCGAGACGCAGCAATCGCTGGCTTCCTTGAGCGCGACACTCGAACAGACGCGGCGCGAGCGCGACGCCCTGCGGCAGGACTTGAACGCCGGCGCCGGCGCCGCGGCGGCCAATCTCGACGCGGAAAAACAGCTCTCTGCCAAGGCCCTGTCAAGGGTCGATCTCCTCAACCAGCAGATCGCCGCCTTGCGCAACCAGTTGGCGGCGATCCAGGAGGCGCTGTCGGCGCAGGAGGGCAAGGACAAAGAAAATCAGGCGCGCATCGCCGATCTCGGCTCGCGCCTCAATGTCGCCCTGGCGCAGAAGGTGCAGGAACTCGCCCGCTATCGCTCCGACTTCTTCGGCCGCCTGCGCGAAATTCTTGGCGAGCGGCCGGGCGTCAAAGTGGTGGGCGACCGTTTCGTCCTGCCCTCCGAAGTGCTGTTCGAATCGGGCCAGGCCACTCTCACGCCGGAGGGCCGAACCGAGATCGACAAGATTTACCTGGCGCTGGCTGAAGTGTCGAAGGAGATCCCGCCAGAGCTTCCCTGGGTGTTGCGCATCGACGGCCATACCGACAAGCGGCCGATTGCGTCGTCGCAATTCCGCTCGAACTGGGATCTTTCCGCGGCGAGAAGTATCGCCGTGGTGCAATATCTGGTCGGCAAGGGCTTTCCGCCGCAGCATCTGCTGGCCGGCGCCTTCGGCGAGTTCCAGCCGATCGACGATGGCGCCAGCGAAGACGCCTTGCGCCGCAACCGCCGCATCGAATTGAAAATCACGGAAAGATGAGTTTTTGGCTGCGTCCCTATAAGGACGCCGACTGGCCGGAGCTGCTGGCGCTGTGGATCGAAAGCTGGACCGTGACCCGGCCCGACATCGATTTTTCCGCCCGCGCGCCTTGGCTGGCCGAGCTTTTCCAACGCTCCGGCGATGAGGGCTCCATGATCGTGGTGGCCGAGGACGAAAAAGGTCTGCTCGGCTTCGTGCTGTTCAATCGCGCGAAAAAATGGCTGGAGCAGATCGCCGTGAGCCCGCGCGCCTTCGGCTCCGGCGCGGCGCAAGCTTTGATCTGCGAGGCCAAAAGCGCCTGCCCGGACGGGTTCGGACTGGACGTCAACGCCGATAACGAGCGGGCGCTGAGTTTCTATCGCAGCGAGGGATTTGTCCGCACCGGCGAAGGGAAAAACCCGCTGTCGGGATTGCCAATCGTCGCGCTGCGCTGGGCGCCCTGACTCACACCATCTCCAGACCCTTGGCCCCCGCGTTAAACTGCAACCGCGCCAGCCTCGCATAAAGCCCGTCGCGCGCCACGAGTTCGGTATGGGTTCCCTGTTCGACGATGTGGCCGCCCTCCATCACCAGAATACGATCCGCGGCCAGCACCGTGGCGAGGCGGTGGGCGATAATCAGCGTCGTGCGATCCTGCATCACATGGTCGAGCGCCTCCTGCACCAAAACCTCGTTCTCGGCGTCGAGCGCCGAGGTGGCTTCGTCGAGCAGCAGGATGGGCGCGTCCTTCAGAATGGCGCGGGCGATGGCGAGGCGCTGGCGCTGGCCGCCGGAAAGGGTCACCCCGCGCTCGCCAAGCCTGGTCGAAAACCCCTCTGGCAGGGCGCGGATGAAGCCCAGCGCGGCCGCGCGCTCCGCCGCCGCTTCGATGCGCGCTTCGCTGGCTCCGGGCGCCCCATAGGCGATATTCTCCGCGGCCGAGGCGGCGAAGATCACCGGGTCCTGCGGCACCAGCGCGATGCGGCGGCGCAGGCTGGCGGGATCGGTTTTGGCGGCGTCGACGCCATCGATCAGCACCCGTCCTGACGTCGGGTCATAAAAGCGCATCAGCAACTGGAACAAGGTCGATTTGCCGGCGCCGGACGGCCCGACGATGGCGACCTTTTCGCCGCGGGAAATGGTGAAGGACAGGCCGTCAAACACTTTTTTGTCGCGTCGGCCCGGATAGGCGAAGCCGACACGGTCGAAGGCGATTTCGCCACGCGGCGGCTCAGGCATCGGCAAGGGGGAGGCCGGGGCGGCGATCAGCGGTTGGGTTTGCAAGATTTCGGCGAGGCGGCCGGCGGCGCCGGCGGCGGCGGAAATCTCGCTCCAGACTTCCGACAATTGCCCCAGCGCGCTCGCGCCGAGCACGGCGTAGAGGACGAATTGCGATAATTGCCCGGCTGTCATGGTCCCGGCCAGCACGTCGCGCGCGCCGAGCCACAAAACCCCGACCACGCTGGCGAAGGACAGAAAGACCGCGAAGGCGGTCAGGATCGACCGCGCCTTGGTGGCCGCGCGGGCGGCGAGATAGGCGCCCTCCGCCGCATGGGCAAACCGCTCGCGGGTGACTTTTTCAGCGCCAAAGGCCTGCATAGTTCGCACGGCGCCGAGGTTTTCGGCGGCGAAGGCGCTGGCCTCAGCGAGCGTGTCCTGCGCGTCGCGCGAGCGGCCGCGCACCGAGCGGCCGGAGGCCATCAGCGGCAGCACGATGATCGGAATGGCGATCAGCACCAGGCCGGACAATTTCGGGCTGGTGTAGACCATCAGTCCGATGGCCCCGACGAACAGAAACAAATTGCGCAGCGCGATGGAGGCGGAAGAGCCGAAGGTCGACTTGATCTGGGTGGTGTCGGCGGTCAGGCGCGACAGCAACTCGCCGGTCTGGGCCGAATCGTAGAAGGCCGGGTCGAGTTTGGTCAGATGGGTGAAAACGTCGACGCGCAGGTCGGCGACGACGCGCTCGCCCAGCGTCATGACGAGGAAATAGCGGATCGCGGAGGCCGCGGCCAGCAGGCCGACGACGCCGATCAGGGCGAGGAAATAAGAATTGACCACGCCGGCGTGGTCGGCGGCAAAGCCCCGGTCGATCATCCCGCGCACCGCCAGCGGCATGACCAGCGTCGCGGCGGCGGCGACCGTCAGCGCGACCACCGCCGAAAGCGCCCAGCGGAGATGACGGCGCGCATAGGGCAGGATGGGCGCCAGGGAGCGTAGGGAGTCGCGCGGCGAGCGGGTTTTGGAGCTTGAGGTTTCAGTCATGGCGCCAATATAGGGACGCCGCGCGAAAAAGGCGCGCAGAAAAGGAATGTGTTTTTCGCGGCGCGGCGCCTTGCCCGCTGGCTCTGTCTGGTCTATAGACCGCGCTTCCACTTTCCCGGCGCCGCGCAGCGCCGCTCTTCTGGTTCCAAGGCGGCGATCCGTCACGGGCCGCCTAGCCGCAAGGTCGAAGCCATGAAGTCCGATATCCACCCCGATTACCACATCATCAAGGTCGTCATGACCAACGGGACCGAGTTCCAAACCCGCTCCACCTATCAGGCGGAGGGCGCCACGCTCAATCTCGACATCGACCCCAACACGCACCCGGCCTGGACCGGCGGCTCGCAGCAATTGCTCGACCGCGGTGGCCGTCTGTCGCGTTTCAATTCCCGCTTCGCCGGGCTGTCCTTCGGCAAGAAATAAGCTGAAGGAATTGACTCGAAGGGCGGCTCTCGGGCCGCCCTTTTTTTGTTGCTAGATGTTCCAGCGACTTTCCGTGGCGCATAAAAGCTGGCGCAGATGCCGGATTTCATCTCTGAACTGTAAAGTCAGCAAGGCGTACCCGTCCAGCGGCGGCGCGCCGGGCGCGTCAACTTCGGCCGGGTCGGCGGTCTCGCTCTGCTGAAGCCCCTGTCCTTCGCCAAGTTTCAGGGCGTGCGCCATGCCGAGCAACATAAGGTCAATCTGGCAATCGACAGGCGCGAGCGACTCGTGATCGAACGTCATGCGATGTTCGTTTCCCCTCCGCCGCCTTATGCCGGCCATCAAGTCAAGCGTACTCACGCAGAGGCGGAGGCTTCGCTGGATTTCTTCCATCTTCGCCATCTCGATGTGGGTTTCTTTGGAGACCCAGGGCATCAGGGGCCGCAGTTCAACCAGCGTCGCGCTTTGCGCCGCCAGCGCTTTCAATTCCTCGTCGCTGGAAATGTCGACGTCGCCGGAGAGTCCGGTATGGAGCGCGGCGCAGCCGCGCAGCGCGTCGGCAAGCTTGTATCTCCAGGACCATGTCGCATAGAGGGGAAGGGCGAAGGAGAAGGCCAGCGCAATGGCGATTCCAATCACGATGTCGACTGTGCGCCACAGGCCGGCCGCCATTGAATTGTCGCCATGGCCGGCGACGATCATGATGGTGATCGCCGAAAGCAGCGCGATATACCCGGCTTTGCCAATGGCGTAATAGGCGCATATTCCGCAGCCGGTTGCGATCATCAGTTCGGTGGCTATCCAGACGCCGAAGATGTTTTGCTGGAGGATGAGGGCGAGACCCACGCCCGCGCCGATCAGGGTGCCCAGACCGCGTTCGAAGGCCTTTCGACGAATATTGCCCTGATGTTGCAGCCCACCGATGACAACCAGCACCGTGATCGACGCCCATTCGCCATAGGGCAGGCCTAAGGCCGTCGTCAGGAGGATCGACGCCAGAATGGCCGCGCCAACCCGCATCGCGTGAATGAGCCTCGCATGCCGATAACGGTAGTCAGGCTCGGCAATGTGACGAAGGACGTTGCGCGACATGAACGACTCGAGGGACAATGCGCGCGGCGCGCCGGTGAGAAGTGACACGCCGATTTTGCCGGGTCAACGAAATCGCCATCTTCCCGGCCCGCCGCAGCCCGATCTCGTGGCGCCGCGATGCCGCTCTTTCACGTTCCGCGCGGTTTTACGCGGGTGGTGGGGACGGCCGAGGCGGGGTCGTCCGGCCAGAGATGACGCGGATAGCGTCCCTTCATGTCCGCCTTGGCCGAAGCCCAGGAGCCTTTCCAGAAACCGGGCAGGTCCCGGGTGATCTGGATCGGCCGATGCGCCGGCGACAACAGATGCAGGGTGATCGGCGCGAGGCCGTTGGCGAGGCTCGGATGGGTCGAAAGGCCGTAAAATTCCTGCACCCGCGCTGCAAGGACCGGTCCTTCGGCGCTCGAATAATCCAATGCGATGCTTGAGCCCGCCGGGGTGCCGAAATGGGTCGGCGCCTGTTCCTCCAACTTGCGAGACAAGTTCCAGGGCAAAAGCGCCGCGAGCGCCGCGTCGAATTTTTCGGGCCCAATCTCGTCGAGGCGCTGGCAGCCTTCAATATAGGGCGCCAGCCAGGTTTCAGCGCCGCTCAGGCCAGCCTCGCTCAGGTCGGGCCAGGGATTTTCCTCGCGATTTTCCTCGTGATTTTCCTCGCCCTCACGAGCATTTTTCGCAAAAATGCCGCGCAGAAAAGCTGCCCTTTCGCGGGTCTGCCGTTGCGCCTTGCTCCAGTTCAGCCGGTCGATGCCGAAAGCGGCGGCGCCGCGCGCCAGCAGCGCGGCGTTTTCTGGTGAGGCGGCGACGGGCATATTCTGTTCGGCCAGCGTGAGGGCGCCAAAGCGCCGCGAAAAACGGCGCCGCAGGGCGCCGCTCGCCGCATCGAAGCGCGTTTCGTCCCGGCTCTCGATCTGGTCGGCGAACAGGGTCTCGAAACTGGCCTCGTCGAGTTCGGCGGCGGCGAGGATGCGGCTGGCGCCGGCGCGTCCGGCGACTTCCGCCACCGCCAGCAATTTGACCCGCGCCAGCGGCGAGTGAGCCTCGACGCTGGCGGCGCGGCCATTAGCCATGAGAAATTCCCCGGCCTTGCCGCGCGCGCGGGCGATGCGGTCGGGATAGGCCAGCGCGACCAGGGCGCCGGGCGAAAGCGCGAGCGGCTCAGCCTTCTCCCCCAATTCCCGAGCGGAAGACCGCAATTGCCGCGCAAAACCCTGCGCCAGCCGGCGCGCGTCTTTTCCGCGCGGCGAAGACTCGCGCCCGAATCGGTCGAGCCGGTCGACAAGATCGGGCGAATCGCCGCCTAGGCCGCGTTCGGTGATGACCACGGCGAGGTCGCAAGCCTGCGCGCCGGCGCCATGGAGTTCGGCGAGCAACACCATGCGGGCGAGGCGAGGAGGCAGCGGCAGGCCGCGCATGGCTTTTCCGCGCGGCGTGATCGCGCCTGCCGCGTCCAGGGCGCCCAGATCGCGGAGAAGCGCGCGCGCCTCGGTCACGGCGGGGGCGGGCGGCGGATCGAGCCAGGCCAGTTCCCCCGGATCGCGCGCGCCCCATGCGGCGAGATCGAGCAGGAGGCCGGACAAATCGGCGGAAAAAATCTCCGGCTGGGCGAAAGCGGGCAGGGACCCCGTCGCCGCCTCTTCCCACAGACGGTAGCAGACGCCCGGCGCGGTGCGGCCGGCGCGGCCCCGGCGCTGATCCGCGGCGGCGCGTGACACGCGCAGGGTTTCGAGCCGCGTCAGGCCGAGATCGGGCTCGAAACGCGGCGCGCGGACAAGACCGCTGTCGATCACCACCCGCACGCCGTCAATGGTCAGCGAGGTTTCGGCGATGGAGGTCGCCAGCACGATCTTCCGCCGCCCCGCCGCCGCCGGTTTTATGGCCCGGTCCTGCGCCGCCCGGTCCATGGCGCCGTAAAGCGGGCAGATATCGACGCTGGCATCGCGTATTTTTTCGCCAAGCTGCGCCGCCAACCGGGTAATTTCCGCCTGTCCGGGCAAAAACACCAGGATCGAGTCCTTCTCTTCGGCCAAAGCCCTCAAGATCGCGCGCAAAACGGCGTCGTCGATCCTTTCGCGCGGATCGCGGCCGAGGTGACGGGTTTCGACCGGAAAGGCGCGTCCTTGCGACTCGATGACGGGCGCATCGCCCATCATCGCCGCGACGCGCGCCCCGTCTAGTGTCGCCGACATCACCAGAATCCGCAGGTCCGGCCGCAAGGCGGCTTGCGCGTCGAGGGCCAGCGCCAGGCCGAGATCGGCGTCGAGCGAGCGCTCGTGGAATTCGTCGAACAGCACGGCGGCTGTGCCTTCGAGCGAGGGATCGTCGAGGATCATGCGGGCGAAAACGCCCTCCGTCACCACCTCGACGCGGGTTTTCGGCCCGATCGAAGATTGCAGGCGCACGCGGAGGCCAATGTTTTCCCCAAGACTTTGGTCGAGCAGGCCCGCCATGCGCTCGGCGGCGGCGCGGGCGGCGAGGCGGCGGGGCTCCAGCACGATGATCTTGCCGTCGCCGCGCCAACCGGCGTCGAGCAAGGCCAGCGGAACGCGGGTGGTTTTGCCTGCGCCGGGCGGGGCGACCAGCACCGCGCGCGGTGAGTCCGCCAGCGCCTCTGTCAGGCGCGGCAAAACCTCGTCGATGGGCAAGGCGCCCTTGCTTTGGGCAAAAGTCAAAAAATTCATACGGTTTTCTGCCAGCATTTTTTCGCCGCCGCAATCCAGGACGAAAGCGCCTTGCATCGCCAAACGAACCCCTTCTCGGCCCTTGGGGAAAGGTTTATAGCTCTCCCAAGGTAGAGCCTTTTCGGCTTCAGCCAGGAAACATTCATGTCGCAAGACGCACTCAATTCTCCCGCCGCGCCCACGTCCGGGCAGGAAACGCCTCTTACGCCCCCCGCCGCTCCCGAACATCAGCATGAAGGTTTCTGGGTCATGCTGCTTGGGTCGATGGGCGTCGTTTTCGGCGACATCGGCACCAGCCCGCTTTACGCGCTCAAGGCCGCGCTCGAGCACATGAAAAGCGACGGTGTGGTCGAATCGGAGGTGATCGGCATTGTTTCGCTGCTGATTTGGGCCCTGTTCATGACCGTCACGTTTAAATACGTGTTCTTTCTGATGCGCGCCGACAACAAGGGCGAGGGCGGCACCCTTTCGCTGATGGCCCTCGCGCAAAATGCGATTGGCCGACGCTCCAAGATCATTTTCCTGCTCGGCGTGGCCGGCGCGGCGCTGTTTTCCGGCGACGCGATCATCACGCCGGCCATTTCAGTTCTGTCGGCGGTCGAAGGCCTCAATACCGCCTCCAGCTTCTTCCAGCCTTATGTGCTGCCGATCGCCGTGGTCATTCTCATCACGCTCTTTCTCTTTCAGAGCAGCGGCACGGCGAAGGTCGCCACTTATTTCGGACCGATCATGGTGGTCTTCTTTGGCCTGATCGGCTTTCTTGGCGTCTACCATATCGCCGACGCGCCGCGCATCTTGAACGCCTTCAACCCGCTCAATGGCTTGAGCTTCCTGTTCGGACACGGCTCGACGGGATTTGTGACCCTCGGCCTGGTGTTCCTGGCGGTGACCGGCGCCGAGGCGCTTTACGCCGACATGGGCCATTTTGGCCGCAAGCCGATCCAGATCGCTTGGCTACTCTTCGTGCTGCCGTCTCTGGTCTGCAATTATCTCGGCCAGGGCGCGCTGGTGCTCAAAGATCCGACCGCCGTGAAAGATCCTTTCTTTCTGATGGTTCCCGAATGGTCGCTGATCCCCTTTGTCATTCTGGCGACGGTGGCGACGGTCATCGCCAGCCAGGCGGTGATCACCGGCGCCTTTTCGCTGTCGCGTCAGGCGATTCAGCTTGGCCTATTGCCCCGTCTCGAAATCCAGCACACGTCGGCGATGACCGAAGGCCAGATCTTCGTGCCGCGCGTCAATCGGACTCTTCTGATCGGCGTGCTGATGCTGGTCTTCCTCTTCCGCTCCTCGGATAATCTGGCCAACGCCTATGGCATAGCCGTCACCGGCACCATGGTTGTGACGACTGCGCTGTCCTTTTTCGTGGTGTATAAATTGTGGCGCTGGCCGCTTTGGGTGGCGATCCCCTTCACCGGCTTCTTCCTGTCTGTCGATCTGGCGTTCATGGCGGCGAATCTGGTCAAGGTGTTCGAAGGCGGATGGGTTCCGCTTGGCCTCGGCGCGCTGTCGATGATCGTGATGTGGACCTGGGTGCGCGGCACGGATTTGCTGGCGAAAAAGACCCATCGCGATTCCATCCCGACCACCGATCTCATCCGCATGCTGGAAAAATCCAAGCCGACGCGCGTGGCCGGCACGGCGGTGTTCCTGACCGGCGACCCCAAAGTGGCCCCTTCGGCGCTGATGCATAATCTGAAGCACAACAAGGTGCTGCACGAGCGGGTGGTGATCATGAATGTGATCAACATGGCGACGCCGCGCGTGTCCGAGCAGAACCGCTTCGAGATCGAGAAGCTTCCCAATGAATTCATGCGGGTGACGCTGTATTTCGGCTATATGGAAAATCCGCGCGTGCCCGCCGCCATGGCTCTGATGCGCAAGAGCGGCGTGAAATTCGACATCATGACGACGTCCTTCTTCCTCGGTAAACGGACGCTCAAATGCTCGCCGACCTCCGGCATGCCGCATTGGCAAGACAAGCTTTATGTCAGTCTGGCCAAGCAGGCGACGAACGCGACGGACTTTTTCTCGATACCGTCGGACCGCGTGGTGGAGCTTGGCGCGCAGGTAACCATCTGATCGGCGTCGCTCGCTTAAGCTCGGCGTCAACTCGCCTTGACATGGCCTCTTCCACGCTGCGAATCGTTGCCTTAAGAGGTCTGCATGGTGGCGCACGGGTTAAAAAACGATGTTAGGGCGGCCGGAGCATGAAAGTTGAGCGTGCGGCCGTCCGATGAGGCGTGCTCGCAGGACAGACGACCCCACGGCATCGCTGTGGCTCTCGCCAGCGTGCTCATTTCCGCCCTTGTGCGCCTGATCTTTCTGCAAGCCTTGGGCACGGAGCTCGCTTTCATCACCTTCTATCCTGCGGTGATGATTGGGGCCTTGTATAGCGGTTTGCGAGGGGGCGTCGCGGCGACCCTGGCGTCTGCGGTCGTCGCCGATTATTTCTGGATGCAGCCGATGGGCTCGCTGATCCTGGCCCGGCCGACCGATTGGCTGGCCTTGGCTATTTTCGTCGGCAGCGGAATATTCGTGTCATGGGTCGCCAATACGTTGCTGCTCACCCAGAACCGCCTGCGGCGGGCGGAGACTTGGCGCGCCAATGAACTGGAACGGAGGGTCGCGGAACGCACCGCGTCGCTCCTGCAAGCGACCGCCATCCTGCGCGGCATTGGCGAAAATTCGCCGGATCCGATCTATGCGAAAGATGCGGGCGGCCGCTTCCTCTACGCCAATCCCGCCGTCCTCGCGGTTATCGGAAAGAGCGCGGAGGCGGTGCTCGGCCACACTGACGCCGACTGGCATTCCAATCCAGAGCAGGCGGCCGCCGTCATGGCGAACGACCAGCGCGTCATGCGAGGCGGAGTTCCCGAGGTGATCGAAGAAACCTTCGACGCCGCCCGTATGGACAGGCGGATCTTCCGGTCGGCCAAGGCGCCGCTTGTTCTCGATGATGGCTCGCTTGCCGGCATCTTGTGCGTGTCATCCGACATAACCAAGCACAAGGCCGCCGAGGCCGAGTTGCAATTGGCCAAGGCCGAAGCCGAACGCGCCAGCGTGGCGAAATCAAAATTCCTGGCCGCCGCGAGCCATGATTTGCGCCAGCCGGTGCAATCGCTGACGCTGCTGCTTGCCATGATCAAACGTCAGGTCGCGGACAAGCCCAAGGCCGCCGAAGGCGTGAATTTGGCGGAGACGGCGCTGAAAGGCCTGAGCAGCTTGTTGACCGGCATTCTCGACATTTCCAGGCTCGAAGCCGGAGTGGTCGAGCCCTGCGTGGAGAGCGTTGACCTTGGCCAATTGATTGAAAGACTTGCGGCCGAATATCGGCCGAGAGCGGCCCAGATCGGACTTCGGTTGCGCTTTACGCCCTGCTCGCTCCGAGCGCGCGCCGACCGTGATATGGTGGAGCGGATCCTGCGCAACCTGCTTGAAAATGCGCTGCGTTACACGCCGCAGGGCGGCATTCTTCTTGGCGTTCGCCGATGCGGCGAAAATGTCAGGCTTGACGTTATCGACACGGGCATCGGCATCGCCGCCAATAAGCTGACGGAGATTTTCGAGGAATTTCGACAGTTGAACAATCCTGCCCGCGATGCGAGCCAAGGTCTGGGCCTTGGCCTTGCCATCGTCGACCGTCTCGCCGGACTGCTTGGAGCCAGCATAGGGGTGGCCTCGAACCTTGGGCATGGTTCGCGCTTTTCGCTGGTTCTGCCGCTCGATCGCGTCGGTCCGGCCGCGATGCCGGCTAAACCGGACCTCGACGACACCGGTGGCCGTGTCCTGGTGATTGAAGACAATTTTGGCTTGCGCCAAGCCTATGAAATAATGCTGAAAGACTGGGGTTATACGACATTCTGCGCCGCCACAGGCGAGGAGGCGATTACGCGCGCGGAGCAGGAAAAATGGCTTCTCGACGCCATTATCGCCGACCATCGGCTGGGCCCGGGCCTGACCGGGACCGAGGCGTCGGCGGAAATCGCGCGCCGCGCCGGTCGCGATTTTCCAACCATGATCGTCACCGGCGACACCGCCAGGGAGCGGATCACCGAAATTCACGCTAGCGGGTTCGCCATGCTGCACAAGCCGGTGGAGGCTGCCGATTTACGGAGGCGCCTGGCGCAGTTGATACGGGCTGCCGCAGCCACCTGAAAAATCACTCCGTGAAGACAATCGTCTTGGAGCCGTTGATCACCACACGGCTCTCCACATGATAGCGTACGGCGCGGGCCAGCACACGGCGCTCGATGTCGCGGCCCTTGCGAACCAGGTCGTCCGGCGTGTGGTGGTGCGAAATGCGCTCGACATCCTGCTCGATGATCGGCCCCTCGTCGAGATCGGGGGTCACGTAATGCGCGGTGGCGCCGATGACCTTCACGCCGCGCGCATGGGCCTGATGATAGGGACGGGCGCCTTTGAAACCGGGCAGGAAGGAATGATGGATGTTGATG
>Ga0302157_10002914_pt1 | contig 19591 bp, 19 predicted proteins | sample I_Bog_N3_3_FD_193502 | JGI IMG/M metagenome (GOLD analysis project Ga0302157, IMG submission 193502) | Peat permafrost microbial communities from Stordalen Mire near Abisko, Sweden - I_Bog_N3_3 | ecosystem: Environmental > Terrestrial > Soil > Wetlands > Peat | place: Sweden: Abisko, Stordalen... | reverse complement strand
GCCGCTCGACGTCGAGGCCTCCTATGCCGAAAAGGCGCGGCTGCGCGCCCGCCGCCAGGACCAGTACAGGGCGCTGCGCGACGTCGCGCCGGTGACGGCGGACGGCGTGCGCGTCGGCCTGCACATGAATGCCGGCCTGCTGATCGACCTGCCGCATCTGCACGAGACCGGCGCCGATTCGATCGGCCTGTTCCGCACCGAATTGCAGTTCATGCTGGCCTCGCACTTCCCGCGCATAGAAGACCAGGAAAAGCTCTACGCCGCCGTTCTCGACGCCGCCGGCGACAAGCCGGTGACGTTTCGCACGCTCGACATCGGCGGCGACAAGGTGCTGCCCTACATGAACATGAAGGGGCTGGAGGAAGAGAACCCGGCGCTCGGCTGGCGCGCCGTGCGCATCGCGCTCGACCGCCCGGCGTTGCTCAGAATGCAGTTGCGCGCCATGCTGCGCGCGGGCGCGGGGCGCGATTTGCGTATCATGTTGCCGATGGTCTCGGCGGTCGCCGAATTCACCGCCGGGCGCGAATTGCTCGATCGCGAAATTGCTTTTCTCGGCCGTATCGGGCGCCAGCCGCCGCGATCGGTGCAGCTCGGCGTGATGATCGAGGTGCCGTCGCTGCTCTGGCAGCTCGACGAAATCGCCCGCCGCGCCGACTTCCTGTCCGTCGGCTCCAACGATCTGATGCAATATCTCTACGCCGCCGATCGCGACAACAAGCGCGTGTCAAGCCGCTTCGACACGCTCTCCGCCGGCTTTTTACGCGCGCTGCGGTCCATAGCCGAGGTTGGCGAGCGCACCGGCGTGCCGGTGGCATTGTGCGGCGAAATCGGCGGGCGGCCGTTGGAAGCGATGGCGCTGATCGCGCTCGGCTTCCGCAACCTGTCGATGTCGGCCACCGCCATCGGCCCGATCAAGGCCATGACGCTGGCGATGAACGCCACCGAAGCGCGCCAGACGCTCGACGATCTGCTCGCCGACGGCGGCGCCGACGCCGCCAGCCTGCGCGAACCCTTGCGCGCGCTCGCGGAGAGACAGGGCGTTCGCTTGTAGCGGGCGCGATTCCCGCCTCTCGCTTCCCCTCTCTTGCGATTACCGAAATCCCATGTCCGTCGACGCCAATCTCGATCTTATCCTCCGCCGCTACGAAGAACTCGGCGCGCGGCTCGGCGCGGGCGTCGCCGGTCCCGAATACGCGCGCGTTTCTCGCGAATACGCCGATCTCGAACCGATGGCGGCCTCGATCCGCACTTTGCGGGAGAAGCAGAGAGAGCGCGCCGATCTCCAGGCGATGCTCGCCGATGCGAGCCTCGACGCGGAGATGCGGGCGCTCGCCGAGGACGAACTGACGGGCGCCGACAAGGAGATTGCTGAGCTTACCCAGGCGATCCGCATCTCGCTGTTGCCCAGGGACGCGGCGGACGAGGGCAACGTGATCCTCGAAGTGCGCGCCGGCACCGGCGGCGACGAGGCGGCTTTGTTCGCCGGCGACCTGTTCCGCATGTACGTCAAATATGCGGAATTGAAGCGCTGGAAGGTCGAGGTGCTGTCGGCGAGCGAGGGAACGGCCGGCGGCTACAAGGAAATCATCGCCGAGGTCGAGGGTCGCGGCGCCTATGCCCGGCTCAAATACGAGAGCGGAGTCCATCGCGTGCAGCGCGTGCCCTCGACCGAAACGCAAGGCCGCATCCACACTTCCGCCGCGACCGTCGCCGTGATGCCCGAGGCGCAGGAGGCGGATCTGGAAATCAACGAAGGTGATCTCAAGATCGACACCATGCGCTCCAGCGGCGCCGGCGGCCAGCACGTCAACAAGACCGAATCGGCGATCCGAATCACCCATCTGCCCACCGGCTTCGTCGTCGCGATGCAGGAGGAGCGTTCGCAGCATCGCAACCGCGCGAAGGCGATGGCCCTGTTGCGGTCGCGGATTCTCGACTTCCAGCAACAAAAACTGAACGACGAGCGCGCCGAGGAGCGCCGCTCCCAGGTCGGTTCCGGCGACCGCTCGCAGCGCATCCGCACCTATAATTTTCCGCAAGGGCGGCTGACGGACCACCGAGTCAACCTCACGCTCTACTCGCTCGACCGCATCATGGAGGGCGAGGGTCTCGACACGGTCATCGACGCGCTCACGGCCGAGCGGCAGGCGCAATTGCTTGCCGAACAGGCGACTTGAGGGGTGAGCGGCGGTTTTACGCGGCTGCCGGTTTTTGGCCGCGGTCAGGCGATCGGCCTGCTCGGCGGCTCGTTCAACCCGGCGCACGAGGGCCATCGGCTGATCTCCGAAATTGCGCTCAGCCGCCTCGGGCTCGATAGCGTCTGGTGGCTCGTGACTCCCGGCAATCCGCTGAAATCACCGGAAGAATTGGAAGCCCTCGACGCGCGGCTGGCGGTGGCGAGACGAACCGCGCGCGATCCGCGAATAAAAGTCGTCGACTTCGAGGCCGAGATCGGCTCGCACTATACCTATCAGACGTTGCGCTACCTTCGCCGCCGGGCGCCCGGAGTCCGGTTCGTATGGATCGTCGGCGCGGACAATCTGGCGCAGTTCCACCGCTGGCGGCGCTGGCGCGAGATCGCGGATCTGGCGCCCATCCTCGTCGTCGACCGCCCCGGCTCGACTTTGCGGGCGCTCTCGAGCCGCGCGGCGCTGGCGTTGCAACGCTGGCGATGGCGGGAGCGCGACGCCCTGCGATTTGCATCCGCTTCGCCGCCCGCAATCCTGTTTCTGCATGGCCCTCGCTCGGACCTGTCGTCGACGATCCTGAGACTTCGGCCCCAATCCGGAACCGGCGCATCAGCAAGGTAGCGGCCGGCGTCAACCCTTGCGCCGGAACGGATAGCGGAATTGCGCGGCGAAGCCGTGCGGCACCTTTTCGGAAACGCCGTAGCCGGTTGGCCAAGCCGATTCCGGCATGTGGTAGGTGCCGAACAGAATGTCGAACAGTGGGAAGTGAATGGCGAAATTGACGTCGATCGCTTCCCTATCGACGCCGTGATGCCAGTGATGGAAGCGCGGCGTCGCCAGATAGCGGCCGATCCTGTTGAAATCGAGCCCGATATTGGCATGCAACAGGCTCGAATAGATGAACACGATCAATAAATAGGCTTGAATCGCGGCGGGCGTGAAGCCGAGCGACAGGCCGGGAATCGCCGTCAGCGCGCGCAACACGACGATCTCCATCAGATGCATGCGCGAACTCGCCAGCCAATCCATCGATGTCGCGCTGTGATGCACCGCGTGGAAGCCCCACAGGAACGGAAAGCGATGGAATGCGCGGTGGACCCAATATTGCACGAAGTCGGTAAAAAACATGATTTCGACGATTTGCAGCCACACCGGCTGAGCGCCGACGGTGTCTCGCAACGCCGCAAAATGCGTAGCCTGCTCGACCAGATGGGCGGGCGCCAGCGTCAGATAGGCAATCGCCTGGACCAGCAGCGTGCTCACCAGGAAATAGAACAGATCCTCGCGCCAGTCCGCCCGGAAGAGGGTTTGCGATTTCACCCGCGGGGCGAGGCGCTCCAGCGGCACGAAGAGGAAGCCTGTGAATAACATATTTAAGATGAAGAAATCAAGGCCGAAATATATCGGCGTCTCGACCTGCACCGTGTCATGCGCCTGGGGCCCGCCCAACAGCGCCGCGGCCATCGCCAGGCCCAGCGCCACGAAGCCGAGCAGCTTGTTTTCGCGCAGCATCAGGCTGAGCAGCGCTAGCGTATAGGCGATCAGCATCACCGCGAGCAGCGCCGGCCTCAGCCAAGCCAGGTTTTCGATGGCGTGCAATTGCGGCGTGGAGAACAACTCCGGCCAATGCAGGATGCCGGCGGCGAGAAAACTCGTGAGGCTCGCCAGCAGAGCGCCGGCGCCGGAGAGCCAGCCGCTGCCGAGCGGACGTTCCTCGCGCGGCGTTTCCAATTCCTTAACGAGCGAACGCAAAATGTTGGACATGGGGCCTCCCCTTCCTAAAGCCGCATTTTCTCATCAAATCCGTTACGTTTCTCTAAGGCGTTCGCGGATCTCCCGCCCCGAGGCTGTGCGAATCGTCTTGAAATCTTGACGATCGCGGCTCATGTTCTCATCGGAGCCGGTCAAATCGGCCGGCCCGTCGAAAGGATGCGCCACTGACCTTATCACATGAAACCGTTCGAGGAACGCCAAGGGTTTCTCGCCGCCGCCCCTCCGCGCCCTTCGCCGCCGAGCCGCCCGAACCATTGATCGACGGGCCCCTCGCCAAGGCGGTCCTCGCGAGCCTCGAAGATTCGAAGGCCGAGGACATCGTCAAGGTCGATCTCACGGGCAAGACCAGTATCGCCGATTTGATGATCATCGCGACGGGACGCTCGAGCGTTCACGTCGGCGCGATCGCCGATCACATCGCCCGGGCGTGCCGGGCGGCGGGTTACCGGGCGCCGCGCGTCGAAGGTCAGCCGTTGTGCGATTGGGTGCTGCTCGATCTCGGCGACGCCATCGTCCATGTCTTTCGGCCCGAGGTGCGGCAGTTCTACAATCTGGAGAAATTGTGGAGCGCGGACCGTCCCGGTGAGATCCGGGCGAGCTGAGCGCATTTGCGGACGGCCATCCTCGCCATCGGGCGGATGAAAGCCGGCCCGGAGCGCGAGCTTCTGGCGCGTTATCAACAACGCGTCGCCGCGCTGGCGCCGCAATTGGGCCTGGCGCCGGTGGAATGGCGGGAGTTCGAGGAGGGCCGCGCGCGGCAAACCGGCGCGCGGCGAGCCGAGGAAGCCAGGACGCTGCTCGCCGCGGCGCCCAAGGGGGCGCGGATCGTCGCCCTCGACGAGCGCGGCAAATCGCCGTCGAGCGAGGCATTTTCCGCCGAAATTGCGCGGGCGCGCGATGGCTCCGTGCCGGCCTACGTGTTCATCGTCGGCGGCCCCGACGGCCTGGACGAGAGCGTGCGGGCCGCGGCGGCGTCGCTCGTCAGTTTCGGCGCGATGACTTGGCCGCATCAGCTGGTGCGTGTGCTGTTGGCCGAGCAGATCTACCGCGCCTGTTCGATCCTGGCGCGCCACCCCTATCATCGTGAATGACCGCCGTCTTCTTGGCCCAATCTTGGGATTATTGAGCGCATGGCGATTCGTTTCTTCGGCTCCCAGGGGGCGTCCGTTGCGTTGGCGGCGGCGATCGCGCTGGGCTGCCCGAGCGCCCGCGCCGAGACGCCGACGCCGAGCCCCGACGCCAAAGCCGCGAAAGAGACCGAACTGCGCGGCGTCGAGGACACGCTGAAAGCCTCCGAGGAGCAGCGCCGGAAGATCGAGGCCGACGTCGAATCGCTGAAGGTCGACCACGCCCGGCTCGCCGAGGCGCTGATCGAGACGACGGCGAAGGTTCAGGACACCGAGGGCCAGCGCGCGCGCGCCGAAGCGGATCTCGACGAACTGTCCCGCCGCTCGGAAACGCTCGGCAAATCGCTGGACGCGCGCCGGGACGCGATCGGCGTCGCGCTCGCCGCGCTCGAGCGCCTCGGGGCCAATCCGCCGCCGGCGATTTTCGTCAAGCCCAACGCCATGGCCGATGCGGTGCGCGCGGCGATGACGATCGGCGGCGCTGTGCCGCAATTGCAGAGCGAAATCCAGGCCGCGGCGCGCGATCTGACCGAGTTGGAGACCTTGCGCGCCGCGATGGCGAAGCAGCGCGACGACCTGACCCGGAGCGCCGAGGGGCTGGCGCTGGACAAGACGAAGCTGACCGAACTCGTCGCCGCCCGGCAGCAATCGCTCGACGAGGCGCAAGGCGCGCTCGAGGCCGAACGCAAGCGCGCGAGCGAACTCGCCAATCAGGCGCTCAGCCTCAAGGATCTGATCGCGCGCATGGAAAGCCAGATTCCCGGCGCAAAGGCCGGCGCGGCGGCCGCGGCGGCGGCGGATCTGGGTCCTGCGGCGGGCGGGTCGGACCCGGCCCGGCTCAAGCCGGCCGTCGCATTCGCCGATGCCAAGGGAACGCTGCCAATGCCCGCGGCCGGTGAAATGCTGAAAAGTTTCGGCGACGCCGACGACTACGGCGGGACGGAAAAAGGCGTTTCGATCGCGACGCCGGCGAGGGCCACGGTGTCGACGCCGATCGACGGCTGGGTCGTTTACGCCGGCCCCTACCGATCGTATGGTCAACTCTTGATCCTCAACGCCGGCGGGGGATACTATATGGTGCTGGCCGGCATGGAGCGCAGCAACGTGTCGGTCGGTCAATTCGTCCTCTCCGGCGAAGCAGTGGCGTCCATGGGCGACGGCGCGGCGAGAACGGCGGCGGCGGTCGCTATTGGCGCCGCGCAACCCATTCTCTATATCGAACTTAGGAAGAACGAGACCCCGATCGATCCCGGGCCGTGGTGGGCGAAGACGAATAACGAAAAGGCGCACGGATGATTCGCAAGGTTTCCTATCTGGCACTCGGCGTCGCCCTCGGCGCGACCGTGACTTTGGGCGCGCCCGGCGCATTGCATTTCATGGCCCCGAGCGCCTATGCCGCGGTCGCCGACACCTATCGGCAGCTCAACCTTTTCGGCGACGTGTTCGAGAAAATTCGCAACGATTACGTTGAGAAACCGGACGAACCGAAGCTGATCGAAGCGGCCATCAACGGCATGTTGTCGTCGCTGGATCCGCATTCGAGCTACATGGACGCCAAGGCCTATGGCGACATGCAAGTGCAGACGAAAGGCGAATTCGGCGGCCTCGGCATCGAAGTGACCGGGGAGGAAGGCGTCATCAAGGTCGTCACGCCGATCGACGACACGCCGGCCGCCAAGGCGGGAATCATGTCGGGCGACATCATCATCTCGATCGACGGTGATTCGGTGCAGGGGATAACGCTCGACCAGGCCGTCGACAAGATGCGCGGCGCGATCAATTCGGCGGTGACGTTGAAGATCGTCCGCAAGGGCGCCAAGGACCCGATCGATTTCCGCATCGTGCGCGACGTCATCAAGGTCAAGTCCGTCAATTCCCACGTCGAGGACGGCGACATCGGCTATATCCGCATCACCCAGTTCACCGAACAGACCGCCGACGGCCTGCGCGCCGCAATGGAAAAGTTCAAGACCGACATCGCCAGCGACAAGTTCAAGGGCTACATCCTCGACCTGCGCAACAACCCCGGCGGCCTGCTCGACCAGTCGATCGAAGTGGTCAACGCTTTCGTCGACAAGGGCGAAATCGTCTCCACGCGCGGCCGCAATCCCGACGACGCGCAGCGCTTCAGCGCCCGTCCCGGCGGCGACCTGTCCGGCGGCAAGCCTGTCGTGGTGCTGATCAACGGCGGCTCGGCCTCGGCTTCGGAGATCGTTTCCGGCGCCCTTCAGGACCACAAGCGCGCGACCCTGATCGGCACTAGGTCGTTCGGCAAGGGTTCCGTGCAGACGATCATGCCGTTGGGTGAGAATGGCGCTTTGCGCCTGACGACGGCGCGCTATTACACCCCCTCGGGACGCTCGATCCAGGCCAAGGGCATCCAGCCCGACATCGAGATTCTCGAGGACGTGCCGGACGATCTCAAGGGCAAGGACGACACCAAGGGCGAGGCTTCGCTCAAGGGGCACCTGAAGAATGGCGACGACGAAAAGACCGGCTCACAGGCCTATGTGCCGCCGGATCCGACGAAGGACAAGCAGTTGATCGCCGCCGTCGATCTGCTGCACGGCGTCAAGCACGCCGAGGCGGCGCCTGCCGCTTCGCCCTCGCCCGAGGCCAAGCCGAACTGAGCAAGCCAAACTGCGACAATGAGCTCATCGAGACCTGAGGCAGAAGCGAGTAAATAATGCGCCGTTCCGGGTACTTAGCGATAGGCGTGGCCCTCGGCGCGGCCGCGGCGGCGCTGGTCAGCGCCGCTCCCGCGGCCATGACCGCCGGCGGCGAACGGGGCGTGGCGCTGTATAAACTCGTTTTCGAGACGGCGCTCGATCGTGACGACTATGTCGACGAGCCCGACCAGGTGAAAATCAACGAGGCCGGCATCAACAGCATGCTCGCCTCGCTCGATCCGCATTCCAACTATCTCGACCCCAAGCAACTCAACGAATTCCAAACCACGATGAAGGGCGAGGAATTCGGCGGCTTAGGGCTAGAGGTGATGCAGGAGGGCGGCTTGATCAAGGTCGTCAGCCCGATCGACGAGACGCCGGCGGCGCGCGCCGGGCTGATGTCCAATGACGTGATCGTGAAGATCGACGACACGGCCGTCGACGGCCTGTCGCTCAAGGAGGCCGTCGACCGCATGCGCGGTGTGGCCAAGACCGCCGTTCGGCTGACCGTCGAACGCGGTTCGAGCCACGAGACCAAGGTCTTCACCATCATCCGCGAGATCATTCACGTTCAGCCTGTGCGTTCGCACGTCGAGAGCGGCGACATCGGCTACATCCGGATCACCCAGTTCAACCAGCAAACCTACGATTCACTCCGCGCCGCGCTGGCCAAGTTCAAGTCGACCCTGGGCTCCGACAAGCTCAAGGGCTACATCATCGACCTGCGCAACAACCCCGGCGGGCTGCTCACCCAATCGATCGAGGTCGTCAACACGTTCGTCTCCAGCGGCGAGATCGTTTCCACGCGGGGACGCACGGCGGACCAATATCAGTCCTACAGCGCGCGCTCGGGTTACGACGTCTCGGAGGGCAAGCCGGTCGTCGTGCTGATCAACGGTGGCTCGGCTTCCGCGTCCGAGATCGTCTCCGGCGCCCTCCAGGATCTCCACCGCGCCAAGTTGATCGGCACGCGCTCGTTCGGCAAGGGTTCGGTGCAGACCGTGCTGCCGCTGGGCGACGAGGGCGCGCTGAAACTGACGACCGCGCGATATTACACGCCTTCGGGCCGCTCCATTCAGGCCAAGGGCATCGAGCCCGATTACAAGGTGCTCGAAAACATTCCTGACGATCTGAAGGGCAAAGTGGCGAGCCGCGGCGAAGCGTCGCTCTCGGGCCATCTGAAGAACGGCGACGACGAGAAGACCGGGTCCGACGCCTATGTGCCGCCGGATCCGACCAAGGACACCCAGCTCATCGCGGCGGTGAACCTGCTGCACGGCGCGCCGCCGCCGGCCGCCGACACCACTTCGAACTGAGCGTCGCGCTCGCGTGCGTTAGCTGGCTTCCCCTCCTACACAAGCGAGCCAACCGCGCTTATATCTGCGGTTGGATTTCGCACTGCAATGGAGACTTGGGTTTGGCCGCGCCGCACTCCGACAAGATTCCCGCCGACAAGATTCCCGTCACCGTACTCACCGGCTACCTCGGCGCCGGCAAGACGACGTTGCTCAATCGCATCCTGAGCGAGCCGCACGGGAAGCGTTACGCCGTGATCGTCAACGAATTCGGCGAGATCGGCATCGACAACGAACTCGTCGTCGGCGCCGACGAAGAAGTGTTCGAGATGAACAACGGCTGCATATGCTGCACCGTGCGCGGAGACCTGATTCGCATCATCGAAGGGTTGATGAAGCGCAAGGGCAAGTTCGACGCCATCATCGTCGAGACGACCGGCCTAGCCGACCCCGCCCCGGTGGCGCAGACGTTCTTCGTCGACGAGGACGTGCAGAAGGTGGCGCGCCTCGACGCGGTCGTCACCGTCGCCGACGCCAAGTGGCTTTCGGCGCGATTGCGCGACGCGCCCGAGGCGAAGAACCAGATCGCCTTCGCCGACGTCATCATCCTCAACAAGACCGATCTCGTTTCCGCGGCGGAACTGCGCGAGGTCGAAGCCCGCATTCGGGCGATCAACCCCTATGCCCGCCTGCATCGGGCGCAAAAATGCAATGTCGAAATCGCCGAAGTGCTGGAGCGCCGGGCGTTCGATCTCGAGCGCATCCTCGACATCGAGCCGGAATTCCTGACCGTCGACGAGCACGATCACGATCACGAGCACGGTCATCACGAGCACGAACATCACGGCCTCAAGCACTTCCACGACGAGGACATGCAGTCGATCTCGGCGCGCTACGAGGGCGATCTCGACCCGAACAAGTTCATGCCCTGGATCAATCAATTGACCCAGGCGCTGGGGCCGAGCATCCTGCGCTGCAAGGGAATCGTGGCGCTGAAGGGCGATCCCAAGCGATTCGTCTTCCAGGGCGTGCACATGATGCTCGACGGCGAGCCGCAACGCGAATGGAAGCCGGACGAGAAGCGGGAATCGAAAGTGGTGTTCATCGGCCGCGACCTCGACGAGGAGCTCATTCGCAAGGGCTTCTTCAATTGCGCCGCGTAACGGGCTGAGGAGCGCGGATCATGGTGGAAGATCAGGTATCTCTGACCCAGCACGTCGTGCCCGTCGAAGCGGGCGCGCATGTCGTCCATGCGACCTTCCTGGACGGGCAGCCGGTGCTCGCGCTGGCGGACGGCGTCATCTGGGTCAACGAACGCCGCGTCGTCGCGCATCCCGAAGGGGCGATCCTGGCGGCGGCGAGCGACGGTAAATGGCTCGTTACCGGCGGCGACGACGGACGCCTCGTCGCCACCGGCAGCGGCGGCCCGAGCGAACCGCTCGCGGACGAAAAGGGCCGCTGGATCGACGCCGTCGCCACCAAGGACGGCGCCGTCGCGTGGTCGTCGGGCAAGCAGATCCGCGCCCGGGATTCGGGCGGATTGGTGAAATCCTGGACCGCGCCAACGTCCGGCCGGGGCGTGGCCTTTCTGCCGAAGGGCTACAGGCTCGCGGTCGCGCATTACAATGGCGTGTCGCTGTGGTTCCCCAACGCAGCGGCCGAGCCGACGATGCTGGAATGGAAGGGCTCGCATCTCGACGTCAGCGTCTCGCCCGACGGGCGTTTCCTGGTCACCTCGATGCAGGAGAATTCGCTGCACGGCTGGCGGCTTTCCGACGCGCGCAACATGCGGATGACCGGATACCCCGGAAAGACGCGCTCGGTCTCCTGGTCGCAGGACGGCCATTGGCTGGCGACTTCGGGCGCCGACGCCTGCGTCGTCTGGCCGTTCAAGGACAAGGACGGGCCGATGGGCAAGGCGCCGCGCGAATGCGGCATCCGCCCGCAGCGCATAACGCATGTCGCGTTCCACCCGCGCGCGCTGGTCGTGGCGGTCGGCTACGCGGACGGGCTCGTGCTGCTCTGCCGCCTTGGCGACGGCGCCGAGATCCTGGTGCGCAATTCCGCGCCCGATGCCGGCGCGATCAGCGCGCTCGCCTGGGACTCCAAGGGTTCCCGACTGATGTTCGGGACCGACGCCGGCGCCGCCGGCTTGCTGACTTTGCCCGCCTGATCGCCAAAAGGACGAGAAAACCGATCATGAGTTTAGACGCCTCCCCGTTGTTTCAGCCTTTCAAGCTCGGCGACATCGAAGTCGCCAACCGCATCGCGATGGCGCCGCTGACGCGCAACCGGGCGATTTCGCCCAACACTGTGCCCAGCCCGCTGGCGACGCTTTACTACGCGCAGCGCGCCAGCGCCGGTCTGATCATTTCCGAGGCCTCGCAGATCAGCCAGCAGGGCCAGGGCTATATCTGGACTCCGGGCTGCTACACCGATCCTCAGGTCGAAGCCTGGCGCTCGGTGACTTCGGCGGTGCACGAGGCCGGCGGCAAGATGGTGCTGCAGATGTGGCACGTCGGCCGCGTCTCGCATACGAGCCTGCAGCCCGGCGAGGGCGCGCCCGTCGCTCCCTCGCCGATCGCGGCCAGGACCAAGACCTTCGTTGCCGCCGGCTTCGCCGACACTTCCACGCCGCGCGCGCTGGACATCGGCGAAATTCCCGGCATCGTCGAGGATTACGCTCATGCCGCGCGTTGCTCCGTGCGCGCCGGCTTCGACGGAGTCGAGATCCACGCCGCCAACGGCTATCTGATCGACCAGTTCCTGCGCGACGGCTCGAACAAGCGCACCGATTCCTACGGCGGCTCGGTGGAGAACCGCATCCGCTTCGCGCTCGAAGTCACTGACGCGATTCTGTCGGTGTTGCCGGCCGGCCGCGTCGGCATCCGCATTTCTCCGGCGAGCCCGGGCAACGGCATGTCGGATTCCGACCCGCAGGCGGTTTACGGCGCACTGACCGACGAACTCGCCAAGCGCAAACTCGCCTATCTCCACGCGATCGAGGGCGCCACCCAGGGCGCGCGCGACAACATCGCCTTCGACTATGACGCGCTGCGCCGGGCGTTCCGCGGCGCCTATATCGCCAATAACGGCTATTTGCGCGAAGACGCCATCCAGGCGGTCGCCTCGGGCCACGCCGACATGATCGCTTTCGGCCGGCCGTTCATCTCCAACCCCGATCTCGTCGAGCGCCTGCGCGTCGGCGCCCCGCTCGCCGAAGGCGACAAGGCGACGTTCTACGGCGGCGGCGCGAAGGGCTACACCGACTATCCCTCGCTCGACGCGGCGTGACCATGAGCGACGCGGCAGAGACCTCCTTGCCCGCCCCGCGCGAGCCCAAGCGGGTCGACCCGCGTCTGCTCGAAATGCTCGTCTGCCCGGTGACCCGGGCGACGCTGAGCTACGATGCCGAGCGGCAGGAGTTGATCTCCCGCGCCGCAAAGCTCGTCTACCCGATCCGCGACGGCGTGCCGATCATGCTGCCGGATGAGGCGAGGCCGCTGGAGGATTAAAGGCCCCCGGCGCCAAAGTACCCCCCGTTGTCCCTTGTGGCGCGTCTTGCCGGCCGCCTATAGTCGCCGTCAAAGGGAGGGCGCGCGGCGGGTCAGGCCGTCAGGCGTCGAAAATGTGGGCGGGCAAGTGTACATCCGAATTTTGGGCTCGGGAGCTGGCGGCGGGTTCCCCCAATGGAATTGCAATTGCGTCCATTGCCGCGCCGTGCGCGCCGGGTCGCCGCATTTTCTCCCCCGCACGCAATCCTCGCTCGCGGTCAGCGCCAATGGCGTGGACTGGCTGCTGCTCAACGCCTCGCCGGACCTGCGCCAGCAGATAGCCGCCACACCCGAGCTCGATCCCCCCACCGATGGTCCGGCGCGAATAAGTCCGATACGGGCGGTGGCGCTGACCAACGCCGATGTCGACCATATCGCCGGCTTGCTGACCTTGCGCGAACAGCAGCCGTTCGAAATCCATGCCGCGCCGCGCGTGCTGGAGACGCTCGCCGCAAATCGGATCTTTGATATTCTCTCGCCCGAGATCGTCGCGCGCCGGCCGCTGGCGATGGACGCCGTGACCGAACTTCCTGCGCTCGGCCTCGCCCTCGAGGCGTTCGTCGTGCCCGGGAAGATCGCGCTTTATCTCGAGGACGCAAACGCGAAAAATTTCGGCTCGCAGGCCGGCGACACGCTCGGCCTGCGCATCATCGAGACCGCCACCGGCCGGGCGTTCTTCTACATCCCCGGCTGCGCCCAGATCGACGCGGGGCTCGCCCAAAGACTCGCAGGCGCGGAACTGGTGTTGTTCGACGGCACGTTGTGGTCGGAAAACGAAATGCTGGAACAAGGCCTGATGCGCAAGACCGGATCGCGCATGGGCCACATGAACATGAGCGGCGAGTCCGGAACCATCGCCGCCTTCAAGCCTCTCGACGTCGCGCGCAAAGTGTTTGTTCACATCAACAATTCCAATCCGGTGCTCGACGCGCGCTCGAAGGAGCGCGCGGCCGCGGAAGCGGCGGGCTGGACGATTGGCGAAGACGGAATGAGGTTCGAACTATGAGCGACAATCTCTGGAGCCCGGAACAATTCGAGGCGGCGATCCGCGCTGTCGGCGCCGAGCGCTATCACGACAAGCATCCGTTTCATAAGATGCTGCACGGCGGCAAGGCGACCAAGGGCCAAGTGCAGGCCTGGGCGTTGAACCGCTATTGCTATCAGGCCGGCGTGCCGCGCAAGGACGCGGCCTTGATGAGCCGCTGCCACGATCGCGAATTGCGCCGCGAGTGGATCCACCGCATCCATGATCACGACGGGCTCGGCGCGGAGGCGGGCGGCATCGAGCGCTGGCTCGTGCTGACCGACGGCCTGGGCCTCAATCGCGATTACGTCGTATCGCGCGCCGGCGCGCTGCCCGGCACATTGTTCGCCGTCGAGGCCTACGTGCGCTTCGTCGTCGAGCAGCCGCTGGTGGTCGCCGTGGCTTCGTCGCTGACCGAATTGTTCGCTCCGGCGATCCATCGCGAACGCATTTCGGGGATGCTGGAAAACTACAATTTCATTGACGATAGCGTGATGGCCTATTTTCGCCGCCGCCTGACGCAGGCGCCGCGCGACGCCGATTTCGCGCTGGACTACATCAAGACCCATGCCAAAACCCGCGCCGAGCAGGAGGCCTGCGTCGGCGCCGTCCAGTTCAAATGCGGCGTCCTATGGGCGCAACTGGACGCGTTGAACCAGGCCTATGTTTCGCCCGGCGTGATCCCGCCCGGCGCTTTCCGACCGGAAGCCTGAAATGCAGCAGAGGCTGACGATTGCCGAGACGACCCGCCCGGCGTTCCCGCGCTGGGCGCGGCTGCACGAGGATCGCGCGCGCCAGCGCTTCGTCATTCTGGCGCCGGAGCGGGCCTATCAGCTCGATCCGATCGGCGTCGCGGTGCTCGGCCTCTGCGACGGCCGGCGCAGCGTCGGCGAAATCGTCCGCGAGCTCAGCGTCGCCTATGCGGCGCCGGTGGAACTGATCGCGCGCGACGTCAACAAGATGTTGCAGGACCTCGCCGACAAAAGGCTGTTACGCGACGGCCCGGATCGTTTTCTGGCTCCGCCGCTCTCCGAGCGTGCGCGTAAATATGCGGCGTTCGCGCACGGGCCGGCGGGGTTGCTCGCCGAACTCACCCATCGCTGCCCGCTGCAATGCCCCTATTGCTCCAATCCGCTGGAAATGGAGCGCGCCAGCGCCGAAATGAGCGCCGAGGCCTGGGGCGAAGTGTTCCGGCAAGCCGCCGCCGCCGGGGTACTGCAGCTTCACCTCTCCGGCGGCGAGCCGACCGCGCGGCGCGACCTGCCCGATATTTTGGCGCATGGCGTCGATGCCGGGCTGTATACGAACCTGATCACAGCGGGCGTGTTGCTGACCGAGCCGATGCTGGCGCAGCTCGCCGGGATCGGGCTCGATCACGTCCAGCTTTCGATCCAGGACGTCGAAGCCGAAAGCGCCGACCGGATCTCGGGCTACAAGGGCGGCTTCGCGAAAAAGAGCGACGTGGCGCGCTGGGCGCGCGAACTCGGCCTCGGCCTGACGATCAACGCGCCGATGCATCGCCACAACATCGCCCGCCTGCCGCAAATCATCGATTTCGCGCTTCGCAACGGCGCGCAGCGCATCGAGATCGCCCATGTCCAGTATTACGCCTGGGCGCAGAAGAACCGCGCGGCGCTGATCCCGACCCGCGAGGCGTTTCTGGAGACGGTCGAGATCGTCGAGGCGGCGCGGGCGCGGCTGGAAGGCGTGATGGCGTTCGATTTCGTCATCCACGACCCCTACGCAAAATTCCCCAAGGCCTGCATGGGCGGCTGGGCGCGCTCGATCGTGGCGGTGACGCCGTCCGGCCTCGCTTTGCCCTGCCAGCCCGCGCCGACGCTGCCTGGGCTTTCGTTCGACAACGTGCGCGAGCGCGGCTTCGCCGACATCTGGCTGAACGGTCAGGCGTTCCAGGCGTTCCGCGGCGAGGACTGGATGAAGGACCCCTGCCGCGCCTGCGACCGCCGCAAGATCGACTTCGGCGGCTGCCGCTGCCAGGCCTTCGCCGTTACCGGCGACGCGAACGCGACCGACCCGGCCTGCCACCTTTCGCCGCATCACGAGAGCTTCGCCGCGCTGGCCGAGCAGGAAGCGGCGCGGCCGTCGCCGGAGTTTGTGTACCGGCGGATGTAGGTGAGCCCTTCTCCCGCCATCATCCTGAGCTTCTCGAAGGAGCGGGGGGAAGGTGGCCGAAGGCCGGATGAGGGCGGGGGGGCCCGCCCTCACCTCGGCGTCGCCCGGTGCGGGAGAGGGGGAACCGCCGTCAAAATTCAAGACTTTTGGAACAGCAATTTCAAGCGTAAAATCGAAAGCATTATGCGAGGGATTACGTTAGTTGGCAGGGGGAGACCGAAGAGTTTCGGCCTCCTTCGCGCAGTTTCGCCGCCGAACTGCGGCGCGGGTCCTAGCGTGGTTAGGTGACGAGTCTCGCCGCTCCCGCGTGGAACAAACATGCGGCCAAATGCCACGTTCGATGCTGCGTTGCTTTTGACGTCTATTTTTGTTGATTCATTGAATTTGAGGCGCTGGCTCCCTTCTCTCGCTTGCGGGAGGTTGTGGCGCGAAGCGCCGGATGAAGGCCTAATTTCAATGCTTGACATCTGTGGCCCACCCTCACCCGCCAGCGGGGAGGGCGCCACGCCTCAATGCAAAATCTGCCCCAGAAACAGCTTCGTCCGCTCATGCTGCGGATTGGCGAAGAACTTCTCGGGCGTATTCATCTCGACGATTTCGCCTCGATCCATGAATACCACGCGGTCCGCCACCTGACGAGCAAAACCCATTTCGTGGGTTACGCAGAGCATGGTCATGCCGTCCTGCGCCAGCGAGGTCATGGTGTCGAGCACCTCTTTGACCATCTCGGGATCGAGCGCGGAGGTCGGCTCGTCGAACAGCATGATTTTCGGGCTCATGCACAAAGCGCGGGCGATGGCGACGCGCTGCTGCTGGCCGCCGGAGAGCTGGCCGGGATATTTGCCCGCCTGCTCGGGGATCTTTACCCGCGTGAGAAAATGCATCGCCTGCTCTTCCGCCTGCTTCTTCGGCATCTTGCGCACCCAGATCGGCGCCAGCGTGCAATTCTCCAGGATCGTCAGATGCGGGAACAGGTTGAAGTTCTGGAAAACCATGCCGACTTCGCGCCGGACTTCGTCGATGCGCTTCACGTCGGGCGTCAGTTCGATGCCATCGACGCGGATCGAGCCTTTCTGATGCTCCTCGAGCCGGTTGATGCAGCGGATCAGCGTCGACTTGCCCGAGCCCGACGGGCCGCAGATGACAATCCGCTCGCCGCGCGACACAAGCAGGTCGACATTGCGCAGCACGTGGAACGCCCCGTACCACTTGTGCACGCCCTGCATTTCGATCGCGCTCTCGCTCGCCATGCTCTGCCCCTCGTTAACTTGAGCGGCATGTTGGCCCAAAGCGGCGCCTTTCGTCCAGAGGCAATATAGTGTCGGCGCGATTCGCGGCGATGGAGCCCCGCCTGGAAACCGAACTCTACGCCCCCGTAAAACGCTTCCTCGAAACGCTCGGCTATGCCTGCAAGGGCGAGATCGGCGGCTGCGACCTCGTCGGCCTCAAGGCGGGCGAGCCGGAGGTCGTGGTCATCGGCGAACTGAAGCTGAGTTTTACGCTCGAACTGGTGCTACAGGCGGTCGACCGCGCGACCTCGGCCGACGAAGTCTGGCTCGCCGCCCGCGTTTCCAAGCGTGGGCGGGGGCGCGAGGCGGATGCGCGATTCCGCAACCTGTGCCGCCGGCTCGGCTTCGGCATGCTCGGCATCGACGCCCGCGGCAAGGTCGAAGTGCTCGTCAGCCCCGACGCGCTTCTCCCCCGCCGCGACCCGAAGCGCCGCTCCCGGCTGGTCGAGGAGCACAAGCGGCGGCTCGGCGATCCGGCGGAGGGCGGCCAGAACCGCCGCCCGATCCTGACCGCCTATCGCCAGCGCGCGCTGGTCTGCGCGGCGGCGCTGGAAGGCGGCCCAATGCCGACCAAGGCCTTGCGCCCCGCCGTGCCCGACGCGACGAAAATCCTGTACGACAATGTCTACGGCTGGTTCTCGCCGGTTTCGCGCGGCGCCTATGCGCTGACCGAATCCGGGCGCGCGGCGCTGAAGCATTGGGACGCCTATGGCCTCACCCCCCCAGCCTGATGTTCAGCAACGCGTCGCGCGTGTTGTCGGAGGCGAGGTCCTCGGCCGAAGCGGCGGCATGCATCGGCTCCGCCGCCGGTACACTGGCGCCGTCCTGGCGCTCGTTGTCCGACGCCGATTTGGCGCGACGCTTGACGCGACCCACCCTGTCGACGGCTTTGATCGGCGCGGAGGCAACGAAGGTGACGGGCGAAATGGTCATCGGGCGGGCTATCTCCATCAGAAGACGCGCCCGAAGATGGCGCCGACGCCGCCGAGGCGACGCCGTTCGAGACATGCGAACGAATCAGAGCTAAATCGGTCCTGTTAACGCCGGCTTAAGCCTCGAGCCGAAACGCGTGGGTCAGTTCGGCGATCCGCAATTCTTCGTTGGTCGGAACGACGAAAACCGGCGGCCGAGCGCCGTCGGCGGAAATGCGATGCGCGTTGGCTGCGTTGCGCCTGGCGTCGCCGACCACGCCGAGCCAGGCCAGCCCCTGCATCACCAAAGCCCGGGCGGGCGCGGAATGCTCGCCGATGCCGCCGCAGAACACCAGCGCGTCGAGCCCGCCCAGCAGCGACGTCAAGCCGCCGATTTCGTAGCGCACCCGATGCGCGAAATAGGAAATCGCCTGCGCTGCCCGCGGATCGGCGGAGGCCTCGAGGTCGCGCATGTCATTGGAAAGGCCGGAGAGCCCTTTCAGGCCGGAGTCCTTGTAGAGCAGATCGCTCAGCGCCTTCGCGTCGTAACCCTTGGCGTTCATCAGATAGAGCAGCACGCCGGGGTCGATCTGACCCGGCCGCGTGCCCATCGGCAAGCCGTCGAGCGTCGAAAAACCCATCGTCGAGGCGACCGAGCGGCCTTCGCGCATCGCGCAGAGCGAGGCGCCATTGCCGAGATGGGCGACGATCACCCGGCCCTTGGCGACTTCCGGCTCGAGCGCCGCCAGCCGCCGCGACACGTAGTCGTAGGACAGGCCATGGAAGCCGTAGCGGCGCAGCCCTTCGTCGTACAGGGCGCGCGGAAGGCCATAGGCGTCGTTCTCGAACGTGTGGCCATGATGGAAGGCGGTGTCGAAACAGGCGACCTGCGGCGCCTCGGGGAAAGCCGCGCGCGCGGCGCGAATGCCGGCGACGTTGTGCGGTTGATGCAAGGGCGCCCAGGATTCCAGGGCGGCGAGCTTTTCCAGCACGCAATCGTCGATCAGCGCCGGCCGATCGAAATCCGGCCCGCCATGCACGACGCGATGGCCGACGGCTTCGATCCGCGCCTGCGGAAAAGCGCCGTTGAGGAAGCCGAGCAGACAACGCAGCGCGCCCTCGTGATCGCGCGCCTCGTCGCCGGCAAGCGCCCGGTCGATCAATTCCACGCCCGTCACGCTCCTGGCCTTGAGGCGCGCCCGCGCCCCGCCGAGCCCATCGACCTCGCCGACGGCATGCATCGCCAGTTCCGCGCCGCGCGCCTCGACCAGCGAGAATTTGACCGAGGAAGACCCGGCATTGAGGGTGAGGATCTCGTCGGCCATGGCCACCACGAACAGGAAATCGGAAAACTCTTATAGCAAACCGTGACGCGGATGCGTTGACCCACGTCGCGCGGCGCATTATATCGCCCCGACCGCTTCGCGCGGGCCCCTATGGCGGAACTGGTAGACGCGTCCGACTCAAAATCGGATTCCGCAAGGAGTGCTGGTTCGATTCCGGCTAGGGGCACCAATCCTGAACAGAACTGCGAACCGGGGGGCGAACCGGTGTGCTTGAGTTTAGCGGTCCTTCAAAGTTTGTCTTGCGTCCGACAATTTTAATTTTGTCCTCAAAAACAATGATT
>Ga0302157_10002908_pt1 | contig 19601 bp, 17 predicted proteins | sample I_Bog_N3_3_FD_193502 | JGI IMG/M metagenome (GOLD analysis project Ga0302157, IMG submission 193502) | Peat permafrost microbial communities from Stordalen Mire near Abisko, Sweden - I_Bog_N3_3 | ecosystem: Environmental > Terrestrial > Soil > Wetlands > Peat | place: Sweden: Abisko, Stordalen... | reverse complement strand
CAACCGGGTGGACAGCCTGCGCAACATCATCCGCGATCCGCGGGTGGCGCTGCTGTTCCTGATCCCCGGCGTGGGCGAAACGTTGCGGGTGAACGGGCGGGCGTCCATTTCCGTGGCGCCGGATCTGCTGGGCCGGTTTCCGTTTCGCGACACCTTGCCGCGGTCGGTGATCGTTGTTGAAGCGGAGAGCGTTTACTTCCAGTGTCCCAAGGCGCTGGTGCGGTCAGAGTTGTGGAATCCGGCGAAACAGATCGATCGCAAGGCGCTGCCGAGCACGGGGACGATTTTGGCGGATATCACGACGGGACGGGTTGGCGGGGAGGCTTACGACCGGGAGTATCCGGAACGGTTGCGCACGACGTTGTATTGAACCGTGTGGGGGCCCGGTGTCGTGGTGACGGGTGGGATCATCAATAGGTAGACGAGGTCCGGCGCACGATATCGGCAACGAGGAGCCCGTGTTCTTCCGATTTCACACGGAAAATAATGCGCCAGGCCCCGACCCGCCGTCGATGCGACCCCTGATATTCCCCCTTGAGGGGAATGGTATCCCCCGAGAAAGGGTCGAGCTTCATGGCGTTGAGTGCGTGGTTGATCCGGGTCCTGTCGCTTGCCGGCATGGCCCGCAGGGCGCGTTGCGCCCGGCTAGCGAGTTGGCAGTCCCAGTTCATTCTGCAAATCGTCGAGGCGCATGGTTTCGCCTCGTGCAAACTCCTCCTCCGCGATCCGGATGGCTTCCTGTTCTTCCGGTGTGGCGTCTTCGGCGAGCGGGCGGCCGCGCCGCCGCTGGCCGGCCGCGACATAGCGGCGCAGCGCCTCGCGTACCAGTTCGGACCGCGTCCGATGCTCCCGCGCCCGCACGCGGTCGAGCTCTTCCACCATCGCCGGGGGCAGCGAAATCGTCAGGGTTTTCGTGGTTCGCGCGGCCATTATGTTGTCTTACTCTGTCTCACGGGATAAGACATTGATGTCGAAGGATTGAATCAGTCAAGGCCAATCGGTGGTTGTTGCAGTTGGCGATTCCGGAGTCTCGGACAGCCGGACGGGCCGCGGAAAGGGCAGCAAGCGCCGTTGTCGTGGGCAATGGCGCAGTGACGTACGGCCGTCGTGAAGACCCCTGAAAGAGACAAACCCCCACCCGCTTTCCCCCCACCGCCAATCCGCTCTAACCTCCCGCCCAGCAACCGGGAGCGCCCCCCATGACCTACACCCCATCCCCGCACGTCACGCAGAACTGGGCGCTGACCAAGCCCTCGGCCACCGGCAAGCGCGGCATCGTCGTCTCCCAGGTGCGCAGCGCCGCCGAGGCCGGGGTCGCCATCCTCGATGCCGGTGGCAACGCGATCGACGCCGCGGTCGCCACCGCCCTCGCTTTGGCCACCGTCGAGCCGTGGAACTCCGGCCTCGGCGGCATCGGTTTTGCTCTCGTCCACCGCGCCGGCCAACCCCGCGCGGAGGTCGTCGATTTCGGCCCCGTCGCCCCGCTCGGCTTGAACCCGGCCGCCTTCAAACTCACCGGCCGCATGAAGCAGGACCTGTTTTCCTGGCCCGAGGTCGAGGGCGACGCCAACATCCACGGCCCGCTGTCCTTCGCGATCCCGTCCTCCGCCGCCGGCTACGCGCATATGCACAAGCAATGGGGCCGGCTCCCCATAGCCGAGATCATCGCGCCGGCCATCGCGCTCGCCCGGCGGGGACTGCCGCAGGACTGGTACACGACGCTGAAGATCGGATCCTCGGCGTCCGTGCTGCGCAAATACGCCGAATCCACCCGAATCTACCTCCCGGACGGCTTGCCGCCGGTCGCCCCCTACCAGGGCAAGCCCGGCTTCTTCCGCCTGGGCAACCTGCCGGCCACCTTGGAGCATCTGGGCAAGACCGGCCTGCGCGACGTGTATGAAGGCGACATCGCCGCCTCGATCGCCACCGACATCAAGGCGATGGGCGGGGTTCTGTCCGCCGCCGACCTGCGCGGCTGCCAGGCCCGCACCCTTCCGGCCACGGAATACCGCTGGCGCGGCCGGACCTTGCAGCTCACCGGCGGGCTGACCGCGGCGCCGACGATGATGCGGGTGCTGGACCAGATGGCGTCAGTCGCCTACCCGGACCGGCCCAACGCCGCCTGGTACACCGCGTTCGGACGCGCGATGAAGACCGCCTATGCCGAACGCCTGGCGGGCCTCGGTGACGCCGATCCGCTGGCGGCGGAAACCTGCACCACGCATCTGACCGTCTGCGACGCCGAGGGCACCATGGTGGCGATGACCACCACCTTGCTGTCCTCGATGGGCAGCCGGGTCGTGCTGCCGGGGTCGGGGATCCTGATGAACAACGGGGTGATGTGGTTCGATCCGCGGCCGAACCAGCCGAACTCGATCGCCGGCGGCAAGCGCCCGCTGACCAACATGTCGCCGGTCATCCTGAAGGACGGTGACAAGCCCTGGCTGGCAATGGGTGCCTCGGGCGGGCGGCGCATCCTGGCCGCCGTGGCCCAGGTCATGACCTTCATCGCCGATTTCGGCATGACCCTGGACCAGGCGGCGCATCAGCCCCGCATCGACGTGTCCGACCCCGACGGTGTCTCCGCCGATTATCGCCTGCCGCCCGCTGTGATCGCGGCGCTGCAAGCCGATGGCCCAACCGAGGTCGTGGAGCACGGGGTGATGCCGATCAACTTCGCCTGCCCCAACGTGATCGTCCAGCACGCGGATGGCAGCCGTTCGGGCATCAGTGACGCGGCGTCACCCTGGTCCGCGGCCGTGGCGCAGGGCTAGGGCAGGGCGGGTTGCAGCCAGGCGTCCAGCCAGACCGGCACCGCCGCCACGGGCAAGGGGCGCGCAACCAGAAAACCTTGCGCCTCCGCAACGCCGAGTGCTTGCATGTGGTCCCAGATCAGGGCGGTTTCGACGCCTTCGGCAACCACGGGCAGGCCGTGCCGGTGGGCCAGGGCGATCATCCCGCGCAACGCCGCGGTGGCCGCCGGGTCGTCCACCGACTGTTGCACCAGGTCCTTGTCCAGCTTCAGGCTGGTGAAGGGCAGTTCGACCAACCGCGCCAGACCCGGCACGGCGGGACCGGCATCGTCGATCGCCACCCGGTAGCCGAGGTTGCGCAGGTATTCCAACGGGCGGCGTAGCGCCACGAAATCCTCGACCGGCCGGCTCTCGGTCAATTCGACGACCACCTGGTCGGCCGGAATGCCGGCCGCGAGGCGTTGGGCTTCGAGCCGCCGCAGCGCGGACGGCGTCAGCAGCACGTCGAGCGGGAAGTTCACGGTGATGGCCAGGCCGCGGCCGGCCAGCAACGGTCCGGTCATGTCGGCGAAGGCTCTGTCGGAGACGAGTTCGGTCAGTTCGGGTGCCAGGCCCGCATCCTCGATCTGCGGCACGAAGCGGTCTGGCAGCAAGGTGCCGCGTTCGGGGTGATTGAGCCGAGCCAGCGCCTCCAGCGCGGTGGGTCTGCGGTCGGCGATCCGGACGATCGGCTGATACCGCGTTTCGATCATCGAGCCAGCCAGCGCATCGCGCAGTTCGGTCGGCTGCATCGCCACGTTGATGGCGCCGCTGAGCGGCGGGCGTGGCATCAAAGCCTCCCGAACGGACGATGTGTTGGCGTGGCGGATGACACCGATATGCGGCCTTGAGTCAGCGGACGCTCCCAGCATAAGCATTTCCGTGTCGGTGCCGGAAGCCTCGGCAGCCAGGTCGATCAGGGCGTTCAGCAGGCCATCCGCCGACGTCCCTTCAACCAACAGGTGTGTGTAATGGGGGCCGGCGCCCGCCAGGCGGGCCAGCGCATCGCGCGCGCCGCATGGCGACACCGCCCATCCGTCCATCGCGGCCGCCGCCTGATGCACGACGCGGGACCAGCGTGGGCTGCGGCTGACCAGCAGAAGGTTCCGCTCAACCGCCATAACGGCGATCCGGGCGTATCGGGGCACATGTTGACCTGGGACGCCTTGCGGGGTTCAGCATGGCGTCGTCATAGCAGAGGATTTATCTAAATACGAGAGAAATCCTGCTTTTGATACTCATCATTTGAGTGCTGGCCTGATATGCAAATTATGCAATTCTTTGAAATCCGGCAAATAATCAACAAACTGCCGCAAGCTGTCCGATTGGCTGCCAGAGTGACCCCGGCCGGCAAATGGCAAACAGCGTGTCCTATCCTAAAATTGGGATTGCCGCGGGACATATCCCGATCAAGCCGCGCCGTCATCAGGCGTGCCCTATACCCCACCCCTCGCACAGCGCTGTCCCAGGGGTTGCTTGGGCCGGCATCTTGCGCCATTCTATTCATTGCGGGATCAATTCCGGGCTGACATTGCCCCAAACATCCGTCAGTGTTAACAATTCTTAGCGCACGCGAATGAACAGGTGGCCCGCGCGTGGATAAATGGCCGCTGTCCGACAGGAAATCTTGAATGCCTCAGGAACCGACGCCGCAAGCCTCACTGTCCGTTTCCCACCCTGACCCGACCTTGCTGGCAGCGCGGGGCCCACCGGAAACCGCCGATGGCGTCTTGATCATCGGCGTTGGCGCTTCGGCCGGCGGGCTCGACGCGTGCAAAAAACTGTTGGACGCGATGCCGGCCGATAACGGCATGGCGATGATCCTGGTTCAGCATCTCGATCCAACCCACGAAAGCATGATGGTGGATCTGCTGGAAAGCCACACGACAATGATCGTGCGGCAAGCCGCCGACGGCATGCTGATCGAGCCAGATAACATTTACGTGATTCCACCTGCAACCTATTTATCCGTGGCCAACGGCGCGCTTCGCCTCGTGCAGCCGCAGGCTCGCCATGGCGCGCGCATGCCGTTCGATTTCCTGCTGTACTCGCTTGCGGAAAATTACGCTGCGTGGGCGGCCTGCGTGATCCTGTCAGGCACCGGTGCGGACGGCAGCCTGGGACTCAAGGCGATCAAGGAACAGCACGGGCTCATCATCGCGCAGGACCCGGACGAGGCCGGTTACGACGGCATGCCGCGCAGCGCGGTCACCACCGGAGACGTGGATTTCGTTCTGCCGGTCGCGCGGATACCCGATGCGCTGGCAACCTATGCGCGCCGCATGGCCGCGGGCGCCGGCTTGTCCCATGGCAATCCCGCGCCCGACTGCCTGGCCGAGATCATCGAACTGCTGCGCCTGAAGACCGCTCATGACTTCACTTTGTACAAGCAGGGCACGCTGCAGCGCCGGATCCAGCGGCGGATGGCTATGGCGGCGGTGGAAACCGGCAGCATGGACCGGTACCTCGAAATCCTGCGCAACAACCCGACAGAACTGGGCCTGCTCGCGAAGGACCTGCTGATCAACGTCACCGGTTTCTTTCGCGATACGAAAGTATTCGAACTGCTGGCCGGGCAAACCATCCCCGACCTGGTGCATAATCACCCGCCCGAACGGCCGATCCGCATCTGGATCGCCGGATGCAGCACGGGTGAGGAGACCTATTCCCTGGCCATGCTGTTTTGCGAGGCCATCAGCGCGGCAAAGCTCACCATCAAACTGCAGGTCTTCGCGTCCGACGTCGACCCGGATGCGGTCGCCATCGCCCGCGAAGGGCAATACCCCGAAACCATCGAGGCCGACGTATCGCCCGCCCGGCTTGCTCGTTTCTTTATAAAATCGGACCGCAGCTATCACGTGTCGCCCGAGCTGCGCGGGGTGGTGGTCTTCACGGTGCAGGATGTGCTGGCGGACGCGCCATTCTCGCGGCTGGATTTCATTTCATGCCGCAACCTGCTGATCTATCTGCTGCCCGAAGCGCAGGAAAAAGTGATCGCGCTGTTTCATTTCGCCCTGCGGGACGGCGGCATCCTGCTTCTGGGCACCGCGGAAACGGTCGGCAATGCGGTCGACCGGTTCGAAGTGTTGTCCAAGGCGGAACGGCTTTACCGCCACATCGGCCACAGCCGGCTGGGGAACTTTGGCTTCGCCAGACCGGTGGGGGATGCCCCGCGGACCCCGGGGCGATTGGGCCGCGGCCACATCCAATCGCGCCAGGTGGTTCTCGCCGAGCTCTGTCAACGCCTGGTGCTGGAATTCTACGCGCCGGCCGCGGTTCTGATCAACCGCAGTTTTGAGTGTCTTTATTCCCTGGGGCCAACAGACCGGTACCTGCGCGTCGCGCCAGGGCTGCCCACGCACGATCTGCTGGCCATGATCCGCGACGACATGCGCAACCGGCTGCGGTCCGGCATCCGGCAGGCCATCCAGACCAACGCGCCGGTCCGGCTGGCAGGCGACCCGGCGAGCGCGGCGACGTTCAGCATCGCAGTGCAGCCCGTGTCGAGCGATGGCGAGGACCTGCTGCTGATAGCCTTCATCGACGAGCCCGCGCCGGCACAAAAAACCGGTCGCCGCGCGCCGGCCGGGCCCGTTCTTCCGGCGGCCAGGCTGGAGCAGGAACTGGCAGCCACGCGGAAAGAGCTGCAAGGCGCAATCCGCAGCCTGGAGATCGCCAACGAAGACCGCAAGGCGATCACCGAAGAAGCCCTGTCGGTGCAGGAAGAATACCAATCGACGAATGAGGAATTGCTGACATCGAAGGAAGAATTGCAGTCCCTGAACGAGGAACTGACCGCCCTGAACGGCCAGTTGCAGGAAACGTTGGAGCGGCAGCGGACCACCGCCAATGACCTGCAGAACGTGCTCTACAGCACCGACGTTGCAACCCTGTTCCTGGACCGCAATTTGAATATCCGCTTCTTCACCCCGGCCACCAAGTCTTTGTTCAGTGTAATTCCCACCGATGTCGGGCGGCCGATCGCCGACCTCCATTCGCTCGCCATCGACGCGGCGCTTCTGACCGACGCTCAGGTTGTGTTGCAGACCCTGGCCCCGATCGAACGAGAGATCGAAGCGCAAGGTGGCGCCTGGTATATCCGCCGCATCCTGCCCTACCGCACCCAGACCAACGGAGTCGAAGGTGTGGTCATGACCTTCATCAACATCACGGACCGCAGGCGGGCGGCGGCGGAACTGGAGGCAGCCAAACGTCAGGCCGAACAGGCAACGATTGCCAAATCGCGGTTTCTGGCGGCAGCCAGTCATGATTTGCGCCAGCCGCTGCAAACGCTGGCGCTGCTGCAGGGGCTGCTGGCGAAGACGGTCGAGGGCGAGCGGGCCCAGACGCTCACCGTCCGCCTCGACGATACGATCGGTGCGATGTCCGGCATGCTGAACACGCTGCTCGACATCAATCAAATCGACGCCGGTAACGTCCATGCCAACAAGATCGACTTCCCCATCGACGGCCTGCTCGGCCGGCTGCGCGATGAGTTTGCCTATCACGCTCACGCCAAACGCATCATCTTCCGCGTGCTGCCCTGCAGCCTTTCGATCCACAGCGATCCCACCCTGCTCGAGCAGATGATCCGCAACCTGCTATCGAACGCGCTGAAGTACACAAGGCAAGGCAAGGTGCTGGTTGGCTGTCGCCGGCGCGGGCCCATGCTGAGCATTGAAGTCTGGGACACCGGCATCGGCATCCCGGGCGAGCAGATCGATGCGATTTTCGAGGAATATCACCAGATCGACAATACCGCGCGGGAGCGGAGCCGTGGCCTGGGTCTCGGCCTGTCGATCGTGCAGCGATTGGGCCAGTTGCTGGACCACCGCGTGCGCGTTCACTCGAAACCAGGCTCTGGATCGATGTTCGCTGTCGAGGTCGCGCTGGTCGGCTCCGCCGTGACGGCGGCGGTCAAAGCGGATGCCCGGCCCACGCCAGCAGTCGCCTGTGCGGGCAGCATCCTGATCATCGAGGACGATCCGGAAGTGCGCGACCTGCTCGAGATGTTTCTCAAGGGCGAGGGCCATCGCATCGTGACGGCGCCTGACGGCGTCGCGGCCCTGGACATGATTGTGCGTGGCGTGGTCAGGCCCGAACTGATCGTCGCCGACTTCAATCTGCCAAACGGGATGAACGGGCTGGAATCCGTCGCCAGGATTCGGGAACGGTTTCATCATCCGATTCCCGGTATCATCCTCACCGGTGATATCTCGATTGACACCGTCCGCAGCGTTGCCCTTCAGCATTGCCATCAACTCGCCAAGCCGGTGAAACTCAAAGAGCTGACGCAGGCGATCGAGCGTCTGCTGCCACCGCCGCCGCCGCCGCCGGCAGCGGTTCAGCGGCCCCCGGCCGTGGAGCCCGGCACCACGATGTCGCCCGTGATTTACGTTGTGGATGACGACGACCCGATCCGCGACGCCGTTCGCAGCGTGCTTGAAGATGCCGGCCTTGCGGTTGAAGATTATGCGGATTGCGAGGCATTTCTGGCGGCTTATCGACCCGGCCGCGAAGCCTGCCTGGTGATCGATGCGTACCTGCCGGGCATGAGCGGCATTCAATTGCTGGAACGGCTGCACAACGAGGGACATAAGCTGCCGGCGATCATGATCACCGGCAACAGCGACGTGCCGATGGCTGTTCATGCGATGAAGGCGGGGGCTTCCGACTTCATCGAAAAGCCGATCAGCAGTTCGGAATTGCTGGACAGTGTGAAGCGTGCGCTTGAACAGTCGCAGGACACCAGCAAGCTGTCCGCCTGGCGCCAGGATGCGGCTGATCACTTGTCCGGCCTGACGCAACGGCAGCGGCAGATCATGGAGATGGTCCTGGCCGGACATCCCAGCAAAAACATCGCGGCGGATCTGGGGATCAGCCAGCGCACGGTCGAAAACCATCGCGCCTCGATCATGAAGCGGACAGGCTCGAAATCGCTTCCCGCGCTGGCCAGGCTGGCTGTCGCGGCGGCTGGCGCGGATTAGCGTGGTTTCACCGTGACTGGAAAAGTCGTCTTCCCTTCGCCATGGCCGGCCGCTGTGCCGGCCATGACGGTGGGGAAGGGCCCGCCCGGGACAGATATTTCTCTGGCGCCGTAACAAACCGGCGCGATCGTTCCGGGGGGTTCAGCCAGCTTGACGCCTGCCTGAGGTTGCGCCGGGTTGTCCCGAGCTTGCCAACCCGATCCCGGCGGTGGTCGTCCGGGGGATCGCCGCGCCCCGCAGCGACATCCGCAAACCCCTTGCGCACCGCCAAACCAGCGTGTATGCCCGCTTCAGATGCGAATAGCTCGCAATCGCACGCAAAGGACGGCCCGGATGTTCGTCAGCATGATCATCGTGTTCCGCGAGGTGATGGAGGCCGGCCTGATTGTTGGCATCGTCCTCGCGGCCACGGTGGGCGTCCCCCACCGCGGCCGCTGGGTCGCCGGCGGCATCGCAGCCGGGGCTGCCGGCGCCAGCCTGGTCGCCGCCTTCGCCGCGGCCCTGTCGGATGCGTTCCAAGGCGCCGGGCAGGAGGTCTTCACCGCCGCCATCCTGCTGTTCGCGGTCGTCATGCTGAGCTGGCACATCCTGTGGATGTCACGCCATGCGCGCGAGATGGCGGCCGAAATGCGGGCAGTGGGGCAGGCGGTCCGCATGGGTCAACGCTCGCTCGCCGCGCTGGCCGTTGTCGTCGCCGTCGCGGTCCTGCGGGAGGGATCCGAGGTTGTGCTGTTTCTCTATGGCATCGCCGCCGCGTCCGACACCGCCCCGATGTCGTTGGCCGGTGGCGGGGTCGCGGGGCTGGCGCTGGCCAGTGTCGTCTCCTGGCTGTTGTATCGCGGCCTCGTCATCATCCCGCTGCACCGGCTGTTCCAGGTCACCAACGGGCTGATCGCGCTGCTCGCGGCCGGCATGGCGGGCCAGGCGGCGGCGGTGCTGCATTCCGCCGACCTGCTGCCCGGCTGGGGCGAGCACCTGTGGAACACCAGCTTCATCCTCGCCGATGACAGTTTCCTCGGGCGCAGCCTGCATGCCCTGATCGGTTATTCGGCGCGGCCATCCGGCATCCAGTTGGCGGCCTGGGCCGCCACCTTGCTCGCGCTGGTGCTGGCGGCCCGCGCGATCAGCCGGCCGAAACATCGTCCGCTGGCCGCCGCCATGGTTGTGGCCGTCCTGCTGGCCGCCGGACCGCCGGCTCAAGCCGATGATTTGCCGGTGCTTGTGTTCAAGCAGCACCGCTTCGTGCCGGACCGCATCGAGGTGCCGGCGGGTGTAAAATTCCAGTTGAAGGTGCAAAACACCGACGACACCGCGGACGAATTCGAGAGCGTCGAGCTCAACCGCGAGAAACTGGTGGCGCCCGGCAAGACCATTACCGTGTTTCTGGGACCGCTCGATCCCGGCGAATACAAGTTCTTCGGCGACTTTCATCAAGACACCGCTCAGGGCGTACTGGTAGCAAAATGAATAAGATCACTGTCGGGCTGGCCGCGGCGCTGGCGCTGCTGGCACCGTTGCGGGCGCATGCCGACTACCATGTGGTGTCGCCCTACGAAATCGATCTGGGCGAGCTGGAAATCGAGCATAACGGCGATGCCGTGTTCGACCGCCGCGCGTCTCAGACCGGGGCGACAAGCTACACCACCGAACTCGGCACCGGCCTGACGCCATGGTGGCACAGCGAGATCGAACTGGGTTTCGACCGGGCGCCAGGCGGCGGGCAGCCGACCCTGCTGACGCAGGCGGTGTGGGAGAACATGGTGCAACTGACCGAACCCGGGGAACGGTTCGCCGATGTCGGCTTTTATTTCGAATACGGGCAGTCCACGACACGCGGTCCGGCCGCCGCCGCCAACGAACTCACCTTCGGACCGGTGATCGCCAAGGAGATCGGCCGCACCGTCCATACCATCAATCTGTTCTTCACCCGGCAACTGGGGCCGGACCAGACCAGCCAGGGGCTGGACGTCAGCTACGCCTGGCAGAGCCGCTGGAATATCTGGGCGCCGCTATCGCCCGCGGTCGAGATCTATGGTGACGCCGGAACATTGGGCGCCTCGCCCCGCTTCAACCAGCAGCAACTGCTGGCCGGGCCGGTCGGCGTCGGCGTGATCAAACTCAACCAGTTGGGTCTCGGACAGGCCGGCAACCTGAAATATGAAATCGGCTGGCTGTTCGGCGCCACGCCCGCGACGGCGCACGGGACCCTGCGCTGGCGGGCGGAGGTGGAAATTCCCTTCTGATATCGTACCGGTATCGATCACAATTTCGATACGTTCCAGAACACCACCGCCGGCCCCCGCACTTGGCCCGACACTGAATTCCGCCACGCCGAGGGCAGCACGAAACGCCCCAGCGGAATATGGATCACCTCATCGAAGGCACGCTGCTGCCAGTCCTGCTCGATCCGGATCTGTTCCGTCGGATCATCCGTCGCCAGCCAGGCCTGGTACAGTGCCTCGATCTGGTCATCGGACGGCCAACCGTAGAAGCCCTTGACCCCGTCAGCGCGAATCAAGGTCGCCAGCAGCGGATCGCGATATTCCGCGGCCGGAATCGCGGTCGGAAACAGCGACCAGCCGCCTTTGTCCACCGGATCCCGCACGGTACGGCGCCGCATCATCGAGCCCCAGTCCATCATCTGGTCGTCCAGGTTGAAGCCGACCGCCCGCAACGCCTCGCACACAGCGGTGCCGCCCAGGCCGAACATTTTGTAATCGGTGGGATGCAGCAACACCACCCGTTCGTTGTTGTAGCCCGCCTGGTCGAGCATCGCCTTGATCTCGTCTTTCCCCGGCCGGTTGCGCACGGCCTCCAGCCCGGCCTCATCCACCGAACGGTTGCCGGTGTCCAGGAAGCCGATCGGGGCGAACCAGGTCACCTGATCGCCCAGCATGGCTGTTATCACGTCGCGCTGGTCCACCGCCGCCAGCATCGCACGCCGCACGCCGACATTGTTGGTGGGCGCGATCAGGTGGTTCACGCGAACCGCACACATCTGCCCGTAATTATCCAGCAGCCCAACGCTCACGCCGTCGGCCCGCCGCAGAATCGAGATCAGATCGGGCAGCAGAACCTCCAGCCAGTCCACCTTGCCCGCGATCAGCGCCTGGGCCGCGGTGCCGGCATCGGGGGCCATGCGCCATTCGACCCGGTCGAGCTGTGCGACATGGCCGCCGGCGGTGAAACTCGGCGGCTCATTGCGAGGGGTGTAGCGGTCGAAGCGGGCGAAGGCAGCGTGGCTGCCGATCACCTGCTCATCGGGCAGCCAGCGGAAGGGGCCGCAGCCGATCGCCTCGGGGATCTGCTTGAAGGGGTCGGTCAGCGCGATGCGTTCCGGCATCATCACCGCCGGTGTGTTGAAGCGGGCGAGCAGCGCGCGCAGGTTCGGATAGGGCTTGTTCAGGCGCAGCACGATGCGGCGGTCGTCGGGGGCTTCCAGCGCATCGATCCTGGTCTCCAGGGTGGCGCCGCCAGGGTCGCGCTTCATCCAGCGCCGCAAGGAGGCAACGCAGTCGCGTGCCAGCACCGGCGTGCCGTCGTGCCACAGCAGGTGCTCGCGCAGGGTCAGGGTCCAGCGATGGCCCGTGTCCTCGACCCGGTCGCCTTGCACCATGTGCGGGCGGGGGTTCATCGATTCGTCGCGACCGTAGAGCGTTTCGAACACCATCAGCCCGGCGTTGCGGGTGGCGATTGACGGGTTCGAGACCGGGTCGATGCTGGTCAGCGGGGCCTGCGGGACGAAGCGCAGGGTTTGGACCTTGGCCGCGATGGCGGGGCTTGCGAGCGCGGCGGATGCTCCGGCCAGCAGGCTGCGCCTGCGCATGGTCAGGCCTCGACCACCTCGCCCGCGGCGAGGCGGCGGTTGATCTCTTCCCGCCATTGGGCAAAGCCTTCGGCCCGCCAGGCATCGTGGCGTCCCTGTGCGTAGGCGAGCGCGTTGCGGTGGTAGACCAGGGCATTGCGCCGCGTGGCCGCGAAGTTGTCGCGGGTTGCCACGACTTTGCCTGGCACGCCCATGATCACCGATCCCTCCGCGACCTCGGTGCCCGGCGGCACCAGCGCCATCGCGCCCACGACGCAACGGCGGCCAAGCTTCGCACCGTCCATCACGACGGCGCCGATGCCGATCAGGCAGTCGTCGCCGATTTCCGCGCCATGCACCACGGCGCGGTGGGCGATGGTGCAGTAGTCACCGATCACGGTGCCGCGCGGGCCGCCGATATGGATGACGGCGCCGTCCTGGATGTTGCTGAAGCGGCCGATGCGGACCGCCGCCCCCTCGGCGCGGATCACCGAATAGGGCCAGAAGCTGGCGCCTTCCCCGGCGCTGACGCGGCCGAATATCCGAACGGTGGGATCGACGAAGGCCGGGCGGTCGAGCTGCACGTCGGGGCCGAGGGTGAAAGACATGGGTGGGCCTTTGGGTTGCGGCGGGTCAACCTGCCGGATCGGCGTGCGGGCGGCAACCGGGTCACCCCCATCGGCGCCGACACAAGACGGCGTGCCAGGACACCGGCCTTCCCCACCGTCATGGCCGGCACAAGCTTGCCCACCGGCCTGACCCGAGGGGCCGGCCATGACGAATCAGGAACGACCTGGCAACCACAGGGAAGCGGCTCAGGCGTGACACCGCTCAGTGACACCCGGCGCGCTGGGAAACCGCCACGACTCCTTCCCGCACCTCCGGGCGCAACTGCGGAAATTCCGTCCGCAGACGCGCCACCGTGTCGCAAGCGGCTTTCTTCTCGGGGATCGCCGCCAGTGCGCTGGCCAGGCCCAGCAAGGCGTCCTGCGCATGGCCGCCCTTCTTGTTCCGGCTATAGGCGTCATCGAACGCGATCGCCGCGGGCGGAAACTTGCGCTCGCCGTACAGCGCGTGCGCCAGCAGCAACTGCGCGTCGTAGGCGCGCGGCGAGGTGCGGATTGCCAGCACCTCCTGCGCCGCGGCCTCCGCCGCGGGATAATCGTGACGCGCGAGCGCGGCATTGCCATCCTGCAAGGCCACCTCGGGTGTGCGGTGTGGCGGTGGGCCGGCTTGGGCCGCCGGTTTCGCCAGGGACAGCACGGTCGGCGGCGGACTCGATCCGGCGGCGGGTGGTGGCACGCCGGGGCCGGCCGGCGGCAGCCCGTTCGGTGCCCCGCCCGGTGCTGCCCCCTGCGGATTGACCTGGAACGCGAGGTCGTCGATCCGCTTGCCCAGGTCAGCCCCCTGGCGCACCGACTGGTTCTGAGTCTCCTCGATCTGGCCGCGCAACTGGCGGACCTGCTCCTCCAGCGTTTCGACCCGGGTCAGCAACTGGGCCACCATGTCGTTGCCGCCCGGCTGCAACTGGGTTGGCGGCGCATAGGCCGGCCGCCCCAGCGATGAGCCACCGCCCCGGCCCACCTGGTCCTGCAAACCCTGCAACTGGTGGCGCAATTCATCGATCTGGTTGCGCAGCAGCAAATATTCGCGGCTTTCCATCTGCGCGCGCGCCGGCTGCCCGAGCAGCAGGGTCGCGGCCAGGATGAAACCGGTGATCATGGGCAAGCGCATGCGGTGCCTCTCTGCGACCTGCTGGAATGGCGTGACCGTGATCCCATGCCACGCAAACGTGGCGGTCTCAAGGCTCGACACTCCCTGAAAACGAAACCGGCGGCCCAGAAGGCCGCCGGTTTCCGCATCATCGTAAAGCCAGGCGCGCGGAAAGCGCGGATCACTTCACCGAGGTGATGGCATTGCGGTTTTGCGCCCAGGCCTGCTCGTTCGAGCCCATGGCGGTCGGGCGGTCCTTGCCATAGCTGATCGTGCTGATCCGAGCCGAGGCAACGCCCTTCGCCTTCAGATAGGCGGCGGCGGCATTCGCCCGGCGCTGGCCGAGCGCCATGTTGTATTCCTCGGTGCCGCGCTCGTCGCAGTTGCCGGCAACCTGCACGTTGACGCTGCCGTACTTGGCGAGCCAGGCGGCCTGCTTCTCGAGTGTCGCCTTGCCATCGGTGCGCACGACTGACTTGTTGAAGTCATAGAAGATGCGATCGCCGACGTTCGCGACCAGGTCTTCTTCGCTGCCGGGCACGGGGCCGCCGCTGGCCGCTGTGCCGCCAGCGCCGGCGGCCTGCTTGGCTGTCTGATTTGCGCACGCCGCCAGCAGGGCGACGGCGGCGAGGGCGCCGAGGGTCTTGATGTTCATATTGTTTCGTCCCTGGAAGAGGGTGCTGCGGGGGGTAGGCGTATCAACGGGAAGGAGCGGTAATCCGTTCTGCCCGTCGCTGCGGATAGCTTGACACGGTAACCCCGGTCAAGTTCCCGCGGCACAAAAGGTACCAAAGCTTCATGCCGCTGTTACCCTCGGGCAACCCGGTCTCAGGTCCCAAGCGGCGACCATGCGGGGTCCGATGCATCGGTGGGCGTTTCCGCCACCCGTTCGTTGAATCCCGTGATATCGACCGATACCAGACGCGATGAAAAACCGCTTCCTCGTGCGTCGCGCGCGCGAGTTTCGCGCCAGAACATGATGACCCGGCCGTTCGGCGCGAAGGTCGGCCCCTCCACCGCCCAGCTTTCCGACAGGATTCGTTCGCCGGACCCATCCGGATGCATCACGCCGATGGCGAAATTGCTGGTGTCGCCAGCGTAGCGCGTGAAGGCGATCAAATCACCGCGTGGCGACCAGACCGGCGTCGCGTAGCGGCCATTGCCGAAGCTGATCCGCGTCGCGTTGCCGCCGCCGGACCCCATCACGTAAATCTGCTGGTCGCCGCCGCGGTCCGAGGCAAACGCGATCTGCGTGCCATCCGGGCTGTAGCAGGGGCTGACGTCGATCGATCCCGAATCCGTCAGCCGCCGTGACGCCCGCGATCCCAGATCGACCGAGACGATATCCGACCCGCTGCTCGTCGTGACCGCCATGATCACGCTGCCACCATCGGGCGAAAACCGCGGCGAGAAGGTCATGCCCGCGAACTCCCCCAGCACCGTCTGGTGCCCGCTGGTCAGGTTGAACAGATAGACCCGCGGGCGGTTGTTGGCGTAGCTCATGAAGGCGATCTCGTCGCGCGTCGGATGGAAGCGCGGCGTCAGGGTCAGCCAGGTGCCGTCGGTCAGGAAGCGGTTGTTCTCGCTGTCCTGGTCCATGATCGCGAGCCGCTTGGTGCGCCGGTCGCGCGGGCCGGTGCCGGAGATATAGACGATGCGCGTATCGAAATAGCCCTTCTCGCCCAGCAGCCGTTCATAGATCACGTCGGCCATGATGTGGGCGATGCGGCGCCAGTTGCTCTGCGTGGTGGTATAGGCGGTGCCCTGGATCTGCGTCTGCGGCAGGATGTCCCACAGGCGGAACTCGACCCGCACCGATCCGCCGCCTTGCGATTCCACCCGGCCGGTGACCAGCGCCTGGGCCCCGGTCGGGCGCCAGTTCTGGAAGTTCGGCATCGCGCTGTCCGGCGGACCGGACTGGATGAAGGCCGCCGGCGCCACGGTGCGGAACAGACCGCTGCGCGCCAGGTCGTTGGTGATGACCCCGGCAATGTCACGCCCGAGCTGCGCGGACGGGCCGTCGGCGCCGCCGAGGTCGGGGATGGCGATCGGGATCGGCGCGGCTCGGGCTCGGTCAACGTCGATCACCGCGCTTTGGGCCCCCTGGGGCGCTGGTTGGGCGAGCAAGGGCAAGGGCGTCGCCAGCAGCGCCGCGGAGCCGGCGATCAGGCCACGACGGCCGATCGGCCGCTTCGCGAAATCGGTTGGACTGTGGATCATGGCTTGTCCTCCACCATTGGCGGGTCTTCTGCAATCCGGGTCACGGCGTGTTGACGGAAGGTCACGGGCTGAACCGGAACGTCAGCACGTTGACCTTGCCCATCAGGGTGGGCGGCAGCGGCAGGTTGGCGCAGCGCACGTCCATCACCGCCCGAATTGCGCGTTCGGCGAAGGCCCTGAAACGCGGATCGCCGAGGCGGCCGGTATCGTCGCCGGACACCTCGGCTTTGCGCACGACGCCGGTCCCGTCGGTCGTCACCGTCAGCAGCACGCGCTGCTTGTCGATATCGAGCGCCCCGGCGTCCTTGGTCCAGCACTCCCGCACATGATCGCCGATCTGGCCGCGCTGGGCGACGGACAGCGCCGCGGTGTCATTGCCAAGCGGGTTGCCGCCGCCGTTCGGTTGCCCGCCGGCCTGCGGATTGGCCCGCGCCTTGGGCGGCTGGATCTGCTTCTGCAACTGGCGCAGCTTCTCCAGGGTGTTGTCGAGCGAATCGCTGTCGGGCGCCGGGTTCTTCGTCACATTGGGCTGTGACGTGGCGCTGGGCGGGGCCGGCGGTGGCGGCACCGGCGGGGGCGGCACGGGCAACGGCGGCTCCGGATGCGGCGGCGTTGGCTGCGGCGGTGTCGGCGGCGCGGCCGGCGGCGGCGGCAGCGGTTCCGGTGTCGGCTCTGGTGTGGGCGGCGGGGACTGGGCGGGCGGCGTTGGCGTCGGCGGCGCGACGGTTGCCGGCGTGGGCGGCGGTGGCGGCGGCGGAGGGGGCGGCGGCGGCGGCGGTTCGGTCGGCTGCGGCTTCGGCGGCTGGGTCACCGGCGGGGCTGGGGGCGCGTTTTCGGTGGACGGCGCGGGCACGTCGGCCGCTTTGGGCGCCTTCATCGAGGTCGCGGCGGTGCCCTGGAAGACCATGGCGATTTCGGTCTCCGGCGGTTCCTCGTCTTTCGGCTGGGTGCGCAGCGGCCCGATGATCAGGATCGCCAGGACCGCCAGATGCAGCAGCACCGAGGCGATCGCGCCCCGGCGCAGGCCCGGGTTCGCGGGTTCCCGGTTCCGGCGTCCTGCGCTGCGCAGCACCTGTTGCAGCACGGTGGGGACTTCAACCCGGCTTCGGCCGGCCGGACGCGGAAGGCTTGCCGGCCGGCGGCGCCGCCCCGGATGGCGCGGCGGTCTGTTCGGCGAGCAGTGCCACCTTGGTGAAGCCCCCCTGGGTGATGGTGCCCATCACCTCCATGATCCGGCCATAGGCCAGGTCCTTGTCGCCGCGGACGAAGATCCGCCGTTCCGGGTTGTCCTTGGCGATCGCCTGCAGCTTGGGCACCAGATCGCCGAGCTCGACGGCCTGATCCTGCAGGAAGATCGCGCCGGCGGCATTGATCGAGACCGTCAGCGGCGCGCTGTCGTTGTTCAGCGGCTGCGCATTGGTCTTCGGCAGATCGACCGATACGCCGGAGGTCATCAGCGGCGCGGTGACCATGAAAATGATCAGCAGCACCAGCATGACGTCCACCAGCGGGGTGACGTTGATCTCCGCCAGCGGGCGATAGCGGCCGCGGCCGGAGCGGGTGTTCATCGAGAAGGCCATGGCGCTACGACTCCCCCTCCCCTTGTGGGATTGGGTTGGGGGGAGGGGTCGGTTGGAGGTTGCCTGCGGCGGCGGCGCTTCGCTGTGCGGAGCCCCCTCCCCCCAGCCCCCTCCCACAAGGGGAGGGGGAGAACTGGCCTTGCACCCGGTTGCTCATGCCCGCTCCTCGCTCTGGCGTGACAGGATGGCGCTGAACTCGCTGCCGAATCCCTCCAGCCGCGAGGCGAAGCGCGCCAGGCTGGTGCTGATCTGGTTGTAGGCCAGCACCGCCGGAATCGCCGCGACCAGGCCGATCGCGGTGGCGAACAGCGCTTCCGCGATGCCGGGGGCGACCACCGCCAGGTTGGTGTTGTGCATCGCGGCGATGGCCGAGAAGCTGTGCATGATGCCCCACACCGTGCCGAACAGCCCGATGAAGGGGGCCGTTGCGCCAACCGAGGCGAGGAACACCATCCACCGCTCCATCCGGTCCATCTCCCGCTGCACGGTCACCGCGATCGCGCGATCGATGCGTTCTCGGACGGATGTGCGGCTGACGTCGGCGCCGGCGACCCTGGCGGTGCGCCGCCATTCGCCCATCGCGGCGGCAAAGACCGCGGCCATCGGGTGGGCGGGATTGCCGCCCTCTTTCTCGAACAGCTCGTCCAGGCTGCCGCCGGACCAGAACCGGTCCTCGAATCCGTCGGCCTCTTTGTTGACCTTGCGCAGGCTGGTCCATTTTTCGAACACCACCGCCCAGACCCAGACACTGGCCGCGAGCAGGCCGATCATGACCAGCTTCACGACGATGTCGGCTTCCATGAACAGGCCCCAGAGCGACAAATCGCCGCCTGGCGTGCCGAGGGCTACCGCATCAACTGCCCGATCCAATGCCTTGAACCCCTTCCTGCCCGGCGTTGCGCAGGGCGTTGAGTGTCGCCCGCCAGCGTGGCGGGATGCGTCCCGGTTTGTTTCCCCCACCCGAACCTGTCTGCACGCAGGCCAACCGGACAATCAAGTCGGCGCAGGTGCCGTTCGCGCCGGCGACGACCTGGCGCAGCCGAACCGAAGCGCCGCCGACCGCGAGGGCCGTCGTCTCCACGATCAGCGACTCGTCGGGCCGCGCGGGCCGCACATAATCCACTTCGAGCCGATGCACCATGAACATCAGGTTGTATTGGTCCACCATCTCCGCATGCGGGATTCCCAGATCGCGCAAGGCTTCGGTCCTGGCGCGTTCGGCGAATCGCAGGTAGCTGGCATGGTAGACGACCCCGCCGGCATCGGTATCCTCGTAGTACACCCGGATAGCGTAGCGGTGACGGCCATCCGCGGGGATGGAGGGCGGATTGCTGTTCATTCAGGAACTGGAGGCGCTTCGTTTCCCCCTCCCCTTGAGGGCTTGGGCCGCGAAGCGGACCAAGGGCAGGGGGAGGGGGCTCCGCCAGGAGAAGCGCCGCCGGCACAGGCCACCTCCCACCGACCCCTCCCCCTGCCCCCCTCCCTCAAGGGGAGGGGGAAAAAT
>Ga0302157_10002907_pt1 | contig 19609 bp, 14 predicted proteins | sample I_Bog_N3_3_FD_193502 | JGI IMG/M metagenome (GOLD analysis project Ga0302157, IMG submission 193502) | Peat permafrost microbial communities from Stordalen Mire near Abisko, Sweden - I_Bog_N3_3 | ecosystem: Environmental > Terrestrial > Soil > Wetlands > Peat | place: Sweden: Abisko, Stordalen... | reverse complement strand
GGCCACATACCGCTTCCTCGACGTGCCGGCCGACGTCGTTCCTTCGGTGCTGCGCGATTTCTCGGCGCCGGTGATCCTGGACGACGGACTGTCCGACGCCGACCGCCTGGTGCTGCTGGCCCACGACACCGACCCGGTCAACCGCTGGGAAGCCGGCCAGCGCCTGGCGCTGTCGCAACTGGTCGCCGCCATCACGAGCGACGGCAGCCTGGCGCTCAACGACGCCTTCGTGGCCGCGATGCGCGCGATCCTGCGCGATCCGTCGCTCGACCCGGCGTTCAAGGAACTGGTGCTGACGCCACCGTCGGAGTCCTACGTCTCCGAGCAGCTCACCGTGCCGGTGGATCCGCAGCGCGTGCATGCCGTCTGCCAGGCGATGCAGGACGAGCTCGCCGCCCGCCTGTTCGACGACTGGGTGGCCACGTGGGAAGGCCACCAGGTCGTCGAAGGCTACAGTCCGGACGGCAAGCAGAGCGCGCGCCGCGCCCTCGCCAATCTCGCGCTGGCGATGCTCGTTCGCAACGCCACCCGCTCGGGCGACAGCGTGTGGCCGGGCAAGGCGTTCCAGCGTTTCAAGGACGCCGGCAACATGACCGACCGCCTTGGCGCGCTCGGTGCGCTGGTGTGGGCGCATTCGCCGCTGGCTACGCCGGCGCTGGCCCGTTTCCACGAGCTGTTCCGCAACGAGGCGCTGGTCGTCGACAAGTGGTTCGGCCTGCAGGCGCGCACGCCGGAGAAGGACGGTCGCGTGTTCGCCAACGTCAAGGCGCTGCTGCAGCACCCCGACTTCTCGATGCACAACCCGAACCGCGTGCGCAGCCTGCTGCTGGCGCTGTGCAACTTCAATCCGGCAGCGTTCCATCGCACCGACGCGAAGGGCTACTTGTTCTGGGCCGAGAAGGTGGTCGAGCTCGACGCCATCAACCCGCAGGTGGCCTCGCGTCTCGCGCGCGCGCTCGACCGCTGGCGCCTGCTCGCGGAACCGTACCGCAGCGCTGCCCGCGAGGCGATCGTGCGCGTGGCCGCGAAGACGGATCTGAGTCCGGACGTGCGTGAAGTGGTCGATCGCGCGTTGAAGGACTGATGATTGCAGAACCGGGTCGCGATGCGACCCGGTTTCGCATGCAGCGAAGCGTTTCGCATGCGCATGCCGTGTGCATGCGAAACGACGGCATTCAACTCTCCAGGGAATCTTCATGGCCAAGAAAGTCAGCCTCACCCAATATCTCGTCGAGCAGCAGCGCGAGCACGGCCGCATCCCGTCGCAGCTGCGGCTGCTGATCGAGGTGGTGGCGCGCGCCTGCAAGCACATCGCCATTGCCGTCAACAAGGGGGCGCTCGGCGACGTGATGGGGTCGGCCGGCTCCGAGAACGTGCAGGGCGAGGTGCAGAAGAAACTCGACATCATCTCCAACGAGGTGCTGATCGAGGCCAACGAATGGGGCGGCCACCTGGCAGCGATGGCGTCGGAGGAGATGGACACCATCCACGTCGTGCCCAACCGCTATCCGCAAGGTGAATACCTGCTGCTGTTCGACCCGCTCGACGGCTCGTCCAACATCGACGTCAACGTGTCGATCGGCACCATCTTCTCGGTGCTGAAGAAGGTGGGCCACCACCACGGCGTGGCCGAAGAGGATTTCCTGCAGGCCGGCAAGAACCAGGCGGCCGCGGGCTACTGCATCTACGGCTCGCAGACGATGCTGGTGCTGACCGTGGGCGACGGCGTGGCGATGTTCACGCTCGACCGCGAGATGGGCTCGTGGGTGCTCACCGCAGAGAACGTGCAGATCCCCGCGGACACGAAGGAATTCGCGATCAACATGTCCAACCAGCGCCACTGGGCCCCGCCGGTCACGCGCTACATCGACGAATGCCTGGCCGGCAAGGACGGCCCGCGCGGCAAGGACTTCAACATGCGCTGGGTGGCCTCGATGGTGGCCGACGTGCACCGCATCCTCAGCCGCGGCGGCGTCTTCCTGTACCCGTGGGACAAGCGCGAGCCCGAGAAGGCCGGCAAGCTGCGCCTGCTGTACGAGGCCAACCCGATGAGCTTCCTCGTTGAGCAGGCGGGGGGCGCGTCCACCAACGGCCAGCAGCGCATCATGGACCTGCAGCCGACCAAGCTGCACGAGCGCGTGGCGGTGTTCCTGGGCTCGAAGAACGAGGTCGAGCGCGCAACGGCGTATCACGCCGAATCGCAGGGCTGAAGGGCGCCAGGCCGCAGGAGGCCGGCGCTGGCGCCGTTCAATGAACGCCGCGGTGCCCCGTCTCCTCGAGCAACTTGCCGAGCTGGGCCACGCCGATCGGCTTCACCAGATGCACGTTGAAGCCGGCGGCCAGACTCTTTTTCCGATCCTGCTCGCTCGACAGCGAGGTGAGCGCCGCCAGTCTCGGGCAATCGGGCCCCTCCTCCCGGATATGACGCGCCGCCTCGTAGCCGTCCATCAGCGGCATCTGGATGTCCATCAGCATCAGCGCCGGCATCAACCGCCGCTGCGCCTGGACAGCTTCGGCACCACTGTAGACGGCCAGCGCGGCGTAGCCCAGCGAGTTGATCATCTGCACCAGCGAGTCGGCCGCATCGTGGTTGTCGTCGGCAACGACGACATCGAACTGGCCTGCTGCCGCGGCTGGCGGTTGGTTGAGGAAGTTCATGCTCCGTTAAGGCAAGCGGCGAACCTCCACGCGACAACGTCGTCAGACAGGCGCCGGATTGCGCTCCTTGAACCCGGCTTGATGCCAATACGGATACGGCAAGGTCACGGCGCTCGCCTCGTCCAGCCGCTTCATCTGCTCGGCGGTGAGATTCCAGCCCACCGCGCCCAGGTTCTCGCGCAACTGCTTCTCGTCGCGGGCGCCGACGATCACGTTGGCCACCGTCGGGCGCTGCAGCAGCCAGTTCAAGGCCACCTGCGGCACCGACTTGCCCACCTCCTGGCCGACGGCGGTGAGCGCGTCCACCACCTTGTAGAGATGCTCGTCGGCCACCGGCGGGCCCATCTCGGCAGTCTTGTGCAGCCGGCTGCCCGCGGGGATGCCGGTGTCGCGGCGGATCTTGCCGGTCAGACGGCCCCAGCCCAACGGGCTCCAGACGACCGCGGAGACGCCTTGATCGATGCCCAGCGGCATCAGTTCCCACTCGTAGTCGCGGCCCACCAGCGAATAGTAGGCCTGGTGCGCCACGTAGCGCTGCAACCCCATCTTCTCGGACAGCGACAGCGACTTCATCAGGTGCCAGCCCGAGAAATTGGACACGCCGATGTAGCGGATCTTGCCTTCGCGCACCAGTTGGTCGAGCGTGGACAGCGTTTCCTCGATCGGCGTCAGCGCGTCGAACCCGTGCAGCTGGAACAGGTCGATGTAGTCGGTGCCCAGGCGCCTGAGCGAGCTCTCCACCGACGCGCGCAGGTGATGGCGCGACGAGCCGACCTCGTTGGGGCCGGGGCCGAAGCGAAACGTGGCCTTGGTCGACACGATGACCTGGTCGCGCCGGCCGGCGATCGCCTTGCCCAGAACTTCCTCCGCGAGGCCGGTCGAGTAGATGTCGGCGCTGTCGAACATGTTGAGCCCGGACTCCAGGCAGATGTCGACCAGGCGGCGCGCGCCGTCGGCGTCCGTCGAGCCCCAGGCCGCGAAGAATTCATTGCCGCCACCGAACGTGCCGGTGCCCAGGCTCAGGGCCGGCACCATGAAGCCGGAGGCGCCGAGTCGTCGTTGTTCCATGTGGTCTTTCGTTGAACCTGCAATGGCAGCGAGGATAGGGCCACGCGCGCACGGGCGCACTGGCGCCGCGCGGAGACCCTGCGCGCAGACAGGATGCGGGAATTCGATGTCCGGATCCGGCCAGTGCATACTCGCGCCCGTCGCGACAATGCAGGCCTGCGCACACGGTCCAAGCCCGCCATCGATGACCGCTGCAAGCCTCGCCCGCCTTCTCACCCTGTCCGCCATCTGGGGCGCCTCGTTCCTGTTCATGCGCATGGGCGCGCCGGTGCTGGGGCCCATATTGCTGATCGGCTGCCGCGTGCTGTTCGCCGCGCTGTTCCTCGCCGTGGTCGGCGCGGCGCTGCGCAAGCCGCTGGACGCGCGCCGCAACGCCGGGCACTACCTGGTACTGGGCCTGTTCAACTCCGCCCTGCCTTTCCTGCTGTTCGCGTTCGCCGCGCGCACGCTGTCGGCCTCGCTGCTGTCCATCCTCAACGCCACCGCGCCGATCTGGGGCGCCGTGATCGGCGCGCTGTGGACGCGCACGGCCCTGCCCGCGCGGGCGATGCTGGGCCTGGCCTTGGGCGTGGCCGGGGTGGCGCTGCTGGTCGGGTTCGATCCGTCCACGTTGCGCGCCGGGGCGCCGCTGGCGATCGCGCTGGCCCTCGCTGCGGCGGTGTCGTACGGCATCGCCACCAACTACGCGAAGTCGGCCAGGAAGGTGGCGCCCCTCGCCAACGCGCACGGCAGCATGTGGGCCGCCACGCTGCTGATTGCCCCGGCCGTTCCGTTCGCACCGCCGGCGGCGTGGCCCGGCCTCGCCATCGCGCTCGCGGTGCTCGCGCTGGGCGTCGTCTGCAGCGGCGTCGCCTACTTGCTGTACTTCCGGCTGGTCGCCGACATCGGCGCCGCGCCAGCGCTCACCGTCACGTTCCTGGTGCCCGTCTTCGGCGTGTTGTGGGGGCACCTGTTCCTGGGCGAGCCACTGGGCTGGAACACGTTGGTGGGCGCGCTCGTGGTGATCGTCGGGACGGCGCTGGTGACGGGGTTCAGCGTGCGCACGTTGTCCGGCCGAAGGACAGCGTCAATCTGACCGGAATTCGGCGGGCGCCGGTCGTTTCGTTTTCAGCGCATGGATCCGCCCGACGAGAGGCCCTCGCGATGAGCGCGACGCCGGCGTCCCAGCCCGATCCACCCGCTGCACGCCATTGCCGACATGGCGCCCATGGCCGCCAGCATCGCCGCCATGTGCAGCGCGACCGCCGCCAGCGCCAGCACGATCGAACCCGACGCGGTGATCTCGCGCGCCGGCGAGCCGGACAGGCACAGCGGGATCAGGGCCGGCACCAGCATCATGCCCGCGCCATGCGCCGTGCCCATCATGAACGACCAGAGCATCAGCCCGGCTCGCCCCGCGGCTTGTCGCATGCGTTGCGGCAGCGGCCTCGCCACGTGGACCGCCGCGGCGAAGACGGCCCCGCCGCCGGCAAGCCAGGGCAACAGGCCGCGCTCGGCCATCTGGCCCAGCATCGCCAGCACCGCGATCAGCGCGATCGACGCCGCATGGCCGAGGGCGATCGGCACCAATGCCCGCCACGCGCAGGCGCGCGCGCCCGCTCGCACGTCCCGGGCGGCGAGGAACGCCCATCCGGTGGCGGGGTTGAGGCCGTGCAGGGCGCCGATGCCCGCCACAGCCAGCCAGGGCCATGCGCCAATCACGACCGTCTCCGGGTCAGGCGCGGGAGGCGCAGCAGGACGCCGCGGCGGCCGGCCCGGCCGCCGGGGTCGGCTCGTAGCGATCGTGGTGGCGCACCCATTCCATGCCGTACGCGTCCTTGTCCTCGTCGCGCCCCCTGGGCGCCATGTCCAGCAGGTGGTATGTGCCCATCATCACTTCCACGCCGCGGCCGAAGGTCGAGTAGGTGTGGAAGACGTCGCCGGCGTCGTCCTTCCAGAAGAAGCTGATGCCAGGCGCCTCCTCCTGAGGAAACGCAGTCATGCCGTAGTTGTAGACGACCTCGCCGTCCACGCGCGTCTCGGGCGGGAAGCTGACGTGGAAGTCGAGGTTGAAGCCGTTCTCCTGGGCGGACACCCACTTGAACGGCCAGCCCATGCGCTGGCGGAAGCGCTCGATCTCCGGCAGGGGCGCGCGCGAGACCAGCAGCACCGTGAGGTCGCGATGCTGCAGATGGATCTCCGCGCCGACGAGGTGGTCGGTCATGAACGAACAGCTCTTGCAGCCCTGCTCCCAGCCCGGGGCCAGCATGAAGTGCTGCACCATCAACTGGCGGCGACCGTCGAACAGGTCGGCCAGCGAACGCGGGCCGTCCGGCGTGTCGAAGACGTACGCCTTGTCGACGCGCACCCACGGCAGTGCACGGCGTTCCTGCGCGATCCGCTCGCCCAGGCGGGTCAATTCCTTTTCGCGCGCCAGCAGCAGGCGGCGTTGCGTCGTCCAGTCGTCGAGCGAGACGACGGGGTGATCGACGGTGGTGGCGGCGACGGTGGTGGTGTTCATCGTTTACTCCCGGACTCGAAGAGCCCTTGCGGTCATGGATGGTTCGGGGCGGTCGGGTTGTTCGGCGATCAGGACGGCGGCTTGTGCGGACGACGGACCGCGCGCACCTTGCCGCTGACGCCACCGCCGCAATAGAAGAGATCGCCACCGTCGGACTCGAGCCCGCTGATGCCGGTGCCGGCAGGCATCTCGAGGCACTCGAGCACGCGGCCGTCGGCCGGATCGACGTGGCGCAGCTCGCTCTCGTCGCCCTCCCAGGTGCCGTGCCACAGCTCGCCGTCGACCCAGGTCACCCCGGTGACGAAGCGGTCGGACTCGATCGTGCGCAGGATCGCGCCGGTGGCGGGATCGATCCGGTGAATGCGGCGGTCGCGGTACTGGCCCACCCACAGGCTGCCCTCGGCCCAGGTCAGCCCAGAATCGCCACCGCCGCCCGGCGCCGGGATCGAGCCCAGAACGCGGCCGCTGGCGGCGTCGATCTTGTCGATGCGCTGCTCGGTGATCTGCCACAGGTGCCTGCCGTCGAAAGCCGTGCCGGCGTCGGCGTCCTGCTCGATGCGACGCGTCGTCTGGCCGCTGGACGGGTCGAACGCCACCAGCGCGGGGCCGGTGGCGGCCCAGACCTGATGGCCGTCGTGCGTGACGCCGCCGACGCGTTGCACGCCCTCGAACGGGCCGTATTCGCGCACGATCTCGGCGGCCCGCTTCGCGGCTTGTGATTTGCTGCTGGTCACGGCGGAGTCCTTCATTGCGCCAGACATGGCGCGATGGAGGTGACTCTACTCAGACGGCAGCGCAGCGGGGAGTAACAAGATCGTCGTGAATCCGGTCAGCGGCGGCGCCAGCCATCGGCGCGCACGCGCGTGGCCGATCGCACGCACCCGTGCGTCGGCCTCGAGCTCGGCCAGCGCCCGCTGGACGGTGCGCTGGCTGGCCCCGAGCGCCAGCGCCAGTGCGGACGTCGACCAAGGAGCGCCGTCGGACAGCAGCGCCACCAGCGACGCCTGCTCGCCCTCGATGGGCGGCGCCAGCACCACGATCGCGCGCTCGCCAAGCGGGCGCAGCGCGAAACCGCGCGCGGTGGCCTCGACCTGCGCCATCTCCTTGACCAGCGCCCGCAACCGGCCGATCTCGACACGCAGCCGCGCCCGGTGCGTCTCGTCGGGATGGCGGATGCGGAAAGCGCCTGCGATCAACGCCTCGCGATCGACATCGCCGGGCCACGCCTGCGCCAGCGCGCGTGCCAGCGCGAACAGCACCGGCCTGCGCGCGAGCGGTCGCCACGCGCCATCCACCCCGATGCCGCGCCGGCAGGCATCCACCACCAACGCGCCCGAGCCCAGCAGCGCCGCCACGTCGACGAGCCCCAGTGACTGCTCGCCGGCCGCGTCGATGCGGCGTGCCGCCGGGCGATCGAACATCTCGCGCATGCGGGCGACCTCGGCCAGCAGCGCCGGCACGCGGGCACGCGCCGCGGCGTCGTGCGCCCGCACGAGCGCCGCTTGCGCGGGCGCAATGCGCAGCGAGCGCAGCGCCAGCTCCGCGGCGGTCAACTCGGCCACCGCCGCCAGGGATGGCGACAGCCCTCCCAGCTCCAGGCCGGCGAGCGTGGACCCTGCCTCGTCGAGCTGGCCCAGCAGCAGCAGTCGACGCGCCGCGATCAGCCGCGCCTGCATCGCATTGCCCTGGTCGCCGTGCGCCTCGAGCGTGGCCGATGCCGCCGCCAGCGCACGCGGCGAGCCCCCGAAGTCACGCATCGCGAGCGCCACCTCGGCCGCGGCGACAACGCAGCGAGCGCGCGCCCGCTCCTCGTGCGCGCCGAAGCCACGGGCGGCGCGCTTCAACAGTTCGCGCGCCCGCGCATAGTCGCCGAGCTGCGCCATCGCGATGCCGCGCAGCGCCAGCGCGGGCGGGTCGTCGCGCAGCGCCACGCGCTTGAGTGCACCGAGGGCGTCACCGGCGGCAAGGGCGCGGGCGGAGGCGGCGATCAGGGAATCCATGACGCAAGGCTAACCGCTCCGAGCGCGGCCGTCCGCGCTGGGCGATCCCGCCAGTGCTCTCAGGGCATCAGCGCGAGGATGCGATCGAGCACCCCCGCCATCTCGTGCGGCCCGTCGATACAGAAGCGTGCCGCCGATTCACGCCGTTCGCAGCCGATGCGCACCGTCACCCAGTCCGGCTGGGCGGCGGCAAACACGGGTTCGTCGTTCACGTCGTCGCCCGCAAAGAACGCCGCCCGCGCACCCGCGCGCTCGATCAGGCGCTTCACGGCCACGGCCTTGTCGGGCGCATCGGCGGCCACCGCGTTGTAGACCAGCTTGCCGCCGAAGACGTGCAGCGTCGCCGTGAAGCCGGCCAGCACGTCCTCGATCAATGCGCTGGCAACGGCACGATCCGGCGCGGTGCGAAAGTGCAGCGCCAGCGACTGCCCCTTGTCCTCGACGACCACGCCCGCGCCGGCCAGGTCGTCCCCGCGCGCGAACAGGCGCGCGCGCAACGGGTCGAGCGCGCGCAACGCGCGTGCGCCCGCCTCGGGATCGCCGTCGTCTTCGGCGCCATGGTTGCCCACGATCCAGGCCGGCACGAAGCCCAGCCGCTCCCGCACGTCGTCGATACGGCGCCCGGTGACGATGGCCACCGGACGCAGGCGCGCGAGCTTCTCGAGCCGCATCGCGATCGTCGCGGACACGTGCACATCGTCGGGCCGTGGCCGGATCGGTGCCAGCGTGCCGTCGAAGTCGAACGCGAACAGCGCGGCCGAGCGCACCAGCGCGGTGAGCGCGGACAGGCCTTGCGGGCCCAGCAGGGGACGCAGTGGCGCGGCCGCCGATGACTTCGGGTTGCTGCCGTTCATCACAGGCCTCGCCGATCGCCATTGCCCAGGCGTGCCACGCGCGCATCGACACGCGCCTTGAGGCGCCAGCGGCCCGCGTCGGCCAGCATGCGTCCGGCCCAGCGGAACACGTTGAACTCGCGCACCGTGCTGCGCAGGCTGGCCATGCGGGCGCGCTGCTCGGCCGCCGGCATCATGGCGGCGCGATGCAGCGCATCGGCCGTCTCCTCCACGTGGTACGGATTGACGATCAACGCCTCGGTCATCTCGCGTGCCGCGCCCGCGAAGCGGCTCAGGATCAGGACGCCCTGCTCGTCGTCGCGCGCCGCCACGAATTCCTTGCTCACCAGGTTCATGCCGTCATGCAGGCTGGTGACGATGCACATGTCCGCTGCACGAAACAGTTCGTTCACGGCGGCGCTGTCATGGTGTTGCGCGAGCAGGTGAACCGGCTGGTAGCCGGGGTGGCCGAAGCGCTCGTTGATGCGCAGCGTCAGGCGCTCCACGCGCTCCTGGAACGTGCGGTATTCCTCCAGGGCGCTGCGCGTGGGAGCGGCCACCTGCACGAACACGAAGCGGTCGATCCACTCGGGGTGCTTTTCCAGCAGGCGCTCCACCGCGTTCAGGCGCTCCAGGATGCCCTTGGTGTAGTCGAAGCGGTCGACGCCGACGGCCAGCGTCACGTCCTGCGGGAGGCCCAGGCGTTCGCGAACCACGCGGCGCGCCTCGGGCACCGAGGACCAGCTCGCCACCGTCGCGTCGCTGGGCCACTCGATCGAGATCGGGTAGGCCTCCACCAGCGTCTCGTCCTCGCGGAACGAGATGGTGGAATGCTCGTGCTCGATGCGCGCCTCGAGGAAGCGATCCACCGTCTCGATGAAGTTCTTGCAGTGGAAGCGCGTGTGGAAGCCCAGGATGGTGCTGCCCAGCATGCCTTGCAGGATCTCGCGTCGCCATGGGCAGATGCCGAACGACTCGGGGTTCGGCCAGGGGATGTGCCAGAACGTCAGGATCGTGGCGTTCGGCAGCTTCTCGCGCACCATCGCGGGCAGCAACGCGAAGTGGTAGTCCTGCACGAGAACGATCGGATCCTCGCTGCGCGACTCGGCCACCACGGCGTCGGCGAAGCGCTGGTTGACGGCCTTGTAGGCCTCCCAGTCGGACTCGCGGAACACCGGCCGCACGTGCGCCACGTGGCACAGCGGCCACAGCCCTTCGTTGGCGAAGCCGAAGTAGTAACCCTGCTCCTCCTCGGCGCTCAGCCAGAGGCGGCGCAGTTGATAGTCGTCGTGGCCCGGCGGCACGGCCACGCGGTCGTAAGCGTCCACCACCTCGCGGTCGGCGTCGCCGCTGCCGTGCGCGATCCAGGTGCCGGAGCAGGCGCGCATCACGGGCTCGACCGCGGTCACCAGGCCGCTGGCCGGGCGCTTGACGACGATGCTGCCGTCCTTCGCATGCTCGTGGATGTAGGGCTCGCGGTTGGACACCACGATCACCTGGTCGCCGCGCAACTGCGTCTTCAGCAGCGCGCGCAGCCGGTCGGCGCTCCAGTCGGCCTCGGGGCCCTGCATGCGGCGGTACTCGTCCTCCAGGTCGCGCAGGCGTTCGCGCAGGTCGTCCGCGAAGGGCTGCAGTTCGGTGGCCACCGCGACCGCCCCGCCGCTCATCGGACTGATGATGCCCTCGCCCCGCAGCAGCGCGCGCACGCCCATCACCCAGCCGCGCCAGCTCAGTTGCGCCACGATCATCGTGATCAGCGCCATCACCAGGCCCAGCAACGCAATCAGTCCCACGAGATAGCGTCGCGTGTCCTGGCTGCGCTTCTCGATGAAGCTCAGGTCGTGCAGCAGCACGAGACGGCCGACGACGACAGGTTCGGTCTGCGCGGGCGGCTCGGATGCCGCCTGCGCCGCGGCCAGGGCCGCGGCCGCCGCCGCGGCGTCGTATTCGGGCGGCCCCATGAACGACGACGCCGAGGCGGCCGGCGCACTGGCGATCGCGGCCGGCGCATCGGCCGGCGTGACCGCGTGCGGCTGGTCGATCACGTCGTGCATCGCCACGTTCACCGGCCCGCCAGGCAGCAGCATGCGCGGGTCGCGCTTGGAGCTGATCTCCAGCGCGTTGAAGCAATTGAGCTCGGGCGGAAAAGCCGCCGTGCGTTCCAGCATGTGGCCGTCGGGGCTGCACAATCCGATCGCGAACAGGCGCTCGTCCTGCACCGCGCGGTCGAACAGCTTCTCCAACTGGTGCGGCCGGTTCGCCCGCATCGCCTCCACCACCGAGTCGGACAGGGCGTTGGCCACCACGGCGCCGCGGCTGTCCAGGTCGCGTACGAACCAGCGCAGGGTGACGCGGTCGACGATCGGCAGCACCAGGTACGCCGTGGCGACCACCACCACCGTCAGTGGCAGCAGGAAACGAAGTTGCAACCGGATCGTCTGTACGATCGGCCAACGAAGAAAAGCAGGCCCGGCATTTGCCGGCGGAATCAAAGTTCCCGGGTTTCGATCTTTATTCAAGAGAATGATCCATTTTTCCAGTGCAACCGCAGGCGCCGCAAGCCGATGAGCAGTCCTCCAGTCAGTCCAAACGCGCCGGCCGCCTCGCTGGATCTAGCGATGATCGGCAACTGCACCATCAGTGCGTTGATCGACGCCACGACCCACGTGGTGTGGTGTTGCATGCCGCGCTTCGACAGCACGCCCGTCTTCGACGCGTTGCTGCAGTCGGCAAACGGTGTTCCCGAAGCCGGGGCAATGACGGTCGAGATCGAAGGCATGGCGCGCCACGAACAATCCTACGATGCCGGCACCGCGATCCTGCGCACCCGCATGTGGGACGCACAAGGCCAGTGCATCGAAGTGGTCGATTTCGCACCGCGCTTCGTCACCCGCGACAGAGTGTTTCGGCCGGCGCAACTGGTGCGACGCATCCGTCCGTTATCCGGGCGGCCGCGCGTGCGCGTGACCGTGCGCCCACATGGCGGCTGGGGCAGCGACCAGCCCCAGATCACCCGCGGCAGCCACCATGTGCGCTTCGTGATGCCCGAGATCACGTTGCGCCTGAACACCAGCGTGCCCGTCACCTACCTGATGGACGGCACCTGGTTTGCGCTCGATCGCGAGCTGAGCCTGTTCCTGGGCGCCGACGAGACCATGACCGGCAGCATCGACGAGACGGCACGCGAGTTCGAGGACCAGACCTCGCTGCACTGGCGCCACTGGACCAATCGTCTCGCATTGCCGCTGGAATACCAGGATGCCGTGATCCGCGCCGCGATCACGCTCAAGCTGTGCCAGTACGAAGAGACGGGCGCGATCGTCGCGGCGATGACGACGAGCCTGCCCGAGGCGCCGAACAGCGGCCGCAACTGGGACTACCGCTTCTGCTGGCTGCGCGACGCGTTCTTCGTCGTGCGGGCGCTCAACGGCCTGTCCGAGGTCGGCACGATGGAGAAGTACCTCGGCTGGCTCGGCAACGTGCTGCACCGTGAGGCCGAGAGCGGCCATGTGCAGCCGCTGTACGGCATCGGCCTGGAATGCGAACTCACCGAGTTCACCGTGCCGCAGGCCAGCGGCTACCGCGGCATGGGGCCGGTGCGCGTCGGCAACCAGGCGCACGAACACTTCCAGCACGATACCTACGGCAACATCATCCTGGCCGCCGCGCAGTCGTTCCACGACCATCGCCTGTTCCGGCGCGGCGACGCGGCCGACTTCGCGGCGCTCGAGACGATGGGCGAACAGGCCTGGCGGCTGCATGACCAGCCCGACGCCGGCATCTGGGAGCTGCGCACGCGCGCCCGCATCCACACGTCGTCGTCGTTGATGTGCTGGGCCGCCTGCGATCGCCTCGCGCACATCGCGCAGCGCGTCGCGCTGCCCGATCGCGCCGTCTTCTGGCGCGACCGCGCCGACATCATCCGCAGCAAGATCCTGCAGTTCGCGTGGAGCGAGAAGCGCCAGGCCTATGCGGAGAGCTTCGGCGGCAGCGAGCTGGACGCCAGCGTGCTGCTGATGGGCGAGGTGGGCTTCGTGCCGCCCAACGACCCGCGCTTCATCAGCACCGTCGAGGCGATGGAGAAGACGCTGTGCGACGGTCCCTTCATGCGCCGCTACGAGGCCGCCGACGATTTCGGCCGACCGGAGACCACGTTCAACATCTGCTCGTTCTGGCGCGTCGACGCGCTCGCCCGCATCGGCCGCCGCGACGAGGCGCGCGAGGCCTTCGAGGCGCTGCTGGCGCGCCGCAACCCGCTGGGCATCCTGAGCGAGGACATGAATCCGGTCACCGGCGAGCTGTGGGGCAACTTCCCGCAGACGTACTCGATGGTGGGCATCATCCATGGCGCGTTGAGGCTGTCGGCGCCGTGGGATTCGGTGGTGTGATTCCCGGCAGCGATACCCCCAGGACAAGGTAGCGCATCGCCTTGACGCTGCCTCTCGGGGTCACTATGGTGGCGCGGCACCGTGGTCTCGCGGTTGCATCGCACCGAGGAGTCCGCCTTGCCCACCCCCCGCGTCGCCGTCATCGCCGTCCACGGCGTGGCCGACCAGCAGCCCGGCGCGACCGCGCGCGCCGTCGTCGAACTCCTGGTGTCCTCGGCGCCGGACGGCACCTGCTACACCTCCTCGGCCACCGAAGACCTGACGCTGCGCGTGCCGCCGCTCGCGCCGCAGCCGGACGCACAACCGCATGTCGCCCGCGCCACGCCGGCCACGCCCAATGGCGAGGATCGCTCGCTGATGAAGTCGTTCGTGCAGTCGACACGTTCCGACTTCCAGCGCCAGCGCTGGGCCGCGCCGAAGCCGGTCGCGCACGACGGTCCGCCACGCCACGCCGTCAAGCCAGCCGACATCGCGGCGCCACCCACCGACACCGATCGCGGCATCGCCGTCACCAACTACCTGCTGGCCAAGCACATCCGCAACGGCGCCAGCCCCGAGACCTACGACACGACCTGCATCACGCTCCAGCGCCACGACGCCGGCCCCGACGATCTCCCGGACGATGAAGACGACGCCGCCACGCGGGTCGACGTATTCGAGATGTACTGGGCCGACCTCTCGCGCCTGTCGGGCTCGATGCCGCGCATCGTCTCCGAGCTGTTCACGCTGGTGTTCCGGCTGTCCAAGCTCGGGCGCGAGACGGTGGACGAGATGTGGGGACAGCTCGCGCGTGCCCGTACGCCCGACGCGCGCTGGCGACGCACCTTCACGGGCAGCTGGAACATCGTCGCGGTGCTGCAGATCACGCTCGACTGGCTGTTCGTCAACGGCCTGGCGCTGCTGTTCACGCAACTCGCGCTGCTGGGCGCCGTCCTCACCTGCCTGGGCCTCACCTCGGGCGCCGTGCCGGACGCGGTGACGGGCCCCGCACCCGCCACCGCGGCGGGCATCGGCGAGTCGTGGCTGCACTACGGCGTCGCCATCGCGTTGTGCATCCTTTCGCTGCTGCGGCTGCTCTATCGACGCGGCGACGGCAAGTGGCTGCAGGCGTTCGCGCCGATCGTCGTGCTCGGCGTGTCCGCGAGCGCCCTCGCCTTCGCGCCGGCGGCGCTGCAATGGATCACCGCGCTGACGTTGCTGGTGCTCCTGACGAGCGCCAACGAGTTCGTGCTGCGCATCGCGGACGATCGCTTCCCGCTGGTGCACGTCGTCGGCCGCTGGATGTGGTTCGTGTCGGCCTTGCTGATGCTGGCCAGCGCCATCCACGAAACGCAGCTGCTGGTCGCGGTGCAGTGGCGCGACCTCTGGGTGCACGCCGCCCTGTTCGCCACCGAAGCCGTCCTGCTGATGATCAAGTGGTGGTGGATCGTCGTCGGGCCGCTGCTCGTCGTCTGGTTCGTCGCCGGCCAGGTGGCACGCGCCGAGTCGGGCTATGCGTCGCGCGCGAGCGTGGCCACCGGACGCCTGGGCATCACGCTGTCGTTCGGCATGTTCCTGGCCTTGACGATGACGACGTGGGCGCTGGTCAACCCCGTGCTGGACGCGTCCGCCGGTGGCGCCGGCTACCGGCCCTGCATCTTCGCGTTCGAGCCGTCGGCATCGGCTCCCCTGCCGGCACCGTTGGCCGGCGCCAGCACCTGCATATGGCAGAGCAAGAACGCCAGGAAAGAGGCCGACGAGCCGATGCCCAGCGCCCGCGCCGTCCTCGACGACCGCTACGTCAAGAGCACCAGCGCGTTCTCGGTGCTGGCCACGCTGCTGCTGATGCTGGTCGCCTACCTGCTCGCGATGTTCACGCCCAGCGTGCTGGCCGAGCTGAAGCTGATCGTCGATTCGCGGCGCGACGCGCATCAACAGGAGCTGGACAAGCGCCACCCCGTGCACGCACGCGCCACGCTGCGCCAGCGCACGCAGCGCGCACGCGCGCTGGGCCGCTGGCTGACGGCCGGCTACCGGCGCCTCGATTTCGCGGTGGCCAGCGTGAGCCTGGTCGGCGTCGTCCTGAGCCTGGGCATTGCCGCGCTGTTCCTGTCGACGGTCTTCGAGCAGGACGCCGTGAAGCACTGGCTGGCCGGGATCGGGCTGGATGGCCCGCTGGCCTTGCTGGGTGGGGTCGAGAACACGGTGTCCGATCTGTCGCAACAGCTCTTCGATCCGCTGCACGCACTGGTCTTCGGCGCGGCAGGTGCCGGTGTGGCGCTGTCGGTGCTGGGCGGGCAGCTGTCGCGCCACATCCCGTCGCTGCGCGGTCCGCTGGACGTCGCGCTCGACGTCGACAACCACTTCCGCGAGTTCCCGCGCACCAACATCCCGCGCGCCCACATCTTCTCGCGCTACGCGGCCCTGCTGGCCCATCTGCAGTCGCAAGACTACGACCGCATCGTGGTGGTGGCGCACAGCCAGGGCACGGTGATCAGTGCGGAGCTGCTGCGCTTCCTGACCAGCCAGGCGCAGCGCGCGCCGAAGACCGGCGAGAGCCCGCTCGTCGACGGCCAGCCGCTGCCGCCGGTCAGCCTGCTGACGCTGGGCTGTCCGTTGCGCCAGCTCTACGGCGCGCGCTTCCCCGGCCTCTACGCCTGGGTGCTGGCCAGGAACGGCGTGGTGTTCGGCCCACGCGCCACCGACATCGGCGTGCAACGCTGGATGAACGCGTTCTGCAGCGGCGACTACGTGGGACGCTGGCTGTGGAGCAACGCCGGCAAGGACACGACGCTGAAGCATCCGATGATCAGCACGGTCGGCCACGACCCGTTCGGCCGCGTCGACGCGTATACCGGGTTCAATCCGATGCCGCCGGCCGAAGGGCATCTGCAAGAGGCGCGCGAAGTGGAGGTGTGCCTGGGCCTGGGGGCGCACACCCACTACTTCGAGCGCGACCAGACCACGGTGGCCTGGATGATCGACTACCTGATCCGCGCCCGCCCGATCGGCGACGCCGAGGGCCCGCGCGATCTCGAAGCGCCCGGCGCACCGCCGCCGGGACCCGTGGTGACGCTGGCCGCGAGCGCAGGCCAGCCGGCGCAAGTGGTCGACGTGGAAGCCTCCGTCGTCGCGGATGGCGCACCGGCGCCGGCGGCCGCGCCGGACGCGACACCCTGAGCGCCGTCACATCACCTTGCAGCGGAAATCCAGTTGCGCCGAAGGTGGTCGGCCGGGTGGCGGCGCGCTGGCGTCGAGGCGAATGATCTGCACGCTGGCGTCGCCGCGATGGCAGAACTCGGTGGCGCTCTGCATCACCTTGGCTTTCTGCTCGTCGACTCGCGCATTGACGTCGTTGCTGTGGGCCGTCGCCATGTAGGAGTCCGGCCCGGTCGGCGTGACATCGGACAGCGCGGCGCAGCCGCCGGCCAGCAGGGTCGACGAGGCGAGCAGGAGGCGATGGATGGTTTGCATGGTTCCCATTCTCGCCTGCTTCGGCGAGTCGGGCCGGCCGGCCCGGCCGGTCGGCCGAATCGGTCACTGTCGAGCAGCGTGCGGCAGCGTCGGCATAGTAATTGCCCTGGCGTGTCTATCGGGGCCCGCACGGCCCGACCCTCCCACACTCAAGGATTCGCCCATGAAGACCGCCCAAATTCTCAAGCTGACCGCGCTCGCCGCGGCCGTCACGCTCGCCGGCTGCTCGACCTCCGCCAGCGTCACCAAGCCCGGTGAGGGCAGCAGCCCGAGCACGGCAGAATCGCGCCACGCCGTCGATGCCAGCTACCAGGAAACGCTCGACCGCATCTACGCCACCACCCCGGGCAGCCGTGAGCTCGTCGCCAAGGCGCGTGGCGTGCTGGTGTTCCCGCGCGTGATCTCGGCCGGCCTCGTCATCGGCGGCGCGTACGGCGAAGGCGAGCTGCGCGAGCACGGCCACTTCGAGGGCTACTACCGCACCACCACCGGTTCGGTGGGCTGGCAGATCGGCGCGCAGTCGCGCTCGCTGGTGTTCCTGTTCATGACGGAGGACGCGCTGGCCAAGTTCAAGCAGGGCGAAGGCTGGTCGGGCGGCGTCGACGCCTCCGTGGCCGTGCTGACGGTCGGCGCGAACGGCGCGCTCGATGCCAACGCGGCCCAGGCACCCACCATCGCCTTCATCACGACCAACGCCGGGTTGATGGCGGGCGTGACGTTGCAAGGCACCAAGGTCACGCGCATCAACGAATGATCTTCGGTCGCGATTCCGGGCTTTGCGAAGCAGTGCACCGGATCCTTCCTCAGAACGTGTACGTCGCCCCGACGCCGCCCAGCCAGGTGCGTCCGGGCGCCGGTTCGAAGTAGCGGTTGTTGCCTTCGTTGACGATCACCGAGCCGACATAGCGGCGATTGAACAGGTTGTCGCTGCGCACGAAGCCATTCAGTTTCCAGGCGCCGAAGATCGCGCTGTAGCCAGCGTTCGCGCTCGCCACGACATAGCGGGCCGCGGCATCGGAATTGATGTCGTTGACGTAGACCTTGCTCAGGGCCCGCACGTCGACGCCACCGCGCCAGCCCTGTTGCGGCGCCCAGGCGAGCGAGCCGTAGAGGCTGTCACGCGCGACGCCGGGCATGCGGTTGCCTGCCTGCACGAGCTGCTGGCTGGCCAGCGGGCAGGGGCTCAGGTTGCAGCTCTCGAACGAGTTGCGGTATGTGGCGTCCAGCGTGCTCCAGGCGACCTGCGCGCGCAGGCTGTCGAACCACGTCTGCGACCACCCCATCTCGATGCCACGCCGCCGCGTGGCGCCGACGTTCTGGTAGGTGGAGCGCCCCCCGATGTTGTTGTAGGTGACGATCTCGTTTTGGGTGCGCGTGTCGAACACCGCGGCCGTCAGCTCGCCCAGCCCGGCGAGCCGTGTCTTGACGCCGGCCTCGAGGTTGGTGCTCGTGGCGGGCTGCAGATCGAAGTTCAACCCGGTGCTGCCGTCGGGCCTGTACGCGAGTTCGTTGAGTGTCGGCGTCTCGACCCCGCGGCCGGCATTGGCATAGAGATGCACCTGCTCGGTGAGCGCGTACAACAGGCCGACCACCGGCAGTGTCCGGTCGTAGCGGCGGCCGCCGCTGTCGTCGCCGTTGCCAGGCACGATGTAGTGGTCGGTGGACGAAATGCGCACGCTGCTGCGACGCGCGCCGGCGGACAACGACCAGTCGGGGGTCAGCTGCCAGGCCGCCTGAACATACGGGTCGATGTCGATCGCGATGTCGTTCTCGTCGCGGCGCAAGGCCCCGATCACGCCCTGCACGACGTCCGTGCCGCTGCCGGTGAAGTTCTGGTAGCCGAAGCGCCGCTGGTCGAGCTTGTCCGCGGCAATGCCGGCCACCAGCGTGAACGGCGCACCGACGAGTCGGCTGCGCCAGGTCCAGCGCGCGTCGGTGCCGCTGTAGTCGCTGCCGAGCGCGATGACGCCCCCGGGAGCCAGCGGGCTCGTCTGCGCGCCGAGCGTGATGGCCTGGAACTGCTCGGTGTTGCGATGTCCGCCGTAGACCATCACGCGCAGGCTCATCGTGCCGTCCAGTGCGCGCTCCCACACCAGCCCGAACTGGCTCTGGTCGATGCTCTTGCGCGTGTTGAAGGCGATGGCGGCCGGATCGACGCCGCGTGGATTGGCGGCGTAGAGCGCTCGCGTGAGACCCAGCGGATCCTGCGCCTCGGGCAGCGACACGCTGTTGGCGATGAGCGTGAACTTGCCGAGATCGTCGGCGTCGTACGTGAGCTTGGCGTTGGCGATGTCGCGCCGGGCGGCGCTGTGGTCGCGGTAGCCGTCCGTCTGGAAGTGGCTCGCGCTCAGCACGTAGCCGAGCGCACCGTCGCGGCCGCTGAGCTTGGTGTTCTCGCGCTGCACGTTGTCGCTGCCGAAGGCCACGCCGGCGTCGAACGTGGGCTTGGCCGCGCCGTCCTGCGTGAAGACCTGGATCACGCCGCCGGCGGAGTTGCCGTAAAGCGCGGAACTCGGGCCGCGCAGCACTTCGATGTGGTCGATCGAGCCGATGTCGACGTTGGTGATCTGGCCTTGCCCGTCAGGAAAGGTGGCCGGGATGCCGTCGACGTACACGCGCACGCCGCGCAGCCCGAAGCTGGCGCGCGCGCCGAAGCCGCGCACCGAGATCTGCACGTCCTGCGCGTAGTTCTGCCGGTCGTGCGCGATC
>Ga0302157_10002902_pt1 | contig 19622 bp, 10 predicted proteins | sample I_Bog_N3_3_FD_193502 | JGI IMG/M metagenome (GOLD analysis project Ga0302157, IMG submission 193502) | Peat permafrost microbial communities from Stordalen Mire near Abisko, Sweden - I_Bog_N3_3 | ecosystem: Environmental > Terrestrial > Soil > Wetlands > Peat | place: Sweden: Abisko, Stordalen... | reverse complement strand
GTTAGCGGAAGGGCTATTGAGGGCGAGATGAGCTTATAAGATCGCTTGAAGGGCGCGCCGATAGGATGCATACACAGATTGGTCGAAGCAGGCAAAGATTACTTTCTCCGGTGCATCGTCTTTCTTCAATTCGGCGATGGTTTCGCGGATCGCGATTTCGACTGCGAGATCTACGGGGAACCGATAGATGCCGCAACTGATGGCTGGGAAGGCGAGAGTCCGCAGGCTGTGCTTTCGAGCCACTTCGAAACAAGAAACATAGCAACTGGCGAGGAGTTCGCGCTCTCCGCGATCTCCACCGTTCCACACTGGGCCGACGGTGTGAATGATATGGGTGGCGGGGAGACGATAGCCCTTGGTGAGTTTTGCCTGGCCGGTCTTGCAGCCGCCAAGCAGGCGGCATTCGTGGAGAAGTTCCGGTCCGGCAGCGCGGTGAATCGCTCCGTCAACGCCGCCACCGCCGAGCAAGGAGCTGTTGGCGGCGTTGACGATGGCATCGACGGCCAGGGTGGTGATGTCGGTTTTGAGAATCTCGATTCTGTCTGTCATCGGCTTCACATTCACTTTACCTCCTGGCGGACTGCCTGGCATACGGTGGCCTTTGCAGGGGGCTCCGGCGAAGGATTCAGCGACGTATTGGGAAGTGAATGAAATCAAGCAGGTTATGGATCATTTTGCTTACGTTTTCATCAGCGGAGGAACTTTTCTGTTTCCTTCGCAGGTGGAAGTCTGCCATACTTGATGGTGTCCCCCTTGAACGGCCAATCCCAACAATCCAAAAATGAGGTTGCATCGATGTCGGCAAAGTATGTCTTTGTGACGGGCGGAGTTGTGTCCAGTTTAGGCAAGGGCCTTGCGGCCGCGTCGATCGGCTGTTTGCTGGAAAGCCGCGGCCTGCGTGTGAATATGATGAAGTTCGACCCGTACCTGAACGTCGATCCGGGGACGATGTCGCCCTTCCAGCATGGCGAGGTTTTTGTGACCGACGACGGCGCGGAGACTGATTTGGATCTGGGCCACTATGAACGGTTCACCCACGCGCCGCTTTCGCGCGACAACAATTTGACGACGGGGCGCATCTACGAGCAGATCATTTTGAAGGAGCGGCGGGGGGACTACCTGGGCAAGACAGTGCAAGTGATTCCGCATGTGACCAACGAGATCAAGAACGCCATGCGCAAGGTTTCAGCGAACGGCGCGGACGTGACGATTGTGGAGATTGGCGGGACGGTGGGCGATATCGAGTCGCTGCCGTTTCTTGAGGCGATCCGGCAGATGCGGCAGGAACTGGGCCGCGAGAATACGGTCTTCGTTCACTTGACTCTGGTGCCGTGGATTGCCGCCGCACAGGAACTGAAGACCAAGCCGACGCAGCACTCGGTGAAGGAGTTGCTGTCGATCGGGATTCAGGCGGACGTGCTGCTGTGCCGGTCAGAGCATAGCCTGAGCCGCGAGATGAAGCAGAAGATTGCCGCCTTCTGCAACGTGGAAGAGAAAGCCGTGATCGGAGCCAAAGACGTGCCGTCGATTTACGAGGTGCCGCTGGGCTTTGCCAGAGAAGGCGTGGACGCGCTCATCCTGAAATATCTGCACAAGGACGCGCCCGAGGCGGATTTGGCGAAGTGGAAGGATCTTGTGGATCGCTGCTACCACCCCAAGGACGAAGTCTCGATCGCCATTGTGGGTAAGTATGTGGAGTATGAGGATAGTTACAAGTCTCTGAAGGAAGCTCTGACGCATGGCGCCATTGCGCACAACCTGAAACTCAAGGTGACCTGGATCGAGGCGGAGGGGTTGGAGTCGAAAACTCCGGAGGACCGGAGTTACGAGTCGCAGTTAGAGGGATTCGACGGCATTCTGGTGCCGGGTGGATTTGGCAAGCGCGGCATTGAAGGAATGCTGAACGCGATTCGCTATGCGCGCGAGAAACAAGTGCCTTACTTTGGAATTTGTTTGGGCATGCAGACCGCCTGCATCGAGTTTGCCCGCAATGTCTGCGGCTTGAAGAACACCAACTCGAGCGAGTTTGACCCAGCCACCCAGCACCGCATCATCTATAAATTGCGGGAGTTATTGGGCGTGGAAGAGATGGGTGGAACGATGAGGCTAGGCGCATGGGCTTGCGTTCTGGAGAATGGATCGCTGGCGGCCAGTGCTTATGGCGGCGCTACCGAGATCAGCGAGCGCCACCGGCACCGCTACGAGTTTAACCGCGAGTACGAAGCGCTGTTGACCGGCGGCGGCCTGCGCATCAGCGGCACCACACCCGATGCGACTTATGTTGAGATTGTGGAGCTGCCTGGGCATCCTTACTTTTTGGGCTGCCAGTTTCATCCCGAGTTCAAGTCGAAGCCGCTGGAGCCGCATCCGCTGTTCCGGGAGTTCATTAAGGCTAGTTATAAGAATCGAGTGGGACGGCTTGCGACGGAAGGTGTGACTTCGGAGATCGTGGCGTAAGAGATTTGAGCATTTAGGGGCAATCCGACCCACAGATCGGCCCCTTCCAAAGCAAATACATATTGATCTATGTGCGCTGCTCGCTAGTGCTTCAAGAGGAAGACGAGCAGGAGGACGACCAGCAAAACAATGATGACGATCAGGAGTATGGGCACCAGCATCGGCATCTTGCCCGCTCCCGGCTCAGGGGGCTTTGGGGCTGGGGGTGGTGGAGGCGCTGGCATGGGCGGCGGGGGCGGAGCATACATCGCCGGCGGCGGCGGGGGTTGATAAGCGCCGGGTTGCGGTACTGACCCCATTCCTTGCATCGCTGGCATGGGCGGCGCGGCGGGCGGCTGATAACTTGGTATGGCGGGTGGCGGAGGCGCTGCGGGGGCCTGGGGCGCGGGCGGAAGGCTGGCTGCGCCGGAACCGCCGCGCATGGCCAATTCGCGCATTCTTGAGGCATCAAGGATGCGCGTAAACTCACTAGGGCCGGAGGAGCCGGATGGCTGGATGGGGGGCTGGCTGAAGCTGGCAGCGGGCGGGGCGGCCTGCACAGGTGGAGGGACAGGGGGCGGAGTCCACGCTGGAGCTTTGGGGGCAGGCGGGGCAGGCTCGTTGGAGGCGGAGAGAGATGCGAAGGTCTGCGTCCAGGCGCCCGGCTCCTGGGCACGCGGGGGGCTGAACGGCGCTGGTTCGATGCGCGGGGATGGCTTTACCGGCTCGTCGAGCATTTGAATCAGGCGCGTAATGCCGACACTGCCCCCCGGCGGATTGCTTTCCGCGGGCTTGGCGGGGGCGAGAGGGGGTGGAGCAAATGGATCCTGGCTCAACGCAGCGGGCGATCCCGAACTTGGGGTCGCGCCGTAATTTACGCTTCCCGGCAGCGGCTTGCGCTCCTCCCGAAAGGCAGGCGAAGCGGAGGGAGCTTGTGGCTCGAGCGATAACATGCGCGTGAAGGAACTTGCGCTTGCGCGTGAGGAATCCGGCGTGGCGCGGTCGGCGGCTGGCGGAATGGGAGCGCTGGCTTCGCCACTGTCGAAGGTGCCGAATAACTGGGTGAAGGCTCCCGGCTTGTTTTCGGGGGGCGCGGCGGCTGCCGGATAAAAGGGGGCATCGGCGGGACGCTGCATGGGAGGAGCGCTCGACAGGGTATCTGCGCCCAGCGTTGTCTGTAGCAACTGTGTGAATCCGCCGGGAGCGGGGGGAGCGGGAGGAGGCGCGGCTGGCGGAGTTCCCGAAGCAGTTGCCTCAGGGGCTAAAGCCCTACTTTCATACTTCGGCGTTTGCGGCACGACTGAAGTCGTGCCCTGATACAAAACGCTTCCCGAATCGAGTTTTTCCGCAGGCTGTGACGTCGCGCTCTGACTGAATGGTGAGGTAGAGGCTGGTATTGCCGCAGGCGGGGCAGCCGGAGCTGGGGCTTCGTCCGGCGAGTTCAGCGTTCGCAGCAAAGACGTGAACCCCGACTCTTGCGCGGGAGGCCGCGGGGCCGGCGCCGGTGGAGCGGCGGGGGCCGGTGCGGCCGAATCTTCTTCCAACGTCCGCAGTAACGCGGTAAATCCTCCGGCGCCCGCGCCACTCGAAGCTGGCGCTGGAGGGGGCTCCGCAACGGACGCTCTTTCAGCCGATGCCAACCTCATGCGATCCAGAAGCTCCGGAGAATTCTCTGCGCCAGTACCCAAGACGACCTTGTGGACGACTGGCTCGGCCAGCGGCTTTGGCGGGGGCAGCGGTTTTGGAGGCTCCTGCGCACGCAATTCCTGCAACCAGGGTTCCGGCGCCGAACCGGCCGGCGGCGCGGTTGTTTCTACCACCCGAAAGACGCCGGTTGCACCGAAACTTTGGTCAGAGCCGGATTCCTCCGGCCAGGGTGACGGGTTCGATCCGCCTGGTGTTGTTGGTTTGTCCATGCAATCGAGCCTCCGGGGGGATGCGGGTAGCATAAATCATTCTGTCGCGCCCGATTTGCCTATTTACCCAAAAAGATTTTACGTATAATGCGGTTGCACCCTGCCCCACCGGACGACTAGACTCAGCGAAGGTTCCGCGGAATTATTGTCCGGAACGTCGGCATGTTCTTTCGATCAAGGCCCCAGGCTGCTCTGGCTGGAGCTTCGCTTCAGACTTGAATATCCGGGAAGCAACCCGATCCTCAACTCTCACCCATGGTGGTCTCCCTACTATGAAGTTCCTGTCGCGGGTCGTCTGGTCAGAAGGAATGCATCTCGGTCCTCACCACTTCCAGACGCAGAGCCGTTATTTTGAAGACACGCTCTGGTTTCTCAATTCGAATCTGCGCCAGGACCCATGGGGATTCCTCCATTTTTCCATTGATACGGAGGCCCTGAGCAACGGCCTTGCCATCCTGACCTTCGCATCTGGAATTCTGCCCGACGGTCTCATCTTCGATCTGCCAGACTGCGATTCGGTTCCGGAGGCTGCGCAACTGAGCGGACTGTTTGCCTCGACGGACAGTGAGATCATTTTGCATCTGGCGATTCCGCCGCGGCAGGATCAGGGCCTGGACTGCGACCTGGGTGGGGGCGGCAGCGTACGATACGGCGCGGTGCAGCGCACACTGCGAGACGATGCGATAGGCCAAGGAGAGAACAACGTCTCGTTTGCCCGCAAGAACCTGGCCCTTTTGAGCCAGGCACAGCTCGCCGAAGGCACGGTTTCCTTTCCTATCGCGCGCATCTTCCGCGACGGCAAGGGGGGCTTTGCAAGCGACCCGGAGTTCGTTCCGCCATGCCTGCGGATCAGCGCGTGCGAAGGGCTGGTGCTGATTCTGCATCGGCTAGTTCAGGCGATCGATGAAAAGGTTGTGTCCACGCGCAGCATGAGGCTTAGTTCCGGCGGCTTTGAACTGGGCACCTCGGCGCTGGATGTGGCCAACTACTGGTTTCTTCATGCGCTCTGCTCGAGCCTTCCCGGATTGCGCCATCATCTGCTGGACAGGCGCAGCCACCCGGAGGAGGTTTACCGGGATCTGGCACGGCTTGCCGGCGCTTTGAGTACGTTTTCGATCGAGGCCAGCAGGGATGAAATCCCCGCTTACCGGCATCGGGATCTGACTTCGACGTTCAAGGAGATGGATGCGCTGATCCGGCGTTACCTGGAGATTGTGGCTCCATCGAACAGCGTGACTCTCCAATTCCGCAAGGCGGACAATTACATTTTTGCCGCTGAGGTAAAGGACGAGCGGTGCCTGCGGCGGGCGCGCTGGATTTTCGGCGTCCGCTCTTCCGTTGCCGAGTCGCTGCTGCTGCGCCAGACGCCCAAGCTGGTGAAGGTCTGTTCGGCTGAGGGCGTTACAAAGCTGGTGCAGAGGGCGCTGCCCGGCCTTGAGCTGATGCACCTGCCGGTGCCGCCCGCGGCTTTGCACGCGCAGGCGGACATGCACTACTTCTCCATCTCTCTCAGCGGCGCTTGCTGGCAGCATATACTCCAGACCAAACAGGTTGGCGTGTATCTGCCCGGCGACCTTGGCGACGCGACCTTTGAAGTGACCATCATCACGGAGACCCCAGCATGACACCTTCTCCAGCTTCCCCCCCTCAAGAGATGAAGACCAACAATCTTGCGCTGGCCTTCCAGGAAGTTTTCACGGTCATCCTGCGGACGCGGTTTTTCGTTCAGCGGGTTGAAAACGCCGATTCGTTTCGCGCCACCTTGCGCAAGATGATCTCCGCGGCGGTGAAAGACGCCTCCGCCCTGGGATACAGCGATGAAGCTTCAAAGATGGCGATCTACGCCATGATCGGATTCCTGGATGAAAGCATACTGAACTCGAAGGATCCGACCTTTGCCGACTGGGCGCGGCGGCCGCTACAGGAAGAGATGTTCGGGGGGCACTTTGCCGGCGAATACTTCTTTCGCAATCTGACCGATCTGCTGAATCGCCCCGAATCGGCTGAGGTTGCCGACGTGCTTGAACTTCATGCGCTTTGCCTGCTGCTGGGCTACCGCGGCCGCTTCGCCTTTGGAGACGCCTCAGAGATTCACACGATTTTGCAACGCATCCGTGACAAGATCACACGCATTCGCGGTTCGTATGCGCTCTTCCGCCCGGCGGAGACTCCGGCTGCGCCGCCCAAAGCAAAGCGCGACCCATGGGTAGGCCGATTGCTGATCACGGCGATCCTGCTGGCTGTGATCACGATTCTGGCTTACGTTGGGTACGTACTTGTCCTCGGCCAGGCGATCCCCTCCACCGCTCGCGGCATTGAGCAATCTCCAACGACTCTGGCGACATACCGGGCAACCAGCCTTCAGGAGATTTCCCTATGAAGCGCATCCTGATTGGGATACTGATCTTTCTGGTCTATCTGGCCCTGGTGATCTGGCTGGGGTTTGCGCTGCACTTTGAAGGCATGAGGCTGGCGCTCTTCTGCGGGATTCTGGGCTTGCTGGGCGCATTGGCGACGATCTTCATTCTTTGGTATATGCACAAAGTGAGCAAGGCCTCAGGACAATCGAGCGGACCCGACACACCGGACGCAATCAACCTGAGCGCTTTGTTGCGCGATGCGGATGCGCGCATTCGCCAGGCTGGGCGGGCGGGCGCCAAATCCCTTGCAGCGTTGCCGCTGATTTATGTGGTTGGAGACGAGAACTCGGCGAAGACGCAGACGGTGCTGCAGTCCGGGCTGGAGCCCGAGTTGATTGCTGGAAACGTCTCTCGCGACGGAACGATCGTGCCTACGCAGCTTGCCAACGTGTGGCTGGCCGGCAACTACGTTCTGGTGGAAGCCGGTGGCGCGCTGCTGCGGCAACCGCCGCTTTGGGTGAGGTTGCTGAAGGCTACTATTCCCGCGCGGCTTGGCTCGGTCTTTGGCGACAGCCGCTTGCCGGCGCGGTCGGTGGTGGTCTGCGTGAGCATTGAGCGCATTCTGGCTCCCAATACATCCGAGCAGATTCGCGCGCTGGCGCAAACCCTGAATGAGCGCCTGCGCCAGGTTTCGCAGACGCTGGGCATCTCGCTGCCCGTCTATGTGCTGTTTACCAAGCTGGACAATGTAACGCCGTTTGCCGAATACGTGAGCCGGCTGTCGGATGAGGAGGTCAAGCTGCCGATTGGTACTTTGCTTTCCTCTCTCGACTCTGGAACCGGTATCTATATGGAGCAGGCCTCGGCACTGATTGGCTCCCGATTTGACCAGCTTGTTTACGCGCTTTCGGAGTTTCGCTTGGATGTGCTGTCGCGCGGCGGCGAACTGCAGGATCTGGCGCGGGCCTATGAATTTCCCCGCGACCTGCGGAAGCTTCGCGCCGGGATTGTTTCGTTCCTGGCGGAGATTGCACGGCCCAGCCAGATCGGCGTGAACCCGTTTTTGCGCGGATTCTTCTTTGCCGGTATGCGCGCCCATGTCGTCGAGGACGTGTTGGAGATTGGTCCTGCGCAGCCGCAGGCAGCCGCTCCGGTCAACGCCGGAGCTACGCGGATTTTTTCACTCGCATCGCTCGAACAGCAAGCGCCGACGCCGCAACCGAGGCGAGGCGGCACGCGCAAGGTTGCGCAGTGGGTTTTCCTGCCTCACTTGTTCTCGAAGATTCTGCTCGCCGACAAGTCTGCGCTTGAGGCCAGCCGCGCAAGCACGCGGACCAGCTTCCTGAAGTGCTTCCTGCTGCTTTGCGTGAGCGCGGTGTTTCTGATTGCGCTGACGCTGACGACGATCTCGTTCTTCCACAATCGCAGTTTGGAAAAGCGAGTGGCCGAAGCCGCCGCCGTGCCGGTAATGCCGGCTTCAGCAGGCGCATTCGCTTCGTCGGCCGACCTGGCGAACCTCGAACAGCTCAGAGCCATCCTGGATGAACTGGGACAGTATCGCAAGGATGGGCCGCCGCTGATGGACCGGTTTGGGCTGTATCGCGGCGATGCTCTTTATCCTGTTGCCTGCCAGGCCTATTCGAGCAAATTCCACAGCCTGCTGCTGGCTCCGACACAGGAGAAGATTCTGGCCAAGCTGCGCGCAGTGCCGGCTGCTCCAGCGCCGGACTCGGACTACAGCGCGACGTACAGACCGCTCAAGGCCTATATGATCACTGTCTCCGATCCGGACCCCGACTCCGCGCAGGACACGATCGACTTTCTTCCGACGGTGTTGCTGGCAGAATGGGCGGGCAACGCAACGCCAGCTCCCGATGTGGCCAGCATCGCGCAAACGCAGTTCCAGTTCTATGCCAACCTGCTGACGGAACCCTCGTCGTGCATGGGGCACACCGGCGCTCCGCGCAACGATGTTGTGATCGCTGGGGCGCGCGCGTATCTGAATGGCTTCCAGGGATTCCAGCATGTTTACCAAAGCATGCTGTCCGCGGCCAACCGCAAGGTTCCGTCGTTGAACTTCAACGGAAAGTTCCCCGGCTCATCGCAGTACATTATCGATGGGTATGTGGTGCAAGGAGCATTTGCCAAGGATGGCTTTGCCTTTATGCAGGACGCGATCCTGCACCCGGACCCCTATTTTCGCGGGGAAGAATGGGTTCTGGGGCCGTCGTCTGGGCCGCCGATTGACCGGGTCGTCCTGTCGGGGCAGTTGAAGGAGGCGTACTTTGCCGACTACCTGCAAGCCTGGCGGACATACCTGCAAAAGGCGCAGTTCATTCCTTACAAGAACTTTGCCGACGGCGGGAACAAGCTGGGCGCGCTGGACTCGAACACGTCGGCTCTGCTGGAACTTTTCTCGCTGATCTCGGCCAATACCGGGGTTGCCGCGCCGGAGATTTCGACCGCATTCCAAGCGCCGCAGGCCGTTGTTCCGCCCTCCAACCCGGATAATCGGCTGATTGGGTCTTCGAATCAGGGATACATCCAGTCGCTGCAGGCGCTTGAGGGCGTGGTCAAGAACCTTTCGCTCAACCCCACCAGCGCCAACGACCCCACGGCCGCTGCGCCGGTGACGCAGGCAGCGATTACCGCCGAACAGGCCGCGGAGAGCCTGCGCAACGGCTTTGTCCCCGACCCGGCAGGAAGCATGGACAAGGTCAGCTTCAATCTGCTGGAGGCGCCGATCGAGTCCATCAAGAATCTGGCTGCTCAGGCACCCGCCAATGCGGCTGGCGGCGGGGCCAAGAGCTTCTGTGCGCAGATTGGTCCCGTGCTTGAGAAGTTCCCCTTCAATCCGCAATCGTCGAGCGAGGCTTCCCCTGAGGAGGTGGCGCAGGTGTTCGCGCCGGGATCGGGATCGTTTGCCCAGTTCACGGCGTCGATGCATGCACTGGTGGCACAGCAGGGCGGTCAGTTCACTGTGGCGCCCGGTTCCACGGTCCATATCAACCCCGCGTTCCTCGCCTTCCTGACCCACGGGCAGAAGATTTCATCCAGCTTGTATGCGGGCGGCGGAAACCAGGCTTCGCTGGACTTTACGCTCAGTGAAGTGAAAGCGTCGGGGGATGCCGATGCCGTGCTCAATATCGACGGCAAGCAGATCAATACGGGCGGTCAATCGGCTACGTTTCACTGGGTCTCGCAGCCTTCCAGCAAGATCACGCTGGCCACGCAGAAGAACACCGCGCCGCCCATGACGGGACCGTGGTCGGTGTTTCACTTTGGTTTTGCCGCTCCGCAAATTGCACCCAACCGGCTGAAGTTCTTCTTCAGCTTCAACAATCAAGCGCCTGAGATTGTGCTGTTCGATGCCTCAGGCCCAGGGGCACCGCTGCTGAATCCGGAATTCATGAAGGGATTCCACTGTGTGGCGAACGTAGCTCGCTAGATCATTCAAGGTCATGGGCGCCCCACCTCGCCGCGTCTTTGTTGTTGCGGCGACGGTGGGATAGCAGGATGCACCCATTGCGGAAACGGCGAAAATGCACTAACGTTTGCAAAACGCGTGCCCCAATCATCGCTGTTGTCACGAATTGGGCGGAGAAACGACTACCTCAGTATGATTAGAGGCTGGACTATGAACGAAGAACCTATAGACGAACTTTCGACCTCCAGCGCGCCCTCTGGAGAGCGGGACGCATTGGCGACCCAAGCCGATGCTGAGCATGCACCCGCGCCTGAAACGACCGAGCCGGAGGAGGTTGCTGATTCTGCGCTGGCCGGCGCGTCGGCCAGCAGCCCTGCCGAGTCATCCGAACCTGGAGCCGCCGTGGGCGCGCCAGCGATGCGCATCGCGGTTTCGGCCCTCAGCGATGTGGGCTGCGTGCGCACGAACAACGAAGACTTCTACGGTTTCGACGAATCGCTGGGCATTTATGTGATTTGCGACGGCATGGGGGGAATGGCCAGCGGCGAAGTTGCCAGCTCGCGTACGGTGGCGGCCATTTTGAAGAGCTATGCGGACTCCGCTGCCTCAGGGCTTCCCGTGAGCAGTAGGCTGCTGCTTGCCATTAACACCGCGAATCTCGACGTTTGGGAGAGCGGGCAGATTCCGGAAAACAAGGGCATGGGAACCACGGTGGTGGTTGCGGCGGCGGATGGAGAGAAGCTGATCCTGGGGAACGTGGGCGACAGCCGCGCCTACATTTTGCAAGGCGACAAGTGCACGCAGCTCACGGTGGATCACTCCTACGTGAATGAACTCATTCGCAACGGCACGCTGACGATTGAAAACGCGCACCTGGCGGACCTGAAAGGCATGGAGTCCGTGATTACCCGCGCAGTGGGCGTAGCCACCGAGGTGCAGCCGGACTTTTATTCCGTCGATCTGAAACCGGGCATCGGCGTGCTTCTGGCCACAGACGGGCTGACACGCTATTTTGTCGAGGACGAAATCGCCGCCATTCTTGCGGCTTCAACCTTCGACACTGCGTGTGCCAACCTCATCCACATGGCGAAGCAGCGCGGAGGCCAGGACAACGTCACCTGCGTCCTGGTTTTGGCGGTGCCGGCTTGATCGGTTGACGTGCCGATTGTTGTCTGCGCTGGCTGCGGCCACGATTTAAAACAAAGGCAGCAAGTTAGCCCCCGCTGCGCGGGGATAGCGAGTTAGCAAGTTGGCGGAATTGTGGGACCGGCGATCAATTGGAGCGGACACGTTCCTTATTTGCGCGGACGCCCGCGCTGGATCGTCTTATCGGGTTGATTCACCAGGCTTTCCCAACTGGACTTCGTCTGCGGGCCGGCGTAGGCAACGATCCCGGTGGCTTGCCTAGCCAACTCTGCGGCTCCGGCTTTATCACTGTTGCGCATCATGATTTTGTATTTGCCGACAAGGCCGGCGACTGTGCGGTCCGCAAAGACGCGCATCCTTGCCCGGAAAGTCTGTGCAACCGATCCCGCGAAGGGGGAATTGCCTAAAGCTGCCGCGACGCGCCGGATGGTGTGCTCGCCTGCCGGCAGGTCGGTGTCAAGAACGGTGTAGGCTCGGCCGATGGTGCGGAAGATCGCTTGCAGTTGTTCATCCCTGAGCGCGGAGTCGGCCGCCTGCACGCGCACCGAGCGCCGGACTGTGGGCGGAAGCGCCTCAAGAAACTGTATGGCATCAGATTGCTTGCCAGACCGAGCGAGCCGGGATGCATTTGCCAGCCCCGCCTCAACCTGCTTCTTGAGCGACTCGCGGCCCTCCAATGCCTGATCGCGAAGAAAGCGCAGAGCGGTGTCGTCGTTCTGATGCAACGCCTCATCCAAAAACGCGATCGCTTCCTCGTAGGCGGATGCGGCGATCATCGATTGCGCCTGCGCAACTCGTTCGCGCATGAGCGTCTCATTGCGATGTTCCGCTTCTTCGAGATGCGCAAACTCCAGCAGCGAACGAATCTCGTCGGTGGCGATGCCGTCTGCCTGGCAACCTTCCAGGATGTGAACTGCATCGCCATACCGGGCGCTCTTCAGCGCCTCGCGGGCCTGGGAGAGATATTCTTCGCGGCGCTCTTCGACGGTTTGACGCTTGACCCGATCAGCAAGCAGCTTTTCGAGCTCTTGGAGGCGTTCTTCGCCGGGAAGGCGCTGCCGGGCCTTCTGCACCACCGTCAACGCTTCCCTGGGGCGAAGATCGCGGCAGGCATGAACCGTTTCGTCCACAAAGCGGCGATTCTCATGCTCCTTGATCTGCCGGTCTACCTGCGCGTTCAAACGGATCAGCGCTGAATCCAAAGGCATAGAAGCTATAGCTTCCTGAATTGATCGGGCGCATTTTTGAAGCTGTTCGATGCCGGCCGCCGCATACGTCTCACTCTCAAGCCGCGCAACCAACTCCTTGCGCCGCATCTGCTCCAAGCCGGAATTGGCGTCTCCAAGCAGAAGCTGTAGTTCCGGGTTGGTTGGGTCAACGAGCTCGGCCTTCTGCAAAACATCGAGCGCTTCTTTGTAGTGCCGCGCGCTGAGTTCGCCGCGAGCCGCCTGCAGCAGTGATTTGACCTCGGCCCGCTTTTCCGCCTCTTGAGCCTCTTTGGTAAGGAGGTTGACGAGCGCCATGCCCTTGGAGTTTGACTTGTCGACTTTCAGCGCCTTGCGGACGGCGGAAATGGCCGCCTGGTAGTCGCCCTCGCGGCGAGCGGAATCGGCCTGGCGCAAATACTCGCGAATGCGCTCCTGCTTCTCTTTTGCCTTCTCCACCCGCTGCCGGAGCTTGATCAATTCCTGGTTTCCGGTATCCAGTTCCAAGCCCTCGTCGAGAATGGCAAGGCTCTTGTCGAATTCCTTTTCGTCCAACAGGCCCTCAGCTTGCTGCTTAATCTGCTGGATTCGCTCCTCGCGCAGGCGAAGGCTGAGTTGCCGCTGAATATCCGCCAGCAGCTCGCGGGCTTCAGGATGCTTGCTTTGTATCTTCAGCAACTGCTGAAGGGCGGCGCGGGCGCGGAGAAGATCGTTGGCTTCGATCAGCCGCTTGGCCTCGGGCAGCAACTCCTGCGCCTGTTCCTCCTGGATCTCCGCAATCGTAGTGGTGAGATCGGCGGCCATCTCGTCGGCCGTAGAGTAACGATCGTCAGGAGACTTGGCCAGCGCCCGATCGACAATGGCGTCAAGGGATGGCGGACAGACTTTGCACTTGACGCTCAACGGAGGATGGGGCTCATTGAGAATCTTCTGCATGAGCACAACTTCATCGCCTGAAAACGGGAGTTCACCAGAAACAAGCTGATAGAGAACGACTCCGGCTGCGAAGATGTCGGAACGGCGGTCTAATGGCTTGTCGCGCAGCCGCTCTGGCGCCATGTAAGGCACAGTGCCGATGATATGGCCGGGGCGGGTGAGGCTCAGATCCTGGCTCTTTTTCTCCTCGAGACGCGCGATCCCGAAATCCAGCAGCTTGACGCGACCGTCGGGCTGCACGTAGATATTGGCCGGCTTTACGTCGCGATGGACGACATTATGACGATGGGCATAGCCAAGCGCGGAACATACAGCTTCCACAATCCTCAGGCGTTCAACCAGCGAAAGCTTCTCATCGGAACCGATCAGCTTATCCAGCGGATCGCCGTCGACCAGTTCCATCACGATGTAGGGAATGCCCTTGTCGTCGCCAAGTTCAAAGACGGTAACGATATTGGGATGCTTGAAGCTGCCCGTCTTGCGGCCTTCATCGTAAAAGCGGGCGAGCATGTCTGAGTCGCTCTTGATGCCCTCGGTCAGCGTTTTAATCGCGACTTCGCGGCCGAGGTGGCTGTCGATGGCGCGATAGACCACACCCATGCCGCCGCGGCCGAGTACGCCCACGATGTCGTACTTGCCTATCCTGGTCAGGGTGTTCGCCGGCTTGGTGTCGGGTGTATCCACTCTGTCGCTCCGCCCCTAATAACTTGTTGAAAAACTAACTCGAGGCTGATCTTTGATTTTCAGGGGCTAATGCCCGCGTCGATTTTGCGGCATTTACGGCACGTCACCCAGAGGGTACGCGACCGTGCCCTGACACAATGCCAGAGTTTTTCAACAAGTTCCTAAATTGCCCCCCTGCGCCCTCAGATGCCGGTTGGCCAGGACGCCTTACCCCCAAAATGCAAGAAGCTAGCTGCCTCCCCCGAGACTACTGAGCTTCGCCTGCTGGCCTCATATTGAACTTCTCGGCCAGGAACTCCTTGGCGTGACGCCGTTCGGCCGATCCATTTTCAGTGGTGCAGCTCAGATATCGCAGGTAGTATTCGCCGGCACCATCCACATTTTCTTCCTGCTCCCTGGACTTGCCGGCGTCATAGACTTCCCTCGGCAAACCCTGCACCTTCAACCGCACGCTTTGAACCAGTTCATCGCGCGCTGAGTTTTCAAGCGCCGTTTGCAGTTCCCTGGTGTTGGGCGCTGTGCCGCCCAGCTTGACTCCCTCGGTGTCGTCCGCCTTTACGTCTTCCAACATCACGAACTGTTTGGGGTCTGCTTTTTCGATGATGATCGGCTCCCCCATCTGCCCGCTCAGGGTCTCGCCGATGCGGAACTGAAGCTTGATTGTGTTCTTGACGTCGATGGTCTTGCGGACGTACTGGTAGGGACGAATCACGTCCGTGGTGACGGTTTTGGGCAAAGAATCGGCCAGCATCTGGGCGTCCGCGACTGCTTTCTGATCCGCGCTTATCTTTGCATTTACCTCATTGATGTCGTGCTTCTTGCCTTTTGCTTCAACCCCTTGCAGCGCCGACTGATCCGTTGCCAGTTGGCGCATTGCCGCCTCGTAGGCCCGGTTTGCCTTGTTCCAAGCATCGCTGGGATCGTCATGGGTACCGGCCCGGTACTTCGACTCTCTTGCCTCCAGATTTGGGGTCTCGACGATTTGATGTTCCAGCACATCCCCGGCTAGTTGGAAATCCGGCTCCACGCCGCCGGTGGATTCCCCGAAGCGGACGGCCTTGAGAGTGGGCGCTTCGAGCCCGGTAATGATCGCGTCTTCCAACTGGGGGATAAAGCCGCTGCTGTCGCGTTGCGAAGTCTGGTCGCGGAACTGAACGCGGATCGACAGCTTGGAGTGCATGGCATGAGCCGGAGACGCGGCGACCTTCGCATCGTGCGCCGCCTGGTTGGAAGGCTTATAGAGCAGGGACTCGACAAGATAGTTCCAGCCCAGCTCGGTTCCCGATCCAGATGGCTTATCAAGGTAGCGTTTTGCCTGGTCAACGAAGTAACCGCTCAAATCGTCGCCAAGGAGCACCATCGTGTCCTGGTAGGAGTCCACCTTGCTCAGTTCATAAGCGCGCTCGAGGTAGGCATAGGCTTTCTCGATTCCGATCTCATCGGTCAGGCCCCGGATGGGATCGTGGGCCTTTTGCAGATCTTTTGCGGCGCGGACCGCAGCCAGGACGTAGTTCGCTTGCAATCGTTGGATGTCGGCGGATACCAGCGCCTGCTGGTTGGGGGGCAGGTTATAGAGGACTTCAAACGCGTTGATGATATCTTTCTGCTGCTCATATTCCTGGCTGCTGGCCAGTGCTTTTGCCGCTGCGGCCTTGTCCTCGACGACGACCAACTGCTTGTGGGCCTCACCGAGGGCGTCCTGCGCCTCTGGAATATCCTTTGCTCCGACGGCCTTTTCATATTGCTTGATGGCGCTTGGCCAGTCGCCCGCATCGCCAAACTGCTTGCCCAATTGCATATAGTAGGCGTAAGCAGCATCGATGACCGCGGCCACGCGGGGCTCCTCGTCCTTGAATGCGCGCAAGGGAGAGATGGCGTCGAGCGCCTGATCCATCTGCTTGGCGACTACAGCCGATTCCGCCGCGCGCATCGCGCTGTCAAAGGCATTGCCGGCCTGCAATACGTCGCCAACAAGAGCCTGGCCTGCCGGAAATCCGGGATCGATTCCGCTTACGGCGTCGCTGAGCTTCCTGGCATTTTGCAAGTGAATATAGCCGGGCGCATGTGCCTTCAATGCAGCCTGGTAGGCGGACAGCTCCGTGCGGCCATTCTCGACGATCATCGTAAGCTTGCCGCGGATTTCACCTGCGAGCCTGGTTGTCTGGTCAAGGCTGGGGTATGTGGACTTGGCTTTATCGGCCTGGACCTTGGCATCCTTCAAATCGCTGTAGGAGGGTGACGCCGAGGCCTCGGACTTGCGGTAAGTGGCGAGGGATGCCTCTCCGGCTGCTACATACAGCGATGCCAAAGCGAGTTTTGCATCGGAGTTGTGGGACGACGCGGGATATTTCGCAAGATAGCCCAACCAGCCGGCGATGTCACCTGCCCTTTGCGCACGCATGAACTCGGCAAGGTCGAGGTCAGGAGCAGCAAGAAAGACCAGCTTTACGCCCTTTTTCAAGGGTGGCAAGCCAGCGGCTCCAAGGACGGAGGGAGTAATTGGTGTGCCTGTCAAGGCAGCCCGGTCGGCAAGTTCCGACAACGAATACGTCGCATTGTGGTCGAACTTTACGTTGTCGGGGGCGACGCACTGGGCTTGACCCTGGCCGACGGTATACCGCAATACGCCGTCGGCTCCGCGCTCGAGAACTCCGCCCGGCGCGAGCGTCACTTTGCCCATCTTTCCATAGGCAGATTTGTCGATGGGCGCTGGGAATGGAGCGCAATCACGCATCTCGAACTTGCCGTTGACGAGCACGTCAGAAAGTTGCAGATAGGTCGCACCCGATGGCCCATCGTAGAGTTCGACGGCCATGAGGGGAACCTGTTTTGCCATGGCAGACGGCGCAAAGCAGCCAAACCCAAGCACCGCCCATGCGATGGTCTTCAAAAGGAGACTACGACGCGATCTTGCTTGCTGCATAACAACGAAAAATGCCATGAAATCCCCGAGACTTGATTCAAACTGGCAGGTTGACCGGTCTGCCGTTGATTTGACTGCAAAACGGAATGCCTCTGCGCGGTAATTTACCCGAAAATCACCAGCGCAATGGGGGGACCACACCGGCAAACCGCGAACTCTCTTCCCCGAGTTCGCTACGTCTGTTAAACTACCATCCTCCTCCGTAGGGGTGCAATGATTTTCGCGGACCGGCAAGCCGAGCCCGCATTGTTGCGTCATCAGGGAAAATGGCCGCCATCGAGCAATCCAGACTATCTGACCCATCCGCGACACAGGCGACTGCCGTGGCGGGCGAGAGCGCATCCAGCGCCGGCGCGGCGCTCTCGATCCGTCTATGGCGGGCCGGTGGGACGTCCTCGTCTGGCGATTTGTCCTGGCAAGGAACCGATGCAGCCGTTTGTCTGATCCTGGACCTGATCGCGGCAGGACAAATTGGGCAAACTGGACAAGCAGGAGAAACAGGACGGGCTGGAGCCGGAGTTGCGACCACCGCCGATGGCAAGTATCTGGTGGCCGCTTTTTCTGGAATTACCGCCGCACTCCTCACGGCCCGCCGGCTGCAATGGGCACTTGCGGGTTTTGCGGAAACTGGCCGATTCGCCGGTACGGCCGCCGCGGTTTTAGTCCATTCCAAGGCAGATTTGCCGGCTCTGGCGTCTGACAGCTCTGTCCTGCTCCCGCTGGAGAAGGCCGCGGCGGGGCAGATCCTGCTGACTCCGAAGGCCGCCGAACTTTTGCAGGATCTGCCCGGCCTTCCCTTGCAGGCGACCTCTGAAGCAGGCCTGAGCGAAGTGCTCTGGCACGCTGCTGAAGCAACGTCGAGCGGACGCTCCGACGAGGAAGCTCTCTCGCAGTTCATCCAACTGCATGGTTCGGAGGTTGAGGCACCGGCGCCATCCCCGTCACCAGCTCCGGAGCCGATTGCCCCTGCTGCACCGGCTGCGCCTTTCGGAACGGATCGGGGTTTGCGCGCTCTGCCGGTTGCGGTGGAGCCGGATGCTGTTGATTTGGACGCTGTGGAGTCTGGCGAATTCGATTCAGATGATTCGGTTGCGAGCCGGCGCGTGAAGCCGGGCTTGCTGATCGGCGCTGGCTGTACCGCCGCGATTCTGCTGGTCCTGATCGTGGTTTTCGCCGTCTCGCACAAAGGGGTGGAGAAACCGGCGGCTGTCGCGGAGCAGCCGGCTGCTTCGATCGCCGCGCCCGCTTCCAGCGCCAGTCAGCCGTTGCAAGGGCAGGCGGCAAGCTCCGTACCGCAGACGACTGCCGCTCCCGCGCCGCCGACAAAGCACAACGAAGCGGCGCAGAAGGATCGCAAGCACGAGGATGCTGCGCAAGGGAATCCGAGTTCGGCTGATGCCGCAAAAGCTCAGGACAATCTGGCCAAGCCAGACAAACAGGCCAAGGCCGTGGGCGGCAACTGCGATCTTGACTCGAATCTGCTGCCGAAAATGCTGGAGCAGGCGGAGAGAAGCCGGGCGGAGGGCAATTACCCGGCTGCGCTGAGGCAATTTCGCGCGGTGCTGGCGTGCGACCCGCACAATGCGCGGGCGCGCAGCGGGCTGGATTTGACCGAGTTTGGGATGCAGCACCGGTAGAGCTTTCAGCGCGATTCAAATTCAACCGCTGATTTCGTCTCACCGCGGCTAAAGCCGGCGTTGGTCTTCTTGGCGTTATGCGGGGGTTGAACAGGCTGCGGAAAAACTCGGAATTTGGGGTGAAATGGGCGAAAAGCATCCCTCAGGGGCTAAAGCCTGTCGTTTATTTTCATATGCTTGCGGCACGACTGAAGTCGTGCCCTGATACAAAGCGCTTCCCTAATAGAGTTTTTCCGCAGCCTGTGAAACCCCCGTCTCCCTCCGGGCGGAGTTTTTCCACAGCATGTAAGGCCATAACCGACCAAGATCCCAGCTTTCAGAGTGCGTTTTTAACACAATTTCTTATTTATCTCCCACGGTCAATTGCACCAATCTTCCCCTTCTTGCCGCCCAGTACTCTTTTCGCCCGATATTCAAACTTCCTCTCCCCGCTGAGCAATACAGAACAGACGAGAGGCCAGGCATCAAGCCATGATTGACAGGGATTGGGTGTAGATGTGCCCACAGGCCGTGAGCCTACATGCAATGTGCAAGTAGCCGCCCACAGACCGGACTATTCGCCTGAGCAAGCTAGAACAAGCTAGAACAACCCAGGACAAGCGATTTGAGTAAGCCGCGCGTTATGAGGGAATTATGTTGATAGCTGAGAAGAGTACACCTGCATTCGACGCCGCTGAGTTTCTGGCCAGCGCGGGCCTCGGCCGAAGAATTGTTGAGTTGGAACCGAAAGAGACTTTTTTCTCCCAGGGGGATTTGGCAGACTCGGTTTTTTTTCTTCAGCGGGGCCGGGCAAAACTCACGGTTGTTTCGACGAACGGCAAAGAGGCGACCATCACGCTGCTTTCGGCTGGCGACTTCGTCGGTGAGGAGAGTCTGGCGGCGGTGGTTGGGCTTCGCCTGGCAACTGCCACAGCCGTGAACACTTGCTCAGCGCTCAAGATCAAGAGGGAGG
>Ga0302157_10002901_pt1 | contig 19622 bp, 29 predicted proteins | sample I_Bog_N3_3_FD_193502 | JGI IMG/M metagenome (GOLD analysis project Ga0302157, IMG submission 193502) | Peat permafrost microbial communities from Stordalen Mire near Abisko, Sweden - I_Bog_N3_3 | ecosystem: Environmental > Terrestrial > Soil > Wetlands > Peat | place: Sweden: Abisko, Stordalen... | reverse complement strand
CGGCGGACGACCACTTGTTGTCCCCCGGGGACCGCGTCGGCACGAGGGCGGTGACGTCGGCGTCCTCGATCACGAGGATCCGGGCCCCGTCGGCGGGGATGCCGACGTCGGCCACCGTGACCTCGCCGGCCAGCCGCCGGCCGTCCCCGGCCAACAGACCGGGCTTGAGAGCGGCGAAGGTGATCGTCCGGCGCGCCGGCAGGGACGTCCCGGACTGCCGTCCGGTCTCCCCGTCGACACCCGACGGGATGTCGACGGCCAGCACCGGCACCCCGGGGGGGACCGGCGGGGCGTTCCACGTGCCGCGGAACCCCGTCCCGAACGCCGCGTCGAGGACCAGGTCGACGGGGCCCGTGGGTATGCCCACTCCGTCGGGGCCCACCACGGTGACCCGGGCACCCCGCCGACGGAGGAGCTCGCCGGCCACCCGCCCGTCGGCCCCGTTGTTGCCCTTGCCGGCGATCACCACGACCCGGCGGCCGTAGGCGCCGCCCAGCATGGCCAGGGCGACGGTGCCGGCCGCCGTACCGGCCCGCTGGACCAGCACGTCCAGGGGGACGACGGCCTGGGCCTTGGCGTCGGCCGCCTGCATCTCGGCGATCGAGAGGACCGGCCGCACGGTCAGCCCCCCGCCGTCCCGGCCACCGGGGGACCGGCTGCCGGCGGTCCGACCGGAGCCACCCGCTCGGCGGCCACCGAGGCCAGGGCCATGGACCCCGTGTGGGTGAGCGACAGGTGCCACCGACCGACACCGGCACGTTCGGCCAGGGCCGCGGCCGACCGGTGCAGCACCAGCTCCGGAGCCTCAGGGTGGTGCCGGACCACCTCGACGTCGGTGAACGGGAAGGCACCGATCCCGACGCCCAGCGCCTTCATCGTCGCCTCCTTCGCCGCGAAACGGGCGGCCAGCCGCTCGGTGGGATCAGCCGCCCGGTCGGCGTAGGTCTGCTCGGCCTCGGTGAACAGGCGCTGGCGCAGGGCCGGACGCCGGTCCAGCGTGGCCCGGAAGCGGTCCACGTCCACCGCATCGATCCCCACACCCACCAGTGCGCCTCCGGCACCCGCCGTGTCGAGCCGGCCGTCACCGCCACTCCGTGGACCCGTCACTCGACGGTGACCACCTTGGCCAGGTTCCGCGGCCGGTCCACGTCGAGCCCGTGGAGGCGGGCCATGGAGTAGGCGAAGAGCTGCAACGGCACCACGTCGACGATCGGGGCGAAGAGCTGCTGGGTCTCGGGGACCCACAGGACGGCATCGGCCTGTCGGGCCGTCTCGTCATCGCCGTCGTTGGCCACCAGCACCACGGTCGCCCCCCGGCTGCGGACCTCGGCCACGTTGGCCATCATCTTCTCCCAGAGACGGGTCCGGGTGGCCACGCCGATCACCACGGTGCCCGGCTCCACCAGGGCGATGGGCCCGTGCTTCAGCTCACCGGCCGGGAAGCCCTCGGCCCGGAGGTACGACAGCTCCTTCAGCTTGAGCGCCCCTTCCAGGGCCACCGGGTAGCCGACGTGGCGGCCGAGGAAGATGAACGACGGCGACAGGCGGGTCCGTTCGGCCACGGCGACCACCTGGTCGGTCCGGTCCAGGGCGGTCTGGACCTTGTCCGGGAGCTCCTGCATGGCCTCGAGGAACCCGCGGGCCTCGGCCGGGTACAACGTCCCCCGCAATTGGGCCAGGTACAGGGCCAGGACCTCGAGGGCGGTGATCTGGGCCAGGTGCGTCTTGGTGGCGGCCACACCGATCTCCAGGCCGGCCCGGGTGTACAGCACGGCGTCGGCGTCCCGGGCCAGGGACGAATCGACCACGTTGGTGATGACCAGGACCTTGGCGTTCCACCGCTTGGCCTTCTTCAGGGCCTGGAAGGTGTCCACCGTCTCGCCCGACTGGCTCACCCCGATGACCAGGGTACGGCTGTCGAGGACGGGGTCCCGGTAACGGAACTCGCTGGCGATGTCGATCTCCACCGGCAGCCGGGCCCAGTGCTCGATGGCGTACTTGGCCATCAGCCCGGCGTGGTAGCTGCTCCCGCAGGCCACGATGAAGACCTTGTCGACCGAGCGGAGCTCGTCGTCCGACAGGCGCATCTCGTCCAGGGCGATGGTCCCGTCGGGGAGCACGCGGCCCCGCAGCGTGTCGGCCACGGCCCGGGGCTGCTCGTGCATCTCCTTGCTCATGTAGTCGTCGAAGCCGTCCCGGCGGGCGGCATCGAGGCTCATCTCGACGACCCGGGGGACGAGCACGACGTCGTTGCCGGCCAGGTCCGTCACCCGGATGGAGGCGGGCCGCAGTTCGGCCACCTGGTCGTCGTCGAGGACGTAGAAGTCGTCGGCCTTCCCGAGGAGCGCCGGGATGTCCGAGGCCAGCAACGTCTGGCCCTCGGCCTGGCCCAGCACCAAGGGCGACACCCGGCGGGCGGCCACGATGAGCTCCGGCTCGTCCGTATGGAAGACAGCCAGGGCGAAGCCCCCCCGCACCCGCCCGAGGGCGGCCCGGACGGCGGCGGTCAGACCGGCCGTGGGGAGGGCGGCGAGCTCGGCCTCGATCAGGTGGGCCAGCACCTCGGTGTCGGTATCCGAGCGCAGCTGGTGGCCGGCGGCCACCAGTTCGTCGGCCAGCTCGACGTGGTTTTCGATGATCCCGTTGTGGACCAGGGCCAGGGAGCCGGTGCAGTCCAGGTGGGGATGGGCGTTCTCCTCGGTCGGGCGACCGTGGGTGGCCCAGCGGGTGTGTCCGATCCCCGCGGCGGACCGTTCAGGAGCGGCCTCGGTGCGCTTGACCAGGTCGTCCAGCGACCGCGTCCCGTTGGCCGACCGGATCCGCCATACCCCGCCGCCGGGGTCCGAGGGGGCGAGGGCCAGCCCGGCGGAGTCGTAGCCGCGGTACTCCAGACGGGCCAGGCCGTCCAGGAGGACCTCGATCGTGTCGGAACCTCCTGTCGCGCCGATGATGCCGCACATGGACTACGAGGCTAGCGGTCCACAGGCTCCCGGAGTCCCCGGCAGTGTCCGCCCGTCACCCGTCACCCGTCACCCGTCACCCGTCACCCGTCACCCGTCACCCGTCACCCGTCACCCGTCACCCGTCACCCGCCGGCCACGGCCCGGCCGCCCGGCCGCCTGGCCGCCTGGCCACCCGGCCACCCGACCACCCGACCACCCGACCACCCGACCACCCGACCACCCGACCACCCCGGGCCCGCCGCCGACCGCTCAGCCCGGTGTGGCCGCCGCGGCCTGCAGCTCGTACTCGACGAGGGCACCGAGCCGGCCGGCGATCTCCTCGGCCAAGCCGTCCCCGGTCGCCTCGACCATCACCCGGACCAGTGGCTCGGTGCCGCTGGGGCGCAGGAGGACCCGACCGGAGTCCCCCAGCCGGGCCTCCTCCTCGGCCACCGCCGACCATACCGCCGCCGCGTCGGCCAGCAGGCCGGTGTCGGGGACCGGGACGTTGAGCAGCACCTGCGGTACCCGGTCGACCAGACCGTCGACCAGCTCCGACAGCCGACGCCCCGAGCGGGCCACCAGATCGCAGAGGACCAGCCCGGTCAGCAGGCCGTCACCCGTGGTGGCCAGCTCGCGGAAGATGATGTGGCCCGACTGCTCACCGCCCAGCGCCAGCCCGTCGGCGTCCAGGGCGGCGAGCACGTGGCGGTCGCCCACCGGGGTCTCCCGCACGACGATCCCCCGCTCGGACATGGCATTGCGGAACCCGAGGTTGGTCATCACCGTGACCACGACGGTGTTGCCGGCCAGGCGCCCGCGGGCCGCCAGGTCCAGGGTGAACAGGGCCAGCAGCTCGTCGCCCCCGGCCAGGGCCCCGGTGTGGTCGATGGCCAGTAGGCGGTCGGCGTCGCCGTCGAGGGCCAGTCCGAGGTCGGCCCCGTGCTCGACCACGGCCGTCGCCAGGGTCTCGGGATGGGTCGACCCGCAGCCGTCGTTGATGTTGCTCCCGTCGGGCTCGCACCCCACCGTCACCACGTCGGCCCCCAGTCGGGTGAAGACGCCGGCGGCCACCTCGGACGCCGCGCCGTTGGCGCCGTCGACCACCACCCGCAGGCCGTCGAGCCGACGGCCCTCGAGGAGCCCGACCAGGTGGTCGGCGTAGGCCTCACCCTGGTCGGTCTCGGCCAGCAGGCGACCGACGCCGAACCCCTCGGGACTCCGCGGTCCCCGGACCGAAGGCTCGAGGATCCGGTCGAGCTCGTCCTCGATGGCCGACTCGGTCTCCACCGAGAGCTTGCTTCCCCCGGCGGCGAACAGCTTGATGCCATTGTCGGCGAAGGGGTTGTGGGAGGCCGAGACGACTGCCGCGGGGATGCCCCGTCGGGCCGACAACCAGGCCAGGGCCGGCGTCGGGAGCACGCCGACGTCGATGACGTCCGCCCCCTCGGCGGCCAGGCCGGCCGACAGGGCCGCCTGGAGGAGGGGGCCGGAGCGGCGGGTGTCCCGCCCCACGACGAAGGCCGTCGCCGGGAGGACCCGTGCCGTGGCCCGGCCGAGGGCCAGGACGAGTTCCGGGGTGAGCTCAGCGTTGGCGACGCCGCGGACCCCGTCGGTGCCGAACCGCGTCTGGGCCATGGCCTACCGCTTCGAGTACTGCGGTGCCTTACGGGCCTTCTTCAGACCGTACTTCTTGCTCTCCTTTTCGCGGGAGTCACGCGTGAGGAAGCCGGCCTTCTTGAGCGCCGCCCGGTACTCGGGATCGAGAGCGCACAGGGCTCGGGCGATGCCCAGGCGGAAGGCGCCGGCCTGTCCGGACACGCCGCCACCGTCGATGGTCACGTCGATGTCCCACGACTCGGTGGTCTCGGTCAGCCGCAGGGGCTCGGTCACGATCATGCGGTGCGTCGCCGAGGTGAAGTACTCCTCGAACGCCAGCTTGTTGACGGTGATGGCACCCTGGCCGGGGCGGAAGCGCACCCGGGCGATGGCCCGCTTGCGGCGTCCGGTGGTCTGGCAGAGGGGGGCGGCTTTGGCCACGGTGAAGCTCCTACTCGTCGGTTCGATTGATCGTCCGGTGTCCCGGGGGACGCTCAGACGCCGCCCCGGGTGGAGGCCAGGCGTCGTGCGTCGGGCAGGTCCAGGGGCTCGGGGGACTGGGCGGCATGCGGGTGCTCGGGTCCGGCGTAGACCTTGAGCTTCTCGATCATCTGGCGGCCGAGACGGTTCTTCGGCAGCATGCCACGGATGGCGTTGCGGACGACCTCCTCGGGACGGTCGTCCAACAGGTCGCTGTAGGACGTCGTGGTGAGGCCGCCCGGGTACCCGCTGTGGCGGTAGGCCATCTTGCTGTCGGCCTTGCCGGCGGTGAGGACCACCTTGGCGGCGTTGACGATGATCACGTGGTCCCCGGTGTCCACGTGCGGGGCGAAGATCGGCTTGTGCTTGCCGCGGAGGATCGACGCCACCTCGGTCGACAGGCGGCCGAGCACCAGGCCGTCGGCATCGACGAGATGCCACGAACGGACGATGTCATTGGGCTTGGGGCTGAACGTGCGCACGAGAGATCCTTGTTCGGTGGGCCGGGCCACGGTTCGACCGCTTGGATGCGGCCCCGGGAAGCCGGGCCGACGGAGCGGTTGCCCGCATCCGGTCACGACCGGGGCGGGCAATCCCAGCGGAGGACAACGATAGGTCGGATCGGTGCCGGGTGGCAAGCCGCCGTGCCCGTCGCACGGTGGGTGGAGGGTCGGGGGGCCCGGTCGACCCCCACGGCCGCTCCGCCGGTCGCCCCCCACGCCCCCCACGCCCGCCACCCGCCACACTCCCACCGGCCACCGGCCACCCGCCACCCGCCACCCGCCACACTCCCACCGGCCACCGACCATCGGTCCCTTCCGTCGGGCGGGACCGTCAGTCGCCGTAGCGGACGGCCATCAGGCACAGCCCGTGGGGCGGGGCCGGCTGGGAGGCCTGGCCCCGGTCGGCCGACCGCAGGATCCACAGGATGTCCGACGCCCGCTTCCGGCCCATACCCACGTCGACCAGCGTCCCCACGATCGACCGCACCATCTGGTGGCAGAAGGCGTTGGCCTCGATCTCGAAGGCCAGCAGGCGCCCCTCGGACGGGACCAGTGCCGCCCGGCCCGCCCGGCCCGCCCGGCCCGCCCGGTCGCCCAGATCGTCCACCGTGGTGGCGTACCACCGGGTGTCGGTCACCCGACGGGGGATCGGGTCCTCGGCCGTGGTACCGGGAACCCGGCGGCAGAACGCCCGGAAGTCGTGCTCACCCAGGAGGGCGTCGGCCGCCGCCGCCATGGTCCGCAGGTCGAGGGGCTCGATGACGTGCCAGGCCACACCGGCCAACAGGGGATCGGGGGTGGGGGCGTTGACCACCAGGTACCGGTAGCGTCGGGCGGTGGCCGAGTGGCGGGCGTCGAATCCGGCGGCCGCCGGACCGGCCCGGCGCACCACCACGGCCGGTCCCAGTTGACGGTTGCACGACCGCACCAGGGTGGCGGGCTCGAGCCGGGCAGCCGCCTCGGCCGGCAGGTCGATGTGGACCACCTGGCCCTGGGCGTGCACTCCGGTATCGGTGCGGCCGGCACAGGTGATGGTGACCGGGACCCGGGCCACCCGTGAGACCGCCTCGGCAAGCTCGCCGGACACGGTCCGGATGCCCCGCTGGGCGGCGAACCCGTGGAAGCCCGATCCGTCGTAGGCGATGTCGAGGCGCCACCGGACCGTCCCCTCACCGTCCCCCGGAGCGGCGGAACCGCCGTCGGGCTCCCCGGCGGGGGGGAGGGGGGTCACACCAGTTCGATGCGGGCCATGGGGGCGTTGTCCCCCTGGCGGTTACCGAGCTTCAGGATCCGGGTGTAGCCCCCGGGACGGTCGGCGTAACGCGGACCGATCTCGGCGAACAGCTTGTTGGCCATGTCGCGGTCGCGGATGAAGGCGATCACGTCGCGCTGGCGGTAGACGCCACCCTTGACGGCCTTGGTGATGACCTTCTCCACCACCGGACGCAGGTGCTTGGCCTTGGCCTCGGTGGTGACCAGGTACTCGGCGGCGATGAGCGACGCCACCATGTTGCCGAACATGGCCTTCTGGTGGGCGGAACTGCCGCCGAAGCGGCGCCCCTTCTTCGGTGTTCCCGGCATGGCGTCCTCAGTCCTTCACCCGCAGGGACAGGCCCCGCTCGTCGAGCTTCTGGAGCACCTCGTCGAGCGACTTCTGCCCGAAGTTGGTGATGTTCAACAGGTCGTCCAGCGTACGGTCGACCAGCTCCCCGATGGTGTTGATCTGTGCCCGCTTGAGGCAGTTGCGTGGACGCTCGGTCAGGTCCAGGTCCTCGATACGCAGATCGAGGTCGGGCGAGCCGCTGCCCACCGTGCCGACCTCACCGAGCTCGAGGCCCAGGGGCTCGTCCTCGAGGTCGGCCACCAGGCCGACCAGGGTGCGCAGGGTGTCGCCGGCCGAGGCCAGGGCCTCCCGCGGGGTCAGGGAGCCGTCCGTCTCGATGTCGAGCACCAGGCGGTCGAAGTCGGTGGACTGCTCGACCCGGACGGGCTCGACGGTGAAGGACACCCGGCGCACCGGCGAGAAGATGGCGTCGATGGGGATGACGCCGATGGTCGACGAGCGGGTCCCCCGATCGGCGGACGAGTAGCCGCGGCCCCGCTCCACCGTCACGTCGGCGGCCAGTCGGCCGGTGGCGTTGAGCGAGGCGATGTGCTGGCCCGGGTTGAGGATCTCGACGTCGGCCGTGGCCTGGAGGTCACCTGCGGTGGCGTCCCCCGGTCCCCGCTTGTCGAGGCGGATGGTCACCGGCTCGTCGCTGTGGACCTGGATGAGGACGTCCTTCAGGTTCAACAGGAGGTCGGTCACGTCCTCCTTCACCCCGGGGAGGGTGGTGAACTCGTGGAGGGCGTCGTCGAAGCGCACCTGGGTGATGGCCGCGCCGGGGATCGAGGACAGGAGCGTGCGGCGCAGCGAGTTGCCGAGCGTGTGCCCGAATCCGGGGTCGAGCGGGCCGACGGCGAACCGCTGGCGGTTGTCCTCTTCTTCGCCGAGGGCTTCGACGACGGGGCGCTGGATGATGAGCATGGGTGGGGGCTCCTCGATGGTGCGGTACTGGGCGTGCTGCGGGGTCGGACAGGGGCGGGGAACGCCCGGTGGTGGACTACTTGGAGTACAACTCGACGATCAGCTGCTCCTGGACGGGCTCGTCGATGTGCTCCCGGATGGGGAGCGAGAAGACCTTGACGTCGAAGCGGTCTCCCTCGTTCACCAGCCAGGGCGGCAGCGAACGGTCGAGCGTGTCGAGATTGCGCCGGACCGGGAACAGCTCGTGGGACGACGCCTTCAGGGTGATGACGTCGCCCAGGCGGACCCGGTAGCTCGGGATGGTGACCCGCTTGCCGTTCACCAGCACGTGGCCGTGGCGGACGAACTGGCGGGCCTGGGAGCGGCTGGCGCCCCAACCGGCCCGGAAGGCCACGTTGTCCAGTCGCAGCTCCAGCATGATCAACAGGTTCTCACCGGTGATGCCGGGGGCCCGGCTGGCCTCGACGTAGAGGTTGTGGAACTGGCGCTCCAGCAGGCCGTAGATGCGGCGGGCCTTCTGCTTCTCGCGCAGCTGGCCCAGGTACTCCGAGCCCTGGCGCATGCGGTCGCGGCCGTGCTCGCCCGGCGGGTAGGCGCGGCTGTGGCGGTCGGTGACGGCCTCCGAGACGGGGCACTTCATCGAATAGCAGCGCTCCCCCTTCAAGAAGAGCTTGGTGCGCTCCCGGCGGCAGAGCCGGCAGACGGGTCCGGTGTATCGAGCCATGTGTCCTCGTTGTTCCCTTCGATCCTTGTCCGCGCGCCCTAGACCCGACGACGCTTCTTCGGGCGGCAGCCGTTGTGCGGGATCGGTGTGACGTCCTTGATGCCCGCCACTTCGATGCCGGCCGCGGCCAGCGACCGGATGGCCGTCTCCCGGCCGGAGCCCGGTCCGCGGACCAGCACGTCGACCCGGCGGACGCCGTGCTCCATGGCCCGCTTGGCGCACTGCTCGGCGGCCAGCTGGGCGGCGAACGGCGTCGACTTCCGCGAGCCCTTGAACCCGACGTTGCCGGCCGAGGCCCAGGCCAGCACGTTGCCCTCGGGGTCGGCGATGGAGATGATGGTGTTGTTGAACGAGCTCTTGATGTGGGCGACGCCGAACGTGATGTTCTTGCGCTCGCGGCGACGGGGACGCCGCGCCGCTCCTGCCGACTTGGTGGGCTTGGCCATTACTTGCGGACCTTCTTCTTCCCGGCGACCGTCTTCTTCGGTCCCTTGCGAGTACGTGCGTTGGTGTGGGTGCGCTGGCCGTGGACCGGCAGGCCCTTGCGGTGGCGGATGCCCTGGTAGCAGCCGATCTCCATCTTCCGCTTGATGTCCTGGGAGATGTCACGCCGCAGGTCGCCCTCGACCTGGTAGTTGGCGTCGATGAAGGTCCTGAGGCGGGCGACCTCCTCGTCGGTGAGGTCACGGACGCGGGTGTCGGGGCTGGTCTCGGTGGCGGCGCAGATGTTCTGCGCCGTGGTCCGGCCGATGCCGAAGATGTACGTGAGCGAGATCTCCAACCGCTTCTCGCGGGGGATGTCGACTCCGGAAATGCGAGCCACGCTGTCCTTCCTTCTTCCTACGCTTCGTTCCGCGAGCTCATCAGCCCTGCCGCTGCTTGTGGCGGGGGTTCTCGCAGATGACCACGACCCGCCGGTGACGGCGGATCACTTTGCACTTCTCACACATCGGCTTGACGCTCGGTCGAACCTTCACGTTTCCGTCCTCATTTCGTACAGTTGCCCACCCATGGGACCACCGGCCCGCACCGGTCGTCCACACCCGTCGCTACTTGTAGCGGTAGGTGATCCGCCCCCGGGCCAGGTCGTAGGGGGTGATCTCCACCTGGACCCGATCCCCCGGGAGGATCCGGATGCGGTGCATCCGCATCTTCCCCGAACTGTGGGCCAGCACCTTGTGTCCGTTTTCCAATTCGACACGGAACATGGCGTTGGGGAGCGGTTCGACGACCGTTCCTTCGAGAACGATGGCGTCTTCCTTGGGCTTGGGCAGGTGAATCTCCTCGGTACTCTGTGCTTTGTCGTCCGCTCGACCCTGGGGTCTGCGTGCGAACCCCGGTGACCTGATGGCCGCCGGTCCGCGCCACGGCCGGTTGGGGCTCCGTGGCCACCGCCGGATGCGGCACACCACCACGTTCCGGTGGTGGGACGAAGGACCAGTGTAGCCCGTCCACGGTAATTTGCCAGTCCGACGGGCCACGGACCCCGTCCGGGCCCCGTGGGGACCCGGCCGGCACTCCTCCCGGACCCCTCTCGGACCCCGCTCGGACCCCACCCGACGGCGCCCGACGGCGCCCCGGTGACCCGGTGACCCGGTGCCCCGGTCAGGGGACCGTGAACACCTCCGGACCGTCCTCGGTCACAGCGATGGTGTGCTCGAAATGGGCGGAAAGGCGCCCGTCGGCGGTCACCACGCTCCAATTGTCGTCCAGGGTGACCGTCCCGGGGCCGCCGGCGTTGACCATGGGCTCGATGGCGAAGACCATCCCCGGGCGCAGGGTCGGACCGGGTCGCCCCGGCCAGTAGTTGGGGACCTGGGGCTCCTCGTGCATGGCCGTACCGATGGCATGACCCACGTACTCCCGGACCACCGAGAAACCGGCGGCTTCGGCCACCTCCTGCACGGCACGGCCGACCTCGTGGAGGCGGTTGCCGTCCCGGAGCTCCCCGATCCCCGCCCACAGGCTCCGTTCGGTGACGTCCATCAGGCGGGCGGCCTCCTTGGAGACCTCGCCGACCCCGGCGGTGTAGGCGGCGTCGCCGTGGTAGCCCTCGATGATGGCCCCGCAGTCGACCGAGATGATGTCGCCCTCCTCGAGCACCACCGCCTCCGACGGGATCCCGTGGACGATCATGGAATTGGGCGACGTGCAGATCACCGCGGGGAACCCGTGGTACCCGAGGAAATTGGAGCCGGCCCCCCGTCGCTCGAGCACCCCCCGGGCCACGCGGTCGAGCTCGGCCGTGGTGACCCCGGGACGGATGGCCTCCCGGGTGGCCTCGTGCATCTCGGCCACCACCCGGCCGGCCCGGCGCATCTTGGCCAGCTCCTGCGCGTCCCGTCGCATCAGGTCAACCTCCCGCCCCGGCGGTCCCGGTGGTCCTCGATGGCCTTGACGATGCGCCGGGTGACGGTGTCGGGGGACCCGGTGCCGTTGACCGGCGCCAGCTGGCCCCGCTCCTGGTACCAGTCGATGAGCGGTGCCGTCTGGCGCTCGTAGAGCTCGAGACGGCGGGAGATGGCCTCCTCGGTGTCGTCCTTGCGCTGGACCACCTCACCGCCACAGACATCGCAGGTCCAGTTGATGAGCGGGGTGGACGACAGCGAATAGTTCGCCCCGCAGTCCACGCACACCCGGCGGGCGGCCAGCCGGCGCAGCACCTGGTGGGTGGGCACCTCGATGTCGATGGTCAGGTCGAGGTCCAGCGGCGCCAGGATCCCGACCAGGCCCTCGGCCTGCTCCACGGTCCGGGGGCAGCCGTCGAGGACGAAGCCCCGGGCCCGGACGTCGCGTTCGTTCAGCCGTTCGGCGACCATGGCCATCACCAGGTCGTCCCCGAGGAGCTCCCCCCGGTCCATGATGCTCTTGGCCTTTCGGCCCAGCGACGTGCCCTGCTTGACGGCAGCACGCAGCATGTCCCCCGTGGAGACGTGGGGCACCACGTAGTGGTGCGAGAGACGCACGCACTGCGTCCCCTTGCCGGCCCCCTGTTTGCCGAGGACCACGAGCCTGGCTCCTGGGACCACCTACTTGAGGAAGCCCTCGTAGTTCCGCATCATCAGCTGGCTGTCGATCTGCTTCATCGTCTCCAGAGCGACGCCCACCGAGATGAGGAGGGTTGTACCGAAGTAGGGGTAGCCGGTGATGTTCCACAGGGCCATCAGCACCGACGGGACCACGGCCACGCCGCCGAGGAACAGGGCGCCGGGCCACGTGATGCGGTTGAGGATGTGGCCGAGGTAGCGCTCGGTGGGCGGTCCGGGCCGGATACCGGGGATGTACCCGCCCTGCTTGCGGATGATGTCGGCCTGCTGGTGGGGGTCGAACGCCACGTAGACGTAGAAGAACGTGAACATCAGGATGAGCACGAAGTAGGCGCCGATGTACACCATGCTGGTGGGGGTGATGTTGTGGTTCACGAAGTTCCGGAACCAGGCCCACGGCACGATGTTGGACAGCAGCACCGGGATGTACAGCACCGAGTTGGCGAAGATGATGGGGATCACGCCGGACTGGTTCACCTTCAGGGGGATGTAGGTGTTCTGCCCCATGGTCTGCTTGCGGCCGACCACCCGCTTGGCGAAGGTGACGGGGATCCGGCGCTGCCCCTGATCGACGAACACGATCAGGACCAGCAGGGCCAGTGACACCAGCATGAGGACGGTGAACTTGAAGTTGCCGCCCTCCTGCAGGACGGTGTTCAGGCCCGACGGGATGCCGGCCACCACGTTGGCGAAGATGAGGATCGACATGCCCTGGCCGATGCCTCGCTGGGTGATGAGCTCGGCCAGCCACATGACCATGGCCGTGCCGGCGGTGAGGGTGAGGACGATGAACGCCCCGCGCCAGATGGAGTAGTGGAGGATCAGGTCGATCTTGGTGCTCGAGCCGAACAGGCCGCCACCGTTGTTGTGGAACAGCCAGACGAAGCCGGTGGACTGCATCAGGGCCAGGGCCACCGTCAGGTACCGGGTGGTCTGGGTCAGCTTCTTCTGACCGACGGCCCCCTGCTCGCGCCATTCCTCGAGCTTGGGGATCACCGTGGTGAGCAGCTGGATGATGATGCTCGAGGTGATGTAGGGCATGATGCCCAGCCCGAAGACGGCCAGCCTGGTCAGCGACCCACCCGAGAAGAGGTTGAGGAACCCCAGGACGCCGGAGGACTTGGCCGCCTCCGAGAGCTGCTGGACCTCGGAGAAATTGACGAAGGGCGCGGGGACGTTGGCCCCGAACTGGTAGACGGCAATTATGGTCAGCGTGAAGAGGACCTTCTTGCGAAGGTCCGGGATGCGGAAGATGTTGGCCAGACTGGCGAGCATGGTCGCTCCTCGACGCCGTGCGGTCGGCTGATGCTACCGGTTGGTGAGGGCGTTGCCCGATGCGGGCGGGCGGCCGTTGCCGAACGGCGGCGGGACGACGGTGATCGTGCCACCGGCGCCGGTGATCGCAGCCTCCGCCGAGGCGGAGAACTTGTGGGCCTCGACATGGAGGGCCCGGGTCAGCTCGCCGCCCCCGAGGACCTTCACCAGGGCCTTCTTGCGGACGAGGCCGGCGGCCTCCAGGGCGGCCAGGTCGGCCCGGTCACCCTCGACGGCGGCGAGCGCGCCCACGTTGACCGGGGTGTACTCGACGCGGAACGGGTTGTTGAACCCCCGGAGCTTGGGGATGCGCTGCATCAGCGGCAGCTGCCCGCCCTCGAACCCCATGGGGATGGTGTCGCGAGCGCCCTGGCCCTTGGTCCCCCGGCCGGCGGTCTTGCCACCCTTGCCGGCGATACCCCGTCCCACCCGGCGGCGGGGTCGGGTCGAACCGGCGGGTGGCCGGAGATCATGGACGTTCATCGTGAACCTCTCTCGTCGGCGACGGCCGGGACGACCTCGATGAGGTGCGGAACCCGGGCCAACATGCCCCGGATCTCCGGCCGGTCGGGAAGCACGTTGGTCTGGCCGATGCCCCGCAGGCCGAGAGCGCGCAGCGTCCCCCGGTGCTTGGGCTTGGAGCCGATGGCCGAACGGACCTGGGTCACCCGGATCCAACCGGAATCGGTGGACGGCGGCGCGGTGGTCTTGGCGGCGCTCATGACCGGCCCACCTCGGTGAAGATGTCACCCTCGCGCCGACGCTCGCGGTAGGCCCGAAGCACGCCACCGGGGATGATCTCGTCGGCGGGCTTCCCCCGCAGGGCGGCGATCTCGTCGGGGCGCTTCAGCCCCTTCAGACCGGCGATGGTGGCGTGGGCCACGTTGATGCCGTTGGACGAGCCGAGCGACTTGGCCAGGATGTCGCGGATGCCGGCCATCTCGAGGATGGCCCGGGCCGCGCCGCCGGCGATGACCCCGGTGCCTGGGGCCGCGGGCTTGAGCATGACCCGCCCGGCGCCGCTCTCCCCCACGATCGGGTGGGTGATGGTGGTGCCGGCCAGGGGGACGTCGAAGAGGTTCTTCCTCGCCTCCTCGATGCCCTTCTGCACGGCCAGGCCCGCCTCCTTGGCCTTGCCGTACCCGAGACCCACCTTCCCGTTGCCGTCACCGACCACCATGAGGGCGGCGAAGGAGAACCGGCGGCCGCCCTTCACCACCTTGGAGACCCGGTTGACCCGGATGGTGCGCTCTTCGTATTGGATCTCGGCCATCAGAATTCCAGTCCTTCGGCACGGGCGGCGTCGGCCAGAGCGGCCACCCGCCCGTGGTAGGTGAATCCGCCGCGGTCGAAGACCACGGTGGTGATACCGGCCGCCTTGCCGCGGGTGGCCACGAGGGACCCGACGGCCTTGGCCGCCTCCACGTTCCCACCGGACCTGCCCCTGAGGTCCGACTCGACCGTCGACGCCGCGGCCAGGGTGTGGCCGGTCGAATCGTCGATGATCTGGGCGGTGATGTGCTTGTTCGACCGGAACACGGCCAGGCGGGGACGCTCGGACGTACCGGAGATCCGCTTGCGGACCCGGACGTGCCGACGCCGGCGCAGCTCGAGCTTGTGGTTGGTTGCGCTTCCCATTACTTCGCTGCCTTCCCTGCCTTGCGGACGACGCGCTCGCCGACGTAGCGGATGCCCTTGCCCTTGTAGGGCTCGGGCTTGCGGAGCTTGCGGATGTCGGCGGCCACCTGGCCGACCTTCTCCTTGTCGATGCCCTTCACGGTGATGCGGGTGGCGCTGGGCACGTCGAACGTCACGCCGTTGGGGGCGTTGACGAAGACCGGGTGGGAGAACCCGAGGGCCAGCTCCAACGAACCGGGGCCCTTGGCCACGGCGCGGTACCCCACGCCGACGATCTCGAGCTCCTTGGTGAACCCCTGGGTGACACCGTCGATCATGTTGGCCACCAACGTGCGGGTGAGGCCGTGGAGGGCACGGTTCTGACGCTGGTCGTCGGGCCGCTCGACCACCAGGACGTCACCGTCCTGACGGATGGAGATGGCCGCGGGGACCGACCGGGCCAGTTCGCCCTGGGGGCCCTTGACCGTGACGTTGTTCTCACCGTCGACGGAGAAGCTGACGCCGGAGGGGACGGTGATCGGGGCGCGTCCGATGCGGGACATCAGTTGGTACCTCCCGGGGTGGGGCGGACGTTGTCACCAGACATAGCAGAGGACCTCCCCGCCGATGCGACGCTTGCGGGCCTCGCGGTCGGTCATCAGCCCCTTGCTGGTGGACACCACGGCCACGCCGAGGCCACCGAGGACGCGGGGCATCTTGTCGGCACGGGCGTAGATGCGCAGGCCCGGCTTGGAGATCCGCTTGATGCCGGAGATGGTGCGGGCACGGTCGGGCGAGTACTTGAGGGTGATCTCCAGCGTCTTGCCCGGCTTGCCCGGCGTATCGGCCACATCGAAGCCGTTGATGTAGCCCTCGTCCACCAGGATGGCGGCGAGGGACTCCTTCAGCTTCGAACCCGGCATCTTCACGGTGTCGAAGTGGGCCGTGTTGGCGTTCCGGATCCGCGTGAGCATGTCCGCGATGGGATCGGTCATCGTCATCTGTCGTCTCCCCCTCTCACCAGCTGGCCTTGGTCACGCCCGGGATCTCCCCGGCGTGGACCATGACACGTAGGCAGATCCGGCACAGGCCGAACTTGCGGTAGACGGCTTTCGGCCGGCCGCACCGGCGGCATCGGGTGTACCCACGCACCTTGAACTTGGGCGTGCGCTGCTGCTTTTCGATCAGTGCCTTCTTCGCCATGGGGTTACTGGTTCTCCTGTCGGAACGGGAAGCCGAACGCGGCCAGAAGTGCCCGGCCCTCGTCGTCGGTACGTGCGGTGGTGGCGATGGTGATGTCCATCCCCCGGGTGGTGTCGATTCGGTCGTAGTCGATCTCGGGGAAGATCAGCTGCTCGGTCACGCCGAAGGTGTAGTTGCCGTGCCCGTCGAACGAGCGGGGCGACAGTCCGCGGAAGTCACGGATACGGGGGATGGCCATGGCCACCAGGCGGTCGAAGAACTCCCAGGCCCGGTCGCCGCGGAGGGTGACCTTGGCCCCGATGGCCTGGCCCTCACGCAGCTTGAACCCGGCGATGGACTTCTTCGCCCGGGTCACCACCGGCTTCTGACCGGTGATCACCTCCAGGTCGCGCACGGCACCCTCGATGAGGGAACCCTGCTGCGTGGCCCGCCCGACGCCCATGTTGATGACGATCTTGGTGAGCCGGGGGACCTCCATGATGTTGCCGAGCCCCAGGGACTCCTGCAGCTGGGCCCGGATCTCGTCGTCGTAGCGCTTCTTCAGCCGGGGCACGTTGGACACCGTCGCGGTCGCCATCACAGATCAGCTCCACACTTGCGGCAGACCCGCAGCTTGCGGCCCTGCTCGTCGATCCTCATGCCGATCCGGGTGGGACCGCACGAATCGCACACGATCGCCACCGACGAGACCGCCACGGGCATGAACTTGTCGATGACCCCACCCTGCATGGTGGCGCGGGTGGGCTTGGCGTGACGCTTGGCCACATGGACGCCCTCGACGATGACCCGTCCCTCGGACGGGATGGCCCGGATCACCTCGGAGCGCTTGCCCCGGTCCTTCCCGGACATCACCTGGACCTTGTCTCCCTTACGGATACGCATCTACAACACCTCCGGTGCCAGGGAGACGATCCGCATGAAGCGCTTGTCGCGCAGCTCCCGGCCGACCGGGCCGAAGATGCGGGTGCCCCTGGGCTGCTGCTGGTCGTTGATGAGGACGGCGGCGTTCTCGTCGAAACGGATGTAGCTGCCGTCGGGACGGCGCTTCTCCTTCTTCGTGCGGACGACGACGCACTTCACGACGTCGCCCTTCTTCACCGCGGCCCCGGGGATGGCGTCCTTGACCGTGGCCACGAAGACGTCGCCGATGGAGGCGTACCGGCGGCGGGAGCCGCCCAGCACCTTGATGCAGAGCACCTCCTTGGCCCCCGAATTGTCGGCCACCCGGAGTCGTGACTCCTGCTGGATCATCGGGCACGCTCCAGGATCTCGGCCAAGCGCCAGCGCTTGAGCTTGGACAGGGGGCGGGTCTCCACCACGCGGACCCGGTCCCCCACCTTGGCGGTGTTCTCCTGGTCGTGGGCGTAGAGCCGCTTGGTCCGCTGCACGGTCTTCCCGTAGCGGGGATGGCGCACCCGCTCGACCACCGAGACGATCACCGTCGCCTCCATGGCGTCGGAGACCACGATGCCCTCACGAACCTTCCGGCGGTTCGCCCGCTCCTCGGTACCCTGTTCGTCGGTCATCAGCCCTCCTCCTCCACGTCGTCGTCGTCATCGTCCTGCCCGTCGTCACCGTCGTCGGCCCCCGCCTCGAGGACGGCTTCGTCGACCTCGGCCTCGACCTCGTCCTCGGCCAGGAGCTCGGCCTCCTCGGCCTCCTCCTCGTCGGACTCGTCCCCGCTGGCGGCAGCGTCTGCGGCCCGGCGGGCCGCCCGGCGCTCGGCCGCCGGGGTGCGGGTGCGGCCGAGGGCGTCGTCCTCGGTCCGTTGGCGGGCCGCGGCCAGGTGACCGGGCATCTCCTCGAGGGCCAGACCCTCGGCCTCGGCGATCTCCCGGGCCCGCAGCTCCGTCAGCAGGCGGGCCACGTCCTTTTTGACCTGACTGATCCGGGAGAAGTTGTCGAGCTGCCCCGTGGCCAGCTGGAAGCGCAGGTTGAACAGCTCCTTGCGGCCTTCCACCAGACGGGTGTCGAGCTCCTCGATGTCGAGCTCTGCGATCTCTGCGGCGGTGGTCATCAGACGGTCACCTCGGGCGTCCCGTGGGTCCCGGGACGGATGACGAACTTGGCGTGGAACGGCAGCTTCTGGATGGCCCGCTCCATGGCGGCCCGGGCCAGCTCCTGGTCGACCCCGGCCAACTCGAAGAGGATACGGCCGGGCTTGACGACGGCCACCCAGTGCTCGGGGTTGCCCTTGCCGGAGCCCATGCGGGTCTCCGCCGGCTTCTGGGTCACGGGCCGGTCGGGGAAGACCCGGATCCACACCTTGCCGCCACGCTTCACGTGACGGGTCATGGCGATACGGGCGGCCTCGATCTGGCGCGCCGTGAGCCAACCGGGCTCGAGGGCCTGGATCCCGAAGTCACCGAAGGTGACGGCGGTGCCGCCCTTGGCCTTCCCGGCCATCCGGCCTCGCTGCTGCTTGCGGTGCTTGACCTTGCGGGGCATCAACATGTTCAGTCGACCTCCTTGCGGAAGTGCGGCGTCTCGTGGTGCTCACGGGTCCGCCGTTCGATCTCCTCGTCCTCGGTGAGGATGCGCTCGAGCTGATCGGGCACGGCCGGCGGGGCCACGATGTCCCCGATGTCGGCCGAGCCGTCCACCTCGGCGGTGACACCTTCGATGATCTCGCTGACCGCGCCGTCGGGCACCACGGCCTCCTCGGCCGCACCGTCCTCGGGCACCGTGCCCGGCGCACCCAGGTCGGCCCGCCGGCGTCCACCGCCGGCCGTGATGAGCCGACGGGGAGCGCCCTCACCGGACGTCTCGCCCACGGCCATGGCGGCCTCACGGTTGATCTTGTCGTCGGAGGAGATCTTGTAGGGGAGGATGTCGCCCTTGTAGATCCAGACCTTCACGCCGATGCGGCCCATGCTGGTCTTGGCCTCGCGGAAGCCGTAGTCGATGTCGGCCCGCAGCGTGTGCAGCGGGACACGGCCCTCCCGGTACTGCTCCTTGCGGGACATCTCCGATCCTCCGAGGCGACCGGAGCACTGCACCTTGACCCCGAGGGCCCCGGCCTTCTGCACGGTCTGGATGGCCCGCTTCATGGCACGGCGGAACGCCACCCGCCGGGCCAGCTGATCACAGATGCCCTGGGCGATGAGGGCGGCGTCGAGCTCGGGCTGCTTGATCTCCTGGATGTTGAGCTGGATCCGGTTGTTGAGCCCGGTGATCTCCTCGATCGTCTTCTTCAGGCGGTCGGCCTCGGACCCCCGCCGGCCGATCACGATGCCCGGGCGGGCGGTGTGGATGTCGACGCGCAGCCGGTCACGGGTGCGCTCGATCTCGATCCGGCTGACGGCGGCCGACTCCAACTGCGTCGTCAGGAAGTCGCGGATCTTCCAGTCCTCGATGATGCAGTTCTGGTAATTGCGCTCTTCGAACCAGCGGGACTTCCAGTCCGTGGTCACACCGAGCCGGAACCCGTAGGGGTTGACCTTCTGGCCCATCTACTTGCCCTTCTCTTCGGCGGTATCGCCGTTCGTCTCATCGGTCACGGTGACCTCTTCCGCTTCGTCCGCCCCGTCGTCGTCGTCGTCGACCTCGTCGACCTCGTCGACCTCGTCGCCGCCGTCGGCCCCGTCACGGTCATCGGCATCGACCACGACGGCGTCGACCACGTCGGCGTCGACGGGCTCGAGCTCGTCGACCGTCTCATCGACC